>JGI1221J13441_10000822_pt1 | contig 13464 bp, 14 predicted proteins | sample LakVidmifraction_4_FD_13441 | JGI IMG/M metagenome (IMG submission 13441) | reverse complement strand
ATTATGAGGTGAAAATATTATGAACAATAAATCAACGGCTACATTTACAATAGGCGTGCCCGTGGAACTTTACGCCACTCTATCCAATACTGAAATAAAAGAAAAACTCATGCTTTCCTTTGTTTGCAATAGTGATGAAAACTTATCAACCTACACAGGGAAAAAAGTTAATCTTGTTATACGCCTAAATGATAAGATTGCTAAAAGAATTAAAAACTATTCCGACATGAACGATCTTTCCATTGTGCAATACACGGCCAACCTTTTAGGCGTCTATTATGAGTAAGTATATAAAATTAGCCACAACGCAAAAAGAAGAAATTAGGCGATTGACTCAATTAGCAAACAGACGAATAACACAAGCCATGAAAAAATATGAAGAAAAGGGGCTTTCCATAGCCCCTAAAGAGGTGACTGGGGGCATTCAGACTCGTGGTCAATGGGCTAGTGAAAAATATCCTCTAAGTCGAGCCGTAACCTTTGAGAGTGAAACAGACTATAAAGAGAAATTAAAATTTTTAAAACAATTTGACCCAAAGACCGTTGGTAAGCATAATGCTAATCCAACCATGACGGAATATACAAAAGTACAACAAAAAAAGATGAAGTTTGCTATTGAAACGGCGACGTCTGGCGAACTAACCCAAGACTTAATCAAGAAAATAGACAAGTTGGGTAGTGCTGAATTAGCCAAATTTTGGAACGGGTTTTCTAAAGTAGGGTCTAAGCTTTTATTAGAATATTCAAGTGACGCTTTAATCGACTACTCTTCTCAATATTTCAAAGAAGATGTAAAATCGGTAATACTAGAAGACCAATAAAGGGGGCAAACATGGCAAGTCGAGGAAAACATATACAATTAAATCATATGTATGTTGCCGACTTTGAAACATGTGATAGTCATGACCCTATAGGCGATGAAGTCCCGGACCAAAGAGTTTGGCTTGCCGGTTGGAAAAATTTAGATAGTAAAGAAAAGCAATATTATAATTCAATAGACGGTTTTATGACCTCTATTCTTTCAAGGGGAACTAATCAAAATACCGAGTATGCTTTTCATAACCTACGGTTTGACGGGTCCTTTATTGTGCCGTGGCTTTTAAATAACAACTTTAATTTTACTCATGAAAAGCCTAAAGCCGGTGAATTTACTATGCTATTAGCTCAACCAAATTCATGGTACTCTATCACAATACAAGTCACAAAAAGGCGACGTGTCCATATTTGGGACTCTGCCAAGCTATTTCCAGATAGTCTTGAAAACTTACCTACAATATACGGGACACTTACCCAAAAGGTAATAGAAGACCAATCTTTCTACACTCTTAAACGACCAGAGGGTCACAAAGCCACAGAACAAGAAATGGCCTACTTTAATCCAGACCTTGACGTCCTTGAAGAAGTGATAAACGCTCATATATCATTCCATGGTTTACTATTCAAAAAGACCCAAGCGTCACAAGCGTTCAAAGCATTCGAAGACCACTTTCCATGGTGGAAAAAACGCTTTCCACCACTTGAAGACGATTTAGACAAAGACATGAGAAAAGGGTATTGGGGTGGTATTTCGTACGTCAATAAAGACATTCAAGGTAAAGACCAAAAAGATATCAACGTCTACGATATTAATTCTTCCTATCCGGCCCAATTAGCTTATAAAAAAATGCCATATGGGCCATGTCAATATACATGTCACGGTAAACCCCCAAATATGGCCCTGTTTTGGGTTGCTAGTGCATATGTGACCTTTACTATTAAAGAAAATAAAGTCCCTTGTATAATGTCTAAAGGAGTCCTTGAGGGCTTACCTATAATACATGACCATTGGTTAAGCGATAGTGAAGGGATTGTAAAGTTAGTTTTTTCATCAATAGACTTCAAAACGTTTCAAGACTCGTATAATTTTGAGGTAATCTCATGGGATTGGTCACATCATTTTGCCTGGAAAGTTCAACGAGAAATTAAAGAATATATTTTAAAAAATAACGAGGAGAAAGTTCATTATAAAAAATTAGCCAAGAAAGAAACAACATTATCTTTAATCAATGAATATTTGGCCAGGTCACAAAGGGCCAAGATTAACAATAATTCATTTTATGGAAAATTTGGCGAGATGATAATTAAAATGTCAAAGACCCCGCATATAGATGAAGACGATAATATCCAATATTTAGCCGACCATGAAGAAGTCCAAAAAATGGCAAAACGTAAATACTTACCGTTGGCCATAGCCACCACGGCATATGGACGACAACAACTTGTCATGACGGCTAATACACTATCTAACGACTTTTTTTATTGTGACACAGATAGTATACATTTCAATGCTAAAGCCGAATACAAGCTTAAACAAGCGTCAGAACAGGGCCTATTTAAAATTGACTCAACCTTGCTAGGGGCGTGGGACTTTGAGGGTCATTATGACCGTGGCCGTTATTTACGGTCTAAATGTTATTATGAGCAAGTCATAGGCGAAACGGCCGACGTTACCCTTGCAGGGCTACCGGCTGATAAACAGACCGGTTCAAGAAGTAAAATAAGATCATGTATAACATGGGAAAATTTTCATATTGGGCTAGTCATTCCAGGGGGTAATGGAAAACTTAGAACCATTAGAACAAAGTCCGGTGTTAAGCTCGTGCAGGCCGACTTTACCATAACCGAAAAGACAAAATTTATGTATTAGTTGACAATGTTTAAAACAATATGCTATACTCTATTTGTAGGCAACACTTCGACATTCCGAGGAGGAATAAAAAAATGTTAAATTTAAAAAATAAAGCTCAAAAAGTCAATCAAGACGGTTCCGTGCCCTTCATGGAAGGCAGAGAAAAAGCCGACTTAATGCTTGATGAAATCTTGACTATTGATGACTATGGTTTTATCAATGGAAAAGACGGGGAATATGTTGTTCTTTCTTGTCTTGAATATCCAAAATTCTTTTTCTTTGGTGGGTCTGTGGTTACTCAAAAAGTTAGAGCTTTAATTGATGGTGAGAGTGAACAAGAGGTCAAAGAGCTTCTATCAAAATTTGGTTTAACTACTCAATTCACAGAGAAGAAATCAAAAGCTTCTAATCGTACATATATGACTTGTGAATTTTACGCCACCAAAGAAGAAGAAAAATAATTCAAAGGGGCTTAAAGCCCCTTTTCTGTTATAAAAGAGGTGAATAATTTGGCTATTTCAACGAATAATTATTTAAACATTGACCAAATGAAATTAAACGCACAAGAAATCACGACTTATTTACGCCAAGCCGGTTGGACAGACAACGCAATAGCCGGTGTATTAGGTAATATGCAAACGGAATCAACGATGAACCCAGGATTGTGGCAATCACGACTTGAAAACAATATGTCTGGTGGCTATGGCCTTGTCCAATGGACTCCGGCCACAAAGTATATTGATTGGTCAAATGGACTAGGCTTACCAATTGGTCAACTATCGTCGCAACTACAAAGAATAGAATATGAAGTCACGAACAATATTCAATGGATAAACTCAAACATGACCTTTTATGAATTTACACAATCAAATTTAACGGCATACGATCTCGCCGTCTTATTTCTTAATCATTACGAACGGCCTGCCAATCCAAACGAGTCACAAAGAGGGGGACAGGGGGCTTTTTGGTTTGACTATATTGACGGGTCATCAACTTCACCCCCTTTAAATCTTTCCGATTTTGTGGGTTGGTTTCAATCTCGAATAGGTGGCCCCAATTATTCTATGAACCTAACACTTCGTAAAGGCCCCGATTATTATGATTGTTCTAGTGCCGTATTTAGTGCTTTAATATATGCCGGTTTTCTACCAGATGGAACGGGACTAGGGAACACAGGGACACTACAAACAATACTACCTGGTATGGCTACTCAAGTTGATTGTTCCCAAGCTCAATACGGTGATATTTTTTTATCTAAGCCACCATCCCCATATATTGGTCATACTGGTTTATATCTCACAAATACAGAAATCATACACATGAATTGGACAGATAATGGTATAACCATAACTCCGGCACAAGGTAGACGAGGACGGGAACCTATCACATGTTGGCGACTTTTTGGTGTTGGTACTGATGACGGTTGGGACGACAACGGGGGCGACATTCATTTTAAACGGAATAGACGCCTTGTTAATTATAGACAAATTATACATAGAAGGAGAACAAGATAATGAATAAAATAGCAAAAATAGGGATAGGGTTTGGACATACGTTATCAGGGTATGGGTCTAGAAATTCTACGGCTAAAGGGTATGATATGACGGAAAGCCGGGCCAATCGAATAGTTGGTTATAAATTAGTTGAATTGTGCCGACATGGTTTTGACGTGGTGGTCTGCAATCAAGACCGACCCGACAAGTTCAAAGATGAAAACTTATTATATCGTGTGAATACGGCGAACAAGAATAACGTTGACATTTACGTTGAACAACATTTAAATGGTTATAACACTAAAGCTTCAGGGACTTCTACTTTAAGATATCCTGGCTTTCACCCTAACGGAATAAAGTCAAAGAAACTGGCGACTTTTATTCAACTTGAATTAGTCAAAGCATTAGGACTTCGGGACCGGGGTCTTTCAGACCGGTCTGATCTCTATGCTTTACGGAACACATTAATGCCGGCCATAATCATGGAACCTTTATTCATGGACAACCCGGATGATATGAAACGATTTGACCCCGACTTAATTGCATTAGCCGAGGCCACAGGCATTTATAAATATTATGGTAAAGACATAAACGACTATTTACCTAAACAAGAAATAATGCCAGGAATTGAAAAACCTACAAATAAGGATGGTGAACCCGTGACCTATCGAGTTGTGGCCGGTTCGTTTTTAGATAGAGATAATGCCGAAAAGCAAGTTAAAAGATTGGCTGATTTAGGGATTAAATCATTTCTAACAACATATGTCATAGGTGAATAAACCTAAAAAAAAACCCCTCAATTGAGGGGTTTTTATTATTCAAAGAATAAGCCATTATCAAAACGGTCGTTAATTTCATTTATAGCCCAAAGGGGGATATTGCCCAAGGTTTTAATATTACAACCTTGCAACTGAATAAACCCAGTAAGAGGAAAGTTTAAAGCCTTTGAAATATTTTGAGGATAGCCATACTTTAAATGAATTTGAGCTTCATTCTCAACGTCGGTTCTTGTCACCAACATATAAAAGATTCCGTCAAAATGAGGGGCAAGAGTATTGTTTAGCATAGCCGGTGGATTGCTAGGTGGTTGACGGTTGGCGTCTGCTATATTACCGTACGCTCCCACAAGATTTTTTCCACTTGCTAGCATACCTGGTAAAAGAAAAGGGGTTGCACTTCCACCTGTGGCAACAGAGCCGGCGATGGAACCACCAAGCATAGCCACGTCGCCGATAATTTGTGTCATCATGGCATTCTGATTTTGTGATATATACGAGTCCATAACACTTGATAAAATTGGAATTGATGACATGCCGGCTTGTCTTATAAAGCCGTCATAAGGTTTTAAAGGGTTCCCGGCTTCTAGGACATAGCTACAAGCTCCCGAATAAACGTCGGCATATCTTGTCAAGGATAGGTTAGGCAAGAGTAGCATATCATCAGGTATAGCCATAATACCGGCACCTGGAACAACCACCCTGACAGTATGTTTACTTCTTAAAATTGTGGCAAGGCCACTAATTTGGGGTAGTTGAATACTATCTTTTGTAAAGGACATTAGTCCGGAATGCCACCTATAAAAACCCGATATCTCTTTTTCATTTGTGGCACCAATTCCAGAGAATAGGCCGTCTTCGTTGGCATAACGTAACGTAATACTGTCATTTCTTGAATTCGGGCCAATCAAGTCGCCGGGTACACTATACATGGTGACAATGTTGGTGGTTTGAGCTTGTGACCCTAAAGCTTGCATAAGTTGGACTAGTGGCGTGCTTGCACTTGTCACCCATTCATTAGAATCATAGGTGGACATATATAGACTATAAGGGGCCGGTTGCAATGGCAAGTCATTATAGACCCCATCATAAGGAAAAGGGACGTCTGAATCTTCTCGCACTTGAATAATAATAGTTCTTGTGCCGGCATCGTCAAATTGTGACTCGTAACGATCTACCCCATCGGTGGGGGTGAGTCCACTTAGCATACCGTCTTGTACACGAGTTTCATTCATATCACGCTTAACCCATTGTACGTCTAAATCAATTGACCCTTTATAAGTTCTAAAAGCGTCAACGCTAAAATGAACCCGATAAGATAAGCCCCGACTTAATTTTTCCACGTCGTCCACCCATCCGTATATCATTGTTGACCCCTTTTTATAACTTAAATAATTAAACTCTGTGATATCGTCGTCGCTTAATTGTAAATCAACATAACCTGACTTTAAGTTTTGATTAAACGGCGTGACTTGAAATGTCTTTATTGTGGTTAAACTTCCTTCATTATAATAAGGATAAGGTTTTCTATTATAATATAATTTTAATTCGTTCATTTTTATATCTCCTTTCAAAAAAAGGGCCACCCTTTAGGGTGGCCCTTTAAAGGGGTTACATGGTAACAGGCAATAGGCAACTTGTCTGTATAGCTTTGGCCTAGTCGAGGAAGAAAGAAACCATTTGATGATATGGTGAACATGCATAGATATCGCCCACGGTATGCCATATATTTGTATAATGGCCACGAGCATTTCTTGAATTTTCCGTTATCATAAATTTGTTATGAATTTCTAGCATATTAGGGTCATATAGAAGTCCAATGCAAGGAGAATCACCGGTTAAACTATAATCGGCCTTGACTAGAATATCATCAGGGGAAGAAGTGCCACCGGAATTGACTCCGATTGAATACCATGCGTCAATGTGACGTACTGACCCAAGTTCTAAACGCTCTTCATTGTAGGCAAACGCTAAGAGGTTGGTACCGAGTTTGGCTTTAATGTCACCTAACATGATTAAGTGTTGTCTTTCCTTTGGTAGGGAATTAATGACGCCGGCCACGTTCATGTCAGAACGAGGATAAACTAAACGATCGGACCAAGTCTGAAATTGTTCCGTCATGTAAAGTAAAAAGTCTTTATCATTTAAGGCCGTTTCAGATGTTAGGGTGGCCGTTTTTAAAGCGTTGTAATCGGTCAATAAGTGAATTTCACCTAACCAATTTTTGTCCACGTCTGTTGAACTTTCTTCAATTTGTCGAGCTAACAAGGCAACGGTCATTCGGTAATCGTCAAAATTTTCGGCTGTTTGGATAGAATTTACTTTAGCCGAGATAATAGCACTTACCGGGTCATTGGATGTGAAAGCCCGTCTAAGGTCATGTTCTGTGATTGTAACGGTATATTGGCGTTCAAGTTGAGTATTATAAAAGGCACTATGCAAGGTCGCTTTTGTGATTTCGTGTTGGTCTGGGGCAGACTCGCCGTCCCTAGTACCAGAAACATATCTTTGAGCATTAGCCATTTCAACAAATACATCTTCAATTGTTGAGCCAAAAGGCATAGGTTCTTTTTTCAAGTCTGAAAGAGGGTTAACAAAGTCCATTGTTTTAACAAGGACTTTTCCAATTTGGTTAACTAATACGTCATAAAGTTCATTTTTTATAGTGGCAGGAGCGTCAAGTACGGCTTTACCCACATCAAGAATATTGTCCATAGTCGCCATGGGAATTTCTGTTTGATAGGCATTTGTTGCTGTCGCCCTTATTGCATTAAGTTTTTCATGAGCTGATAAAATTTGTCCTTTAGCCATTATTTTTTCCTCCGTTCATTTCGTTAATAAGTGAGTCAGTAATATCTTTAGTTGAGATCTCTTTTACTTCTTCTTGTGTTGGGTCTGGTTGTACTACAATTTGAGAAAGCAAAGATCGATTTGATGATTGGGCCTTTTCAAGTAAAGCTTGAGAATTAATTTCGGATTGTTGCATAAGTGTTGCTTCGTTTATAATGTCAGGTAAAGACTCTATTTTACTAGGGTCTTTAGAAAATTCATTGAGTAAGTCTAAAAGTTTAGCCATAATTTTTATACCCCCTATTGATTATATATTATCATGATTAAGGTTATTTATCAAGATGTGGTCTTTAAAAGGAAGACGGCTTCCTTTAGCATAGAGTAGGTTTCTAGTTTATCATAATAGACATTATTTTCATCCACGGCACGTCTAAACATGGACATAAATGGCATTGACTTAACACGGCGTATATTGACGTTGTTTGGCTTATTGTCATCAAGGGTAAGGGAAACATTCTTTCGAGCCGGAACCGTGCCTACTTGCTTATTAACGTAATACTTGCCATTGTCCCAATCCACCCAAACGCCATATTGCTTATTAAGGTAAGTTAAGGCAAAACTAAACTCGCTATTCCGAGCTTTTTTCTTTATGAAGTCCGTTGTATCAAGATAGAATTTATTTTCATAAGCATGTTGTGCATACTCGCCACCCTTGACAATGTCATAGAACGCCGTTTGACGCTTCGCTTCACGGTATGACTCGTCTTGCCATAAACAGACCATGATATTTTTACGCTTGTTATAACGCTTGTATGGTGGCGTTAAGCGTATGTTGAAACGGGTAAAGTATATATTGACGGTGGAAAAAGCGTTACCAATAAATATAACTCGTGTTTCATCTCGCAGACGGTCAACGGTTTCGTAAAAATTTTCAAAGATTGTGACTTCACCTTCACCCGGCGAAATATACCGGTTATGGCCTACATTGTTAAGCATAAATTCTTCAAAGATTATCCATTTAACGTTTGGGTATGCTACAGACTTTTTTTTCAATGATGTGGATAGAGCAACGGAAAAGCCCATTTGTTTACCGTCACAATACAATCCTTTTTTAGAAGACTTTAGTTCATTGTCTTTGAATTTTCCTTCTTTTTTTAAATAATCGAACAAGGTAGGGATTGACTCGTCAATTTCTTTTTCCCACCTTCTCAAATAGATGAATTGTTCCCCCGTCTTAATAAAACGATTGATGACAAATTCTAGTGTACCAAAAGATTTACCCCCACCACGGTCGCCAACAACAAAATTAAATAAACAATTATAGGTTAGCATTTCATTAGGGGAAAACCAATTAATACTAGGCATTTAGAATCACTTCCTTTATTTTTCTTCTTTAGCTTGTTCTAGCTTATCTTTTAGCCAGGGTGGGACAGGTAAACCAATGTTTGAGGCGTTTTCAATAATACTTAACCCCTCATTGGCCGAGTACCATATAATAACCAAAGTTCTTATTGCCCCTGGAGTGTGAAATATAATGTCGAGGGTTACGGCTAAGAAAACAATAATTAAAATCATCACTTTTTTACTAATACCCCAAAAGCCAACAGACGCCGATAATTTTTTATTATATCCGGCAGAAATCACGCCTGAAACATAATCAAGTACCATGAGAACTAAAAGAGCGTAAATCAATATATCCCAACCCCCCACAATCTGACAAAATAAAGTGCCTGCTCCTGCTACTACTATAGAAATACCACGTAAAGAGAAATCAAAGTCCATATTTTACCTCCTAAGAGAGAGTTGCTTTTTTCCATAGTATAGCCGAACCACTTATTCTGCCAAAATACATCATGGAACCCGTATAACCAAAGTTAATGAAATCAACGTATATATCAGTCGCCCCGGCAAAAGCTTTAAAAGATAGATAGCCGGCCGTGTACCCCGAAGGCATATTTGTCGAATTAGTAGAGAATACAAGATGACCACTTGTCATACCGTTGTTAACATAGCTTTGAACTACAGAAACAACGTCGCCGGTTGATATTGGTAAGGCTTCGCTTCCGGAGTCCCAACCCCTCGTTATTCCACCACGGTCCGTGGTCATTGTTCCTATAATTTGGGCCAATAGATTGTTAGGTAAGACAACGGTTGATGTCCGATTAATGATCGAATAAATATTGTTACTAAAGGGTAAGGTAGCACCACTTTCCACATTGAAAAATGAATTGCCCTCAATCTGCATAGCACAGTCAGTCCCTGAAATAGTAAGGGAACCCATTAATAAAATGTTAGTATTTAACGCACGTATACCCCTAGTAAGTGAAGACCCATCAAGCTCAATTCTCGTATTCACGGGTCGATATTTAAACACGTCTACAAGTTCTATTCCATTTTGAGTTGAGGATAAAAGACGGTTGTTAGTACCATAAATTGTGATATCATTCGTGATTAACTCGCCCATAATGGTCTTTCCTGAAATTGATTTAATTCTAACGGTTCCAGTTCTAGAAGGCCATTTAGTTATATTAATATTAACGGCTGAAAAATATTCCAAAAGCACGTTCTCGTTATATGTTCCAGGCGATATATATAAATCAACATACGTGCTATTTGTGGGTAGTATACCGTAACATGACTCAATGCTAGGAAATGGCTTTCCTGGTGTTCCGTCACTTTCCCCATTATAAGACCCATCGACGTATATATCAATAGAACGTTCTTTAATATTATAAGGGATTGACCCATTTTCGGTTGTTGTGTTGAAAATTTCACCTGAATTAAAAAGTTGCATTTTGTAAAAGTTAAGCTTTAAGGTTCCGGTTCTTGTGTCGTTAAACCCGACAATAATTTCACCGTCCCCCATATAAGATGCTGACTCTATTTCTCCTAAAGCTCCACTTATGGGGTATTTCTTTAAAAGTTTTCCCGTGTCAAGGTCATATAAAAATAATGCTGTTGTATGAGAATACATTGAGATAAAGATATTATCAAATGTTTCGCCACCTTGTGGGGTATAACCTGGAAAATCAAACGGGAAGTTACGAACGAAATTTAAGTCGCTATCATAAATATTAATCTCACTAGCCCCGGCCCCTACAAATTGGTTTCTTTCCAAGTTGAACGAAATATTATAGACATATTTAGATAGGGTTTTAGTCTCTAATAAAGTTAAATCGGATAATTTAACTACGGAAACTTTGAACCCTGATGTGTCTTGCTGTGTATGAGTAAGCACAAGGACGGCTTGCCCTTTGTAGTTAGGACAATATGCTATATCATTGGCATGGTAAAGGGGCAACACACTAGAACGGGTTAAGGTCATATTCAATAGATTAAATTCCATAATTATGGCCGTATTATTCCCACTTGTGTTATGGTTCATAGCAAAATAAAGACTATTCCCAATTATTTTTGACCCTTGCAAACCGGCATATACAGAAGTCCCTGAAAATTCACGTATAGGGATTGTTTTGTATAATTGGATAGTGTTTGCAATAGTGTCTTTAAAACGGATGGTAGAAGCTAATTGAGTTAAACCATCTTCATTGTCTTCAATCCATTGTGAGATAGATGTAATAATAGCCAGTTGTTCGTCTGATAATCCGGCGTTGTTATCTATCCATAGTTGCATAGCGTCAATTAAAGAACGATTAATTGAAATATTACCTGTATTTTCCTGAATTTGTGCATTGTTTGCTTGCCCTAAAATGTCTTCTATTGTCCCGTCATCAAGCCAACCTTGCAAAATTTCTAGAACCTTGTCCGGTGTTATGTTGGCCCAATCAATAAGATCGTTTACCTTTGAGTGCCATTCTATAATAGCTTCAAGCAGAGAATAACCGTTAGGATATTCCGAAAAAGAACTTTTCCAAGTTTCCGGTAAGTTTAATTTGTTTATCATTTTTTTCCTCCTAAAATACTAAAATGAATAATGGTTTTAAGTCTTTTATTATCATCTGTTCTATGTTGATTATACTTTGTCTGTGTTCCATGATTAAGCTTGCATATGATTGGCCTGTGAGTCCCTCGATTTTTTTATTGTATGATTTTGTCAAAATTTTGTTTTGTGCAGATAAACCGGTGGATGCCTGGTTACTCGTTGATGAAGAGTTATCAGAAACAGTTCCTTGATTATTTAATTGGGAACGTTCTGATGGTATGTCATTGAGCATGTTTGCGTTTTGTGGGTACTCTGTTATTGTGTTTGATGTTTCGTCCTCATGGTCTTGATTGTTTGTGGATGAACCTTGCCCTGTGACATTGTTTTGTGTTGTATTGTTAAAATCTTCTTCGCCTTGCTCCGTTAAAGTTTCATCTAATGAATAATTAATCAAAGGGTTGACATTTAGTAAGGTCGTGTTATATAGATTATTATAATAAGGTAGTATTAGATTGAGTTTAGTTCTAAAGCGATGTTTAAATCGGTCAGGAGTTTCAGACCCTATTTCATAAAAGAAAAAAGCGTCTTCAATGGTTTGCTTAACTCGTTCTTTCCAGTTTTGGTCATCAATTAGCAAGTCAAAGTCCCACAAGTCAAAATTATTCGTCTTTAGCAGGTTCCTCAATTCTATCGTCGAATATGCCATTTTCTTCACCCCCTTTGTCTGCTTCTTCTTCGCTAATTTCAGGCCGTCTAACATCTACACTAACATTAGCACCAAAGACCTGGTTTATCTCCTCACAAGCCACTTGTCGACAAGTAAGCATTATTTGTAAGCATGTCTGAATAGATTGGTTGTTAGAATTGACTTCATCAGTTATTAATCGTTCTTTTTTATCTGCTCCTGGTGAGTCAAGTCCGACGGTTTCTTTAAATGAATTATAAACTTCGTTCATAGCGTCGTAAAGTTCGGCCAATTTTGATTTAATATCAATATATTGGACGGGTATTCCTTTACCACCCATTAACATTTCTTTGTCAACGATTGTCCAAGGTTTACCTGATAAAATTTGACTAAATAACTTATTGATGGAAAGCTTCATGTCATCATTTAATGCCGTAAATATAGGGGGCAAGTTCTGCCACAATGAATTAGTGTCAAAAGCTCTTTGAAGATTGGCCAAACGTTTAGCATAAAATGAAACGATCTCAACCATTGGCACTCCGTCATACATATTTTCAATCACAACGCATGCTTTTTCTTTGCCTATGATTTCATCGTAACGATGTATTATTTTACGCTGAAAATCTTTTAATTGAATGCCCGGGTCTGTGGTGGCTTTTATAGACCGGGCATGTATTGGCTTGCCGTACACATTAACCCCCATGGTAGAGCAGGAGAGCGTCATAAACCCCATGTCATTATCATAGAAATACATCACCCGACCGGAATGAATTAAGGCCTTTTCCATATAATCATAAGGTATTTCAGAGGGCAGGTTCTCCCACTTAAATAGTTGGGATAATTCACGCATGAGTTTATTATAATAAAAGTTTTCAATGTCTTCATTATCACTTAATGGACGTCGGTCAAAAGTTGTTCTTGCCAATTTCATCAACTCCTATTTTATAAATTAAAAGGTTGGATTTACGCTTAACGCAACCAACCAACATATTGAGGTGTATGAAGTAATCTTAAAAGGTCTGCTACCATGCAAGACATGTTCACATAGACCATCTTCTGAATGGGGTTGCACTACGTGAGCGTAAAAAATTATCTTCGGCCTCATGTCAATTATATAATAAATATAGGCATAAATCAAATGTCAAGCCATGTCCCTGTCCCGTGGTGGG
>JGI1221J13441_10000821_pt1 | contig 13468 bp, 14 predicted proteins | sample LakVidmifraction_4_FD_13441 | JGI IMG/M metagenome (IMG submission 13441) | reverse complement strand
GTTAATAACGCCACCGAGACAAAGTGGTTTCAAACAATGTCTGAAAAAGCACAGGCCATTTGGTTTATTAAAAGCCGGGTGAAGTTTTTAGATATTAACGGGAATCCAGGCGGTGCACCGTTACAAGGACAATGCGTTTTATATTTTGGTGATAACGTGGAGGAATTTATAAATCAATGCGATGGGTTAGTGTGTAGGTGTTGCAATGGACAGTAGGGGTGTTATTCAAAATGTTGCACGAGCTCAGCAAATTAATAGTTTTTCTGGTATTCGATACGGGAATATTACCCCAACAGATATGGACGGGTTAATTGAATATAATAATAAAGCGTACGTTATTTTTGAAGTAAAATATAGAGATAAAAAATTACCGTTTGGGCAAAGGCTGGCTATACAAAGAATGGTGGATGATTTATCATTAGGTGGAAAAAAAGTTATCGCATTAATCATTGAGCATTGCGTTGACAATACGGCCGAACAAATTGACATTGCCGGGTGCGAAGTAAGAGAATTATATCTGAGTAACGAAAAACAGTGGCGGCCACCACACAAAAGAATAAGAGTTAAGACGCTTATAGATTTATTTATCACAAAAATAGTAGGGGACCCTTTTTAAAACATCTAATCAATTGATTACGGTGTTATTTTTTTACCTAAATTTATGAATAATATCTAGGGGGTGAAATATATCTCGTCCTAAGCACGGACGTTAAACAGGCTTATTTGGATTTAAAAATAATATAAGGAGGTGAGTAAAAATCGGTTTATATCAAAGTATTCAAAGTTTTTTTAACAAGTCCCCGAGTTCAACACGGTACAAGATGTTGACAGACAGGGGAAATGGATTTTATCAATGGGACGGTAAGTTATTTCAATCGGATATTGTGCGGGCGTGTATCCGGCCCGAAGTTGAAGCGGTTGGTAAGCTGCTAGCAAAGCATATCCGCGAGACGATGAAAAAAGACGGAACCAACGACATTAAAATAAATCCCGACGCCTATATGCGATTCCTTTTAGAAGAACCAAACCCACACATGACCGGGCAGGTCTTGCAACAGAAAATGGCCACACAGTTAGCGTTAAACAACAACGCCTTTGCTGTCATTATGCGTGACGGCTATGGTTTCCCGGCTGAAATTTACCCAATACCGAGCGCCGGGGTTGATGCGGTTTACGACACGGACATTAATTTATCTTTAAAGTTTTATTTTATGAATGGGAAAACGGCTAATTTTCCATACGCGGATCTTATTCACTTAAGGAGAGATTTCAACAACAATGACATTTTCGGCGATGCTCCGGGATTGGCGTTAACACAATTAATGGAGGTTGTGGGGTCGACGGATCAGAGTATTGTCAGTGCCATTAAAAATTCAAGCGTCATCCAGTGGTTATTGAAATTCTCCACTGGGATGAGGCCGGAGGATCTAAAACAAAGCGCAAAAGATTTTGCCGATAATTATTTGAGTCTGGACACTGAATCTATCGGGGTTGCAGCAGTTGATAGTAAGGCCGAAGCGGTGAGGGTTGAGCCGCATGATTATGTTCCAAACGCCGCACAAATGGATCGAGCCACTCAGCGGATATATTCATTTTTTAACACCAACATAAAAGTAGTCCAATCAAATTACAACGAAAACGAATGGAATAGTTATTTTGAGGCCCGAATTGAACCAATATCATTGCAACTAAAAGGGGAATACACCAGAAAACTCTTTTCGAGGCGTGAGCGTGGTTTTGGTAATTACATCACCTTTGATGCTAGCAATTTGGCGTGTGCCAGTATCAATACCAAATTAGCATTACAGGCTATGGTCGACAGAGGGGCAATGACCCCGAACGAGTGGCGGGCAGTATTAAATCTAGCACCCATAAACGGAGGAGATGAACCACTAAGACGACTAGATACCACGACCGTCAAAGAAGCAGGTGGCGAAACACAAACGGAAAACAAAGAAAATCGTAATTTTAAAAACAGCATAAATAACGGAAAAAGCAAAATTTACGCTGTCGATTTTGATGGGACATTGTGCCAAAATTTGTACCCTAAAATTGGATACGCGAAAAAAGAAGTCATCAAAAACATATTAGAACTGCAGACCAACGGCGATAAAATAGCGCTTTGGACATGCCGGACTGGTGAATTATTAGAAAATGCAGTTAATTGGTGCGGCAACCAAGGAATCGTTTTTGATAGCATTAATGAAAACATGCAAGAAATTATCGACACATACGGAAGTGATCCTCGAAAAATAACAGCTGATATTTATATTGATGATAAGGCAATTAGGCCGGATGAGTTAGGAGGTAGCAATAATGAGAATTGACATAAGGGGCCCAATTATCCCCAATAATTATAAAGAAGTTTACGACTTTTTCGGGATGGAATCCACGGCCCCATCGGATATTAGAAAAGCAGTTGAAAAAGCAAGCGGCGAACAGTTGGATATATATATTGATTCAGGCGGCGGTGAGATTCATGCCGGCAGTAATATTTATACCGATCTGAGGAGCTACAAGGGACCGGTTAATATTTATGTCGTGGGTTTGGCAGCAAGTTCGGCAAGCGTTATTGCGATGGCGGGTAAATTACAAATGTCACCAACGGCGATGATGATGGTGCATAACGTGGCGACGATGACCGGTGGTGATTACCGAGAAATGGACAAAGCGAGCGCCATTTTGAAGGAAGCCAACAAGTCAATAGCGGCGGCTTATGTGTCGAAGTCGGGAATGACGGAAAAAGAAGCACTAACCATGATGGATGAAGAAACATGGATCACCGCACAACGAGCGGTTGAGTTGAAGTTGGCCGATGGCGTGATGTTTGACGAACAACAACCAATGGTAGCAGATTATAACAGCGGGTTATTATCGGTATCTATGATTAACGAAATAAAAGCCAAGATTCAAAATAAATCAAACATTGATTTGGAGCAACAAAAAATAAATCTATTAAATTTAAGGAGAATATAAAAATGAATAAAGAGAACTATGAAGCACAGCGGAAAGTATTAATTGATTCAGCGCAAGAATTTTTGAACAGTGGAGATTTAGAAGGCAGTAAGGGAAAACAAGCAGAGGTTACAGCGTTAGATGATAGTTTTGAAAAAATCGGGTTAGAACAAGCGAACCTGAACGCATTACTAAACGTAACCAAAGAAGTAAAAGCCCCAATTGAAAAAATGAGTGCTTGGGGAAATAAAATCATTGATAAAATCAATACCCCAAACGTTGCCAAAAACATCCATCACGATAAATTCGCAAGTGAAGAATATAGAGTGGCGTATATGGAAAACGTGTTAAGCGGTACACCCATTCCTCAAAAATATAATGCCGATACATTTACAACCATCACCGAAGCGGCGGCAATGATTCCCACCACGATTCTTGAAGAAATCATTCGAGAAATCAAAACATATGGCCAACTTTATGCCAGAGTTCGAAAAATTAATATCAAGGGTGGGGTTAAAGTTCCAATCTCTTCATTAGTTCCAACCGCGACATGGATTACCGAGGGGACACCATCTGATAAATTAAAAGTTAATATGACTACATCAGTATCATTTTTGTATTATGGGTTGGAATGTAAAATAGCAACATCGTTGTTGGCAAATGAAGTAACCCTACAATCATTTGAAGGAACCATGGTTACATTAATCACCGAAGCCATGATTAAAGCCATTGACCTTGCTATTATTAAAGGGGCCGGAACAGCATCACCAGTCGGGGTTACTGTTGATGCGCGGGTACTCGCTGGACAAAAAATAACTATCACCGCAGCGGATTTTGTTAAATGGGATGCATGGAAAAAACAAGTTTTTGCAAAAATTCCATTATCCTATCGTGCGGGTGGATCGTTTATCATGGCGGCCGGCACGTTTGACGGATACATTGACGGCATGGTGGACACCACAGGCCAGCCGATTGGGCGTGTGAATTATGGAATTTCTGACGGAACACAAGAACGGTTTGGTGGCAAAGAAGTTATTTTGGTCGAAGATGATATCATTACGGATTATAATACGGCGGTCACAGGTGACGTGGTTGCCATATTTATGCGATTGTCAGATTACGCGATAAATTCCAACATGCAGATGGGCACATATCGTTGGTTAGATCAGGATCTGAACCAATATGTAAATAAAGCGATCATGATTATTGACGGGAAGTTGCTTGACCCTAAAGGCGTAATCATCATCAAAAAAGGCGTATAAATTGGACGGGGCATTTTGCCCCTTCTTTTTTTTAAGGAGGTGAGATAATGGCCATTTTGACCGAAACATTGAATTCAGTAAAAAGTACACTGCGGATTTCAACAACGTCAATGGATATAGAAATTGCAGATATTATTGAGGCGTGTAAATTAGATTTGAAATATGCAGGCGTTAATATAGTGGCAGAGACAGACCCGCTAATTAAACGGGCAATCATCATTTACACAAAAGCTCAATTTGGAATGGATAACCAGGACTCAGAAAAATACCAGGAAAGCTATGAATCATTAAAAAATCATTTATCGCTGTGTGGTGATTATAATGAGATCTTGTGATATTGAGCTGGGTAATTTGGTGGAAGTCATCGAGTATGGTGAGGCGATTAAAACTTTTGAATTCCGGCTATTAAGTGCACAAAAAAAATCAATCCGGTCGTCAGAATTTTACGGTGCTGCAAATGTAGGACTTAAACCCGAGTTAACCTTTGAAGTTTATTTGTTTGAATTTAAGGATGATGAAAAACTGAAATATAATAATAAAATTTATACGATTATCAGAACATATTGGGATGAAAAAAAGCCTGATAAAATTGATTTAATTGTATCATCTAAAGTGGGTGCATAATGGCAAGAAAACCATTTGTGATGGAAAACAACATCGATAAAGTGATTGCTAAAATTCAGCTAAAACCGCAAAAAGTTATGAATGTGATTGGGCAAAATATTGTAAAAGAAATTAAGCCGACATTGAAAAAACGGACTGGAAAATTAAAAAAGAATTTAAGCTATTGGGCACGAAAAAAAGAAAAGGATTTACAGATAGGGTTTAAAGTTTTTTATGCGCCGTTTGTTTACGGAACTGAAAACGACCCAATAAAACCAATTGTTGTTAAAAATGCGGCTTTAATGCAAAAATTGATAGCGGAAGCTATTGAAAAAATCAACAAGGAGTGATGCGAATGGATACAAATGGCGTTGCCGATGCAGTCCTTAATTATTTATTGACTAAGCATCCGCGGGTATATCGCAACATAGCGGAACAGAGCCCCGTCTTCCCCTATGTTGTTTTTAAAATTGACACAATCACAAACACTTATCCCTCATTTGATATGTATCTAGTTGTAAATATATATGATGAACCGGGGGCGAGCGTGAGAACAATTGAAGCATTAGGAGATAGCATTGATTTTGGGTTAGAACAAAAAGTGATAAACGGGACTGATATGTCTTTGCGGTTTGGATTAGAACAGCGGCAGTATGTTAGTTCAGAGGATTTAATAGATGCGCAGTTGGTTAATTTTAGATATGTAATCCGCGGATATTTTAGTTAAAGGAGTGATTTTGATGATTTTATTTCAGATCACAGAAGAACAAAAGACATTGATATTTATGAATTTATTAAGTGAACGATATCATGAATTATTGAGAAAACCTGAAACAAGAGATGAAAGAAAGTTTGAAGAAATTGAATACCTATATCGTGCTTATGAACGAAAAAATAACGAAAATAAAAAGGAGAAAAAATAAATGGCAACAGAAAAAATATTATTAGGAATGGGAAAAGTTACAATAGGCACAACCCTAGTTGCATTAACCCGGGGTGGCGGGTCGTTTAATGTCGAGCGTGAAATCCGGCAAATTGAAGCCGACGGAGACAGGGGCCCCGTCAAAGGTCGCATTGTTATTGACACGGAAGTAGCAAAGATATCATTTAAGGGGTTGGACATCTTCACATCGGCAGATATGAAACTGTTTTATCCAGGGATTAGTGTTACCCCGGACGTTGTGGAGACCCCGACAACCCAGACAATGACAAGCACGCAAGTAATCATTGCGGGAGATCATAACGATGTGAAGTGGGTGGGAAAAACACTAGACGGTAAAGCGGTAACGATTAATATTACCGATGCAATCAATCTGGGGAATTTGGAATGGTCATTAGAGGATAAAAATGAAGTGGTTCCCGAGGTAGAATTAACCGCTTGTTATGATCCGGCGGCTATGGAAATCGTGCCGTGGTCAGTAGAATTTGCAGAGTAAGGGGATGAGTATGATAATTAAAGATTTTGACCTTGAGGATATTTATTTACTGTCTGAGATTCTTGAAAAAATGAACATTGCAGTGAAAACTGAAAAGCTAACAGGGAAAATACAGACTGATAAACTGGAAAACATAAACGATGTAAAAGCAATTGGTAAAGAAGCCATTGTTGCATTGATCGTTGATTTAGCCTCTGATGTAATTAAAAATCTATGGCGTGCTAAGAATTTAGTAAACAAATTCATTAGCAATATGACAGGGATTAAGCCGGATGATGTAAAAAAAATGGGTATCAAAGACTTGAAAGAATTTTTTAAAGAACTGATGGCCCAGCCGGATTTTAAATCTTTTTTAGAATCAGCAGATCAATAAACAGAACCGAAATTGATGATCTGCTACTAACGAAATATGGCGATATGCGTTATATACTAAAAATGCCTTTTCAAAAATCCGTTAAGCTCATAGGCAAAGCGAGGGAAGAAAATCGGAAGGATAGACTTTTTTCCCTTTATTCAAATTTGTATCCAAATTTTAGCAAAGATAATTTCATGAGCTTCGAAGATTTTGTTGAAAAATCAATGCCAGAGAAAATAAATTATGATGGAAGAAGCACGGCTGAGATAATGGCCGAGATTTCAGAGGTTGAAAAAAAGTTTAATAATTAGCATCCTAAAAATAGGGTGCTTTTTTAATGTAAAAATTAAGAGCAAACGCACAAATGTTTGCTCGAACGGAAAGGAGCTGAAGTAAAATAGAATTATTTCGTCTTTTTGGAAGCATACTTATTGATGACAAGGATGCGGTAAAGTCGTTGCAAAAAATGGACAAAAAAACCGCAACCACTGAAGAAAAAATGCATAAGTTAGGGAAAACAGGATTAGCCATCGGTGCCGCTGTAGTTGCGGGCGCGACGCTCGCGGTCGGTGGCATGATGAAAATTGCAGGGAGCACGGCGGAGGCCGCGGATAGAATAGACAAAATGTCACAGAGCATGGGAATGTCGACAGAGGCATTTCAGACCTGGGATTATATTTTATCGCAAAATGGCGTAAGCATTGACGGCATGAAAACAGGCATGAAGACCCTGACTAATAGCTTTGATGATCTAAAAACAGGTGGCGCATTAGCGACAGAAACATTCGGGCGACTGGGTTTAAGTTATGAAGATATGGCCGGACTTTCCCAGGAACAGATTTTCGAAAAAACGGTAGTCGCATTGCAGGGCGTTGAAGATGGAACTGAACGAGCTGCACTGGCAAACGATCTATTTGGTAGGAGCGGCGCGGACATGGCGGCACTCTTAAACGCCGGCACTGGTTCGGTTGAAGAAATGAAACTTGAAGCAGAAAAGCTAGGATTGGTCATGGGCGAGGATGCGATTGCAGCAGGGGTCCAATTTACTGACAGTATGGATAAATCAAAGAGAACCCTGGAAGCATTAGGCTTGGGGATCGGAACTCAAGTCATGCCCATTATCCAAAAAATGTTAGATTGGTTTATTGATCACATGCCCGAAATTCAAGCAGCGGTTGCAGGGGCGTTTGAAAAAATATCAAGTGCGATTAGTTGGGTTAAGGATAATTCAAATTGGCTAATCCCTGTACTGGGAACAGTTGCCGGGGCGTTTTTGATTTTAGAGGGAATATTAATAGCGCAAGCGGCGGCGCATTGGATTGCAGCAGCGGCAACCACGGCGGTCAGCGTGGCTACGGGCATAGCAACGGCCGCACAATGGGCGTTGAATGTAGCCTTAAATGCAAACCCAATCGGGTTAATAATTATAGCCATTGTTGCACTAGTTGCCGGAATAATTTATCTGTGGAAAACAAACGAGGATTTTAGGGATGCGATTATAAAAATCTGTGAAACGATTTATGGCGCATTTGAAACTGCGTGGGATGGTATAAAATCCGTATGGTCAATCGTTGCTGGATTTTTTCAGGGCGTTTGGAATGGAATTGTTGAAGTATTTAGTAATGTAATTGGATTTTATATTGGCGTTTATGGTGGCGCATGGCAAGCAATCGTGAAAATTTGGTCGGTAGTCGTTGGGTGGTTTGCAAACGTGGTTTCGGGAATCGGTAACGCATTTTCAGGAATCAGTACCACCATTATTAATACATTTGCGGGGGCTTTGACATTTTTATCTGAGCTACCAGGACGATTTTTACAAACCGCAAAAGATGCAATGCAAAGTTTTTGGAATGGTATTTTAGAAATGAAAGATAGCATTGTTAACAGTATCGGGGATGTCGCGAATGCAATTATAGATAAATTTAAAAATTTATTCGGGATTGAGTCCCCGTCACGTGTCATGTTTGATTTAGCCGGGAATGTCATAAACGGATTTATAAACGGATTAAATGCTGATAGCATGCTAGGATTTATTGAGGACATGGTCAAAAAAGCATTGGGCGCATTTGGAGGCCTATATAAAATAAAAGATGTTGGCACCAATTTACTAAAAATGTTTGGTGTTAACGTTGCGGCCATGGGCGATTTAGCATGGCCCACATCAACAAAAGCATTAACCTCAAGTTTTGGCATTCGCGACAGCCCAGGCGGAATCGGCAGCACGAACCATCAAGGCGTTGACGTCGCTGCGGGGTATGGCGATTCAGTAAAGGCCGGCGGACCTGGTACCATCACCCAAGCCGGTTGGAATGGTGGCTATGGGAATTCCGTTAGAGTCGATTACGGTGACGGCTGGTCGGCATTGTATGCACATTTATCTAAAATCATTGGATATGTTGGCGATTTTGTTGATGCGGGAACATTGCTCGGATTGGTCGGTTCAACCGGGAATTCCACAGGCGCGCATTTGCATTATGGCGTTTATAAAGATGGTGTGGCAATTGATCCGACAAGTTTACCGAGCTACAACGTTGGAACGACATACGTCCCAAGCACAGGGCCCGCATTAATTCATAAAGGCGAGGCGGTTGTTACGGCAAGCGACAATGCATCACAAAAAGGGCTATTGACAGATATTAAAAATTTACTAACAGAATTAGTTGGTAAAAATACGGACATTTATATAGGCAAGGATAAAATCGCAAATGTATTAGATAATGCATTCGGCCAAACAGCAGGCAGGAAGGCAAGGGGAGGATGTTAATGAAAGATGTTGAAATTAATGGATTATCTGTTTTAAATGAATTTGATCTGGAATTACGCAGTATCACCATTTCTCCTCCGGCGCCGAAATTAAAAATAATTCCTGTATCCGGAACAAGTAATACCATCGATCTCTCTGAAATATTATCAGGGGATGTGGAATACGACAAACGGTCATTAAAAATGTCATTTAATTTATTATGTGGGCGGAGCGAAATGTTGGCGAGATTCTCCGCGTTTAGCAATTTTATGCATGGACAAGATTGCCAAATTATTGTAAGTGAAGATCCGGGTTTTTATTATACGGGCCGAATGGTAATCGAACAACCGGATATCCAAAATTGGGGTGGTAAGTTTGAAATTAGCGGGGAAGTCGACCCGTACAAATATGAAGTAAACCCAGCGACTTATAACATTAGTGCATTCCCGGGGGATTTAACGATTGCAGGAAATAGAAAACGCATCAGCCCGGTTATTACTTGCTCAAATATCGGGATGGTTTCATACCTTGAAAATAATTATCCATTAAAAGCAGGGATAAACAGAATACCTGAAATCTTTTTCGGAGCGGGGGAACACGTGTTGACGTTTGCCGGGAGCGGCACAACAAGCGTTGATTATCAGGGTGCGAGCTTATGATCGTTAGTTATAAAACACAAATAGAAGATGAAGGTTGGAATTTACCTGTTGCCGATGGTGCGACTTCTGGGACAACCGGCAAAGGTTTAAAAATGGAAGCAATAGCGATATCGCTTTTAGATTTAAACGGCCTGGACGTTCATATGGAATATAAAGCATATGTTGAAAACGCCGGGTGGATGCCGTTACAAACCGACGGTGGTATTGCCGGGACAGTGGGTCTAGGATGGAAACTTGAAGCCCTCAGAATTCGATTGACCGGTATTGATGCTAAAAAATACAGTATCAAATATAGGGTACATGTGGAAAATATTGGGTGGCAATTATGGTGCAAGGATGATGAAACGGCCGGCACTGAGGGACTGGCATTACGGGCCGAGGCCATTGAGATTCGACTAGAATTAATAAAAAATGATGTGGTTGTGGTGGTTCCCAACGACCCAGCCATTGACCCAACTAAACAAATAATTACCGATATTCCACCAGGCACAAATTTATGCGCCTCGTACTCAACACATATAGAAGACCATGGATGGGGTGCAGACGTAACAGACGGGCGGCTATCGGGGCGTGTTGGACAAGGGTTAAGAATTGAAGCCATAAGGATAACGTTATTAAATATAGGGGATCTAGATCTAAGTGTAAGTTATCAGTCTCAAGTTGAAAATCTTGGTGTACTGCCAACTGTTTGGAATGGGGCCACATCTGGAACCACAGACCAAGGGTTACGTCTCGAAGCTTTTATAATAAACCTAACCGGAGCGGATGCCGATAAGTATTCAATTTGGTACCGGGTGCATGTTCAAAACGAGGCATGGCAAGAGTGGCGGCGTGACGGCGAAATTGCCGGGACAATAGAAGAATCATTAAGAGCCGAAGCCATCCAAATAATTATTACTTTAAAGTCTGATAATTTAATCAGAACGCAAGGGGAAGCACCATTAATATCCTTGAATTACCGTGCCCACATCCAAAATTTAGGCTGGCAAGTATGGGTTAAAAACGGCATGAAATCCGGGACGACTGGTTTAGGATTGCGCATGGAAGCTTTAGAAATAAAACTTTCTTCCTTGGATTCTCTGGGTTTGGGCGTTGAGTATCGAACTCATGTGGAAAATGTGGGCTGGCAAGAATGGCTTGCCGATGGGAAAACTTCCGGGACTACCGGACTAAGTTTAAGAGTTGAAGCGATTGAAATCCGATTAACCGGGGTTGATGCCGTTAATTACACCATTAAATATCGTGGGCACATTGAAAACGAAGGCTGGACAGGGTGGAAGAAAAACGGCGAGACGCTCGGGACAACGGAGCAAGCACTCAGAGCCGAAGCCATTTCAATTGTTTTAATTAAAAATGAAAATCTAAATATTGTCATTACAAACGAGATTAAAAACAAGGCCCCATACTTACAAGTGTGGGCGTCGGAATTTCCCAAAGCCGATGTTTTACTACATGATATGAGATTAGAAACTTATGTTTTAAATCCAAAATTAACGATCGGGATTAATAAAACTTCCGGTTTTACATTTACGATCGACCCCACACATCCCGGGTACAATTCATTACGAAAAATGTACACTACTATTTATGTTTATGAAATTCATTCAAACATGGAAAAGAAATCAAAATTTGAGGGGAGAATATTAACCGATACCGAAGATTTTAACAAAATGAGAAGCGTGACATGCGAGGGGGAATTATCCTACCTACTAGATTCAACCCAGCGACCGGCGACCTATGAAAATGTCACACCGGAACAATGGTTGACTATGGTTTTGGATAATCACAATATGGCGGTAACCCCCGAAAAGAGAATACACATGGGGATCTGCACGATGGTCGGTGACGGCTCAGGGCTGTTGTTGTCAACCAGCTACCGAACACACATAGAAAATCAGTCGTGGTTGACGTGGGTAAAAAATGGTGAGCGTTCCGGGACAATCGGTAACGCATTACGCATGGAGGCACTTGAATTAAAACTTGAATCTATCGGGGCGTTAGGGTTAGGCGTAACCTATCGAGCTAGTGTGGAAAATCAAGGCTGGGGCGCATGGGTTGCCGATGGTGCAACAGCCGGGACGGTTGGTTTAGGGTTGCGATTAGAAGCCTTAGAAATTAAATTAACCGGAGCGGATGCAATCAAATATTCGGTACAGTACCGGGTTCACGTCCAAAATCAGGGTTGGCAAGATTGGAAGCAAAACGGAGAGACGGCCGGGACAGTTGGTTTGTTTCTACAAGCCGAGGCAATCGTTATAATCATCGTGGCCAAGTCGGACACTGATAGCACATTAAAAGATTCGTTATTCCGGGAAAATGATTACATAAGCACCTACGAATTAATAAAAACAACCATGTTGGACGTGTTAGGCGGGGTTTTAGTTATTGAGCGGATCGGCAGTTTAAAATTTATGAACTACCTGGAAAATTACGGTTCAACCAGCCCACAGCCGATTGAATTCGGCGTAAATTTATTGGATTATTCGAAAGTTGCTGATGCTAGCGGGATTATAACCGCGCTCATTCCGGTTGGAAAAGAAATTGACGGCAGAAAATTGGATATCTCATCTGTTAATTCAGATTCCGATTTTATCTATAACGAAGCAGCAGTAAATGAATATGGTTGGATATTTGGGATCATGGAATGGCCGGAAGTCGATAATGCTGTAGTTCTTTTGGAGCTAGGAAAAAATCATTTAGAAACAAAAATAAAAGAAGGGTTATCGTTAGAATTAACAGCCATTGATTTAAACAAAATAAACGTTGATATAAAGGCGCTGGAAGTCGGTGACATGGTGCCGTGTATTTCAAAACCACACAACATTGATACATTTTTATCGGTTAGCCAAAAAGACGAGCATCCAAATAATCCCGAGAATGACCGCGTTATCTTAGGTGGAGTTTTACAGTCTTTAACCGATCGCATAGCCGGGCCACTAGGCGGCGGCATTACTGGAATCCAAATGGCAAACATGACCGCGAACGGCGTTAAGAATATGGAATTTGTGTCTAATGAATTGTCATTTTTGATAAAATTAACAAACGAAACTGTGGCTGAGAATGAAACAGTTTTGAATGAAACTGTTTTTAATATGAGCGCATTTGAAATTGATTTAGTAGCAAAACAGACACAAATTAACGAGATTCAAACAGATTTGGATGTAGCTGAATTAAAAATAACACCAACGGCGATTGTATCGACAGTGACGAGTAGCACCACCTATACCAACGCGATGACGGCCAAAGCCAACAAAGCAACGATCGTCTCAGAAATAAATCAAACCGCGGGGCAGATTAAAATATCCGCTGAACGATTAACGTTGACGGGGCTAATTACCGCTACTAATCTAGCAACGGCGGGGCAGACTATCATCAACGGCGCTAATATCCAAACTGGGACTATTGATTTTACCGGCGCATTAAATGGGTATGTATCTGGTGCGGCAGGGACGGGG
>JGI1221J13441_10000819_pt1 | contig 13487 bp, 9 predicted proteins | sample LakVidmifraction_4_FD_13441 | JGI IMG/M metagenome (IMG submission 13441) | reverse complement strand
CCCTTTCATAAACCATAATCTCGTTAAACGGAGCTACTTCAGTTTCATAGGTTACTATCTCTCCGGCCCCTTTATAACAAATACCGGTTTGGTCTGGGGTACATCCCAAAAACAAGAATAAAATAATTCCGAAGGAAAAAATCTTTTTCATCATATTCATTTACAGTATGGTTGCGATAAAATTTCCATCAATTTTACTTAGATTGATTTTCAAGATGTTTCACGCATTTCTTCATTTGCAACTAATCAATTAGATTAAATCATTGAATATCANTCTATTATTTCACGNCAAGTGCGCAAAGAAGCGCAAAATATTAGTTTTCAAAACTTTAAATCTTTGCAGGCTTTGTCCCCAAGTTATTCGGGGTTAGCGTTCTTTGCGTGAAACTTTTTTTATAGAACCTGATAATTAGTATATAATACACAAAATAAATTTTAAGTTTGAACTGATTAGTTCCTTTCATTTTTAGGCTTGCTGTTAATTTAGTTCCAAATTACCGTGTTCTCTAAATCTTCGAAAACAATTAAACTGTTTATCAAATAGTTATAATCAAGTCTTTGTTCCTGATTCTATAAGCCCCGAAGCCTCGGGGGATTTTGATTCTTCACCAGAAATCAGTGATTACATTACAATCTATACCCCAAAGAGAGTTCTACCGCTTCGGCATTCGCTCCATGCGATCGCACCGTGACCGAAGTCCACCAGTTTTCTGACAGTTTTCTCCTTAAGCCCACCCGGTTGTATAGTTGGTCCACATATTCTGTATAGGGATAATAAACATAAAAGCCCACCTGGGTGATAACTGACATTTTGTTGAACTTTAACTTGTGCCCTACAAAAACCCCTACTCTATTCGCATCTTCACCTCCGGTGGTATGCCCGGAAGGAAAAGCAACCGATTGGTAATAAATATATTCCTCTAAAGCCCGGGAATAGAAGAATTCTGCCCCGGCCTGCAAGGTGCTTTTTTTATTAATTACCTTATCGGCAAAAGCGGCAGCAGTAATAAAAGGATACTGCGCAGAACCTATTACCCCAGTGCTATTTATACCACCCCGAAGCACAAAATTATAATGTATAGGTTCGGTATATTTTTTTTCAGCGGGATCTTTTGGGATATAAGCCGGTTCATTTTTGTGTTCTAAAAGATAATTTACGCCCAGATTAAAAGTAAAAGTATTGGTGCTGTTATTGGGCGATTTAAAATCGGCGTTGGAGTAATGAATTAGCGAAACCCCGGCTTGTAAGCCAAAACCTTTAAAAATATTCTTTTTATAATAATTGGCCATCAAATAGGTAGAGCTCAAAATCCTGGAGCCATAAGCATTGTTTATGTAATTCTTATCTGGGTGATAAGGCTTAGAGGCGTAAGCCAACCCCTGACCTATACGCAACATTAATTTCCGTTTTAAAACATAGAAATTAAAATACGCGTATAAACCATAATTTTCTCCCAGGTATTTATTTTTCAAATCCTGATAGGTAAAAGAATACCCGAAATCTGGATAATTATACCTGCGTTCCCAAGCCTCCAAGCCATAAGTTTTTCGCTGAAAACTAAGAATAACGCCGGTAGGATGACCGGTAATAAGATGAGAAATATTTGGATTATGTTCTAAAATACTTCCGTAGAAATAATTGGCATCAAAAGCGTAATATTTCTTAGGGCTTTCTTGTGCGTAGGTCTTAAAACAGAAGATTAAAAAAAGGCTAAGTATAATTTTTTTCATACAGGGAGCAAATCTAATATAATTACGATGAAAATTGCCATTTGGTTTAAAGCTCTCGATTTTTTTTTGCACACAAGAGACAGGAAGCAAGAATCAAGAATCAAGAAAAGCCGCTTAGAACAGCACAAGCTCGTATTCAATGGTTTGGCAATAGCGTGAGTATAAATCAGCAGAAAATAGATGATTCCAACAACGGGCGAATAATCAAGGCTAGCGATTTAAAAGCCAAGATGGAAAAATGGAGTTAGAATTATATTGGACTGAATTCTCTGAAAAAGAATTATTAAAAAACTTTTACGCAAGAAATCATATTTCATCANAATGAATCNNCGTCATCTGCGTTCCAAAANAGAGTTAAGCTGATTTAATTACCTTAGACCTTTAAGTTGCTAAAAAACAATTTATAATACTCAATGCGGCTCCCATCCTTGGAAAGGAGGGGNTGAATTCAGCTTAGCTGAAGAAGGGGTGGTTGCGCTCTGTTGCCCTGCGCAGATTACAGCTGGGATTAATTCTGGTGGTGTAAGATTGGATACTAAAAAGCTGCCACGAATTCACTAATATTTTCAGTTCTAATAAAGCTCAAGCATTGTAGATAGAACACTGATAAAACAATTTAATCGCTACGAATTCATATCATATAAGATATTAAGCAACTTCCAATTATTAGCTAATAAGCCGCTCTAAAATTTACCAGCGTATTATCAAGTGCTAATTTTTAAAAAACCTCCTTTGCTATTTTCTGAATATTCGTGCTTTTTCCCATAGAGTAGTAATGCAAAACCGGCACTCCCGCGGCAATAAGTTCTTTGCTCTGTTTAATTCCCCACTCTACTCCTACCTGGCGAACCTCCTTGTTATCCCGACATTTTTCTACTTCTTGAATAAGATCATCTGGCATATCTACGTGAAACCTATGCGGAATCACACTTAACTGTCGCTTTGTGGCTATAGGTTTTAAGCCCGGGATAATAGGAACCATAATTCCACCGGCTCTACATTTATCTACAAACTCAAAATATTTTGCGTTATCAAAAAACATTTGAGTAACCAGATATTCTGCTCCGGCTTCTATCTTTTCCTTTAAACGACAAATATCCTTATCAAGACTTGGGGCTTCCATATGTTTCTCGGGATATCCGGCTGCGCCCACACAAAAATTAGTTTTATGGCCTTTTTCTATTACTTTGTCCAGGTATTTACCTTTGTTCATATCATAGATTTGTTCCACCAGGTCTTTAGCATAGCAATTCCCCTCTGCTTCCGGCTTAAAATAAATCTCACTTTTCACAGCGTCTCCCCGTAAGGCCACTACATTCTGGATTCCGAGAAAATCGAGATCAATCAAAAAGTTTTCGGTGTCTTCTTTGGTGAAACCACCACATAAAATATGTGGCACGGCATCTACTTTATATTTATTCTGAATGGCCGCACAAATACCAACAGTGCCCGGTCTTTTCCTCACAATTCTTTTCTCCAGTAAACCGTTCTCCCGCTCGTTAAAAACGTGCTCTTCCCTATGATAAGTAACATCTATAAAGGGCGGTTTAAATTCCATTAAAGGATCTATCCCATCGTAAATTGATTGTATATTTTGCCCTTTTAAAGGCGGTAAAATCTCAAAAGAGAACAGCGATCTTCCTTTCGCTTTTTCTATATGTTCGGTAATTTTCATACGGTCTTCCCAGTTCTTTATCCAATAGCAAAAACTATTGGTTTAATATTTAATAATTTTGCTTTTTATTTTTTCAATTCCTCCCCTTAGGGGAGGTTAGGAGGGGCTTTTTTAATCTGCAATATTCGGATTTAACCATTTTTCGGCTTTTTTAAGNGAAATACCTTTTCGCTCGGCGTAATCTTTAACCTGATCTTCTTTTATTTTGCCCAGCCCAAAATACCTGGCTTCAGGGTTGGCAAAATAATAACCACTAACGCTGGCTGCTGGCCACATGGCAAGACTTTCGGTAAGTTCAACCCCTATATTCTCTTTTACCTTTAATACTTCCCAAATGCTTATTTTCTCCAAATGGTCGGGACAAGCGGGATAGCCAGGCGCAGGACGAATTCCCTTGTAAGTTTCTTTGATTAGTTCTTCATTACTTAAACTTTCTTCGGAAGAATAGCCCCAATCTTCTGTTCTTACTTTTTTATGGAGATATTCGGCGAAAGCTTCTGCCAGCCTATCGGCAAGGGCTTTGATCATAATTGCATTATAATCGTCCAGGTCTTCTTCAAATTGCTTTGCCAATTCTGCAGTTCCGAAGCCGGTGGTCACGCAGAAACAACCCATATAATCCTGAATCTCATTCCCCTTTGGAGCAATAAAATCGGCTAAAGCAAAATTTGGTTTTTCGCCATATTTCTTTAATTGCTGCCTAAGTGTCCTGAAAACAATCACTTTTTCCTCCCCATCTTCCTGATACTTAATTTCAATATCATCACTGTTTATTGTATTCGCCTCAAAAAGACCAAATATGGCCTTCGCTTTTAACAGCTTCTCATCCAGAACTTTTTGTAATAGCTCTTTCGCGTCTTCAAACAACAAAGTTGCCTGTTCTCCAACAACCTCATCTTCCAGAATGTTCGGGTACCTGCCGTGTAAATCCCAACTTCTAAAGAACGGACTCCAGTCAATAAAATCGGTTAATTTATTTAAATCCAATTCCTCTATCACTTGAACTCCAGGTTTATTGGGCTTTTTAAGCTGGGTTTCTTCCCAATTAATCTGATATCTATTTTTTCTGGCTTCTTCAATGGTCAGATAGGATTTCACCTTACTTCGCTTTTTAAAATTTATCCTGAATTTATCATATTCCGCCTTAAGATCACTCATATACTTTTTGCGTGTGTCTTCCTTTAAAAGATCACCAATTACGGTAACCGCCCGGGAAGCATCATTTACATGGGCCACGGCATTTCCATATTGCGGATCTATCTTTACCGCGGTATGTGCCCGCGAGGTTGTAGCCCCGCCAATTAACAGCGGTACATCGAACTCCTGGCGTTGCATTTCTTTGGCCAAAAAAACCATTTCATCTAAAGAAGGCGTGATTAGCCCACTTAAACCAATAGCATCTACGTTTTCGGCTTTGGCAGTTTCAATAATCTTTTCTGGCGGAACCATAACGCCCAAATCTATAATTTCATAATTATTACAGCTCAAAACCACACTTACAATATTTTTCCCAATATCGTGCACATCGCCTTTTACGGTTGCCATAAGGACTTTTCCAGCGCCTCCCGTTCCAGATGAGGAAACTTTTTTAAGGGCTCGCAATACTTGGTTTAGTACATTATCCCTCTTAGTCGATACTTCTTCATTGGTAAATTTCAACACCCTAAAGTCCTGCTCTTTCAACCATTCAATTCTTTCTTTATCCCCAGTTTTATTATCTGGTAATTGATGAACTAGACCTGCTATCTCAACTATAAGTTTCTCTTCCAGACAAACGAAATCGGCAATATAACTCCCAATTATTTGTTGTTTTTTAAAAGCATATCCTTCCAGCTGCTTATTACTTAAAGCATTCCAGAGTAAAGTTTCTGCTTCGGTTTGCTCGTTGTACCGCTGTTCTTCCGCAAATTCTTTCATTAAACCAAAAAGTACTGGTTCTTCAGTTTGCCAGTATTGCTCCCCCTTTGGGGGCTGGGGGGATTCCTTTGCTTCCTCAATATAGGGAAGCAAATAAGCCACCGCCTTTTTCATTACCCTGGCAGATTTCACTACCTGGGGCAGGAACATCTTGCCACTTCCAAATAGATCGCCCACCACATTCATTCCAATCATCAAATTCCCCTCAATAACCTCTATAGGTTTAGTGGCTTCCTGCCTTGCCTGTTCTATATCTTCAAGAATATAAGCATCAATACCTTTCACCAACGCGTGGGTAATCCTATCCTGCACAGGGTTTTCCCTCCAGGAAAGATCGGCTTTCTTAGATTTTTTAGAACCTACCACAGTCTCTGCGAAATCCAACAAGCGCTCGGTAGCATCGTCACGACGATCCAGGATTACATCTTCTACATGTTCTAAAAGATCTTTCGGTATATTATCATAAACATCCAACAGGGCGGGGTTTACTATCCCCATATTCATCCCGGCTTTAATGGCATGATACAGAAAAACAGAATGCATGGCCTCCCGCACCGGATTGTTTCCGCGGAAAGAAAAAGACACATTGCTCACGCCTCCGCTTATACTACAATGGGGCAGGTTTTCTTTAACCCATCGTGTAGCTTCAATAAAATCTATTGCATTTCTCTTATGCTCATCCATTCCTGTACCTACCGGAAAGATATTCAGATCGAAGATGATATCTTCCGGAGGGAGTTTTACCTTATTGACNAAAATATCATAAGATCGTTTAGCGATTTCTACCCGGCGTTCATAATTATCGGCCTGGCCCGCCTCATCGAAAGCCATAACAATAACCGCGGCTCCATACCGCTTTATTTTTTTGGCGTGTTCAAGGAATTCGGCTTCCCCTTCTTTTAAGCTAATAGAATTTACTATACATTTTCCCTGCACCACCTGGAGCCCGGCTTCGATAATCTCCCATTTAGAGCTATCTATCATAATTGGGACGCGGGCAATATCGGGTTCGGCCATAATAAGATTAAGGAACTTCACCATAACCTCTTTTCCTTCAATAAGACCATCGTCCATATTGATNTCAATTATCTGCGCACCTCCTTCTACCTGATCCCTGGCTACTTCCAGGGCCGCTTCAAACTTCTCCTCTTCAATAAGCCGAAGGAATTTCTTTGATCCGGCTACATTGGTTCGTTCCCCGACATTCACAAAATTACTATCTGGAGTAATCACCAATGGTTCCAGGCCGGATAATTTTAACGGACGAATAGCCACTCCCGATTTTTCCAGGGGAGAAGTCTTATTTTTATCTTCTGCTGCTATCATAAAACTGTAGAATAATGAGGTTCTATTAACTTTCTTGGTTCATACTCTTCGGCTATTTTAGCGATTGCAGCGATATGTTCTGGCGTAGTTCCACAACAACCGCCTAAAATATTCACCAGGCCTTTTTCTAAATATTCCTTTACCTGACTTGCCATTTCCTGTGCATCCTGGTCGTATTCCCCAAAAGCATTTGGCAAACCGGCATTGGGATAGGCTGAAACTCCCGAACTGGCAAATCGGTTTAAAACTTCAAGATGCGGAGTAAGTTGCTTGGCTCCCAAAGCGCAATTAAAACCAATACTCAACAGCGGAATATGGGATACAGAGATTAGAAAAGCTTCCGCGGTTTGTCCCGATAGCGTGCGTCCCGAAGCATCGGTAATCGTACCGCTTACCATAATGGGAATGTCAAGATTAAGCTCTTCTTTTAGCTCATCTATAGCAAAAAGTGCAGCTTTGGCATTTAAAGTATCAAAAACAGTTTCTACCAACAAGATATCCACATCACCTTTAATTAGTGCCTTGGCTTGTTGTTTATAGGCAAGCCGTAACTGATTAAAAGAAATAGCNCNGAATCCGGGNTCGTTTACATCTGGACTCATACTGGCNGTTTTATTGGTAGGGCCCATAGCACCGGCTACAAAACGAGGTTTCTCTGGGTTTTGTGCAGTGAGTTCTGAAGCTACTTTTTTGGCAATTCTCGCCGACTCGTAGTTCAGTTGGTTCACCAGTTCTTCCATTTTATAATCGGCCATAGCGATTGTGGTTGAAGAAAAAGTATTGGTTTCTACAATATCGGCCCCGGCCGCAAAAAATTTACGATGTATGCCCTCAATCGCCTCGGGTTGGGTAAGGGACAAAAGATCGTTATTCCCTTTTACCGAGACCGGCCAATCCACAAAACGTTTTCCGCGGAAATCTTCTTCAGAAAACTTAAAATCCTGAAGCATGGTCCCCATGGCACCGTCTAAAATGAGTATTTTCTTATGAAGTTGTTCTTCTAATTTTGACATATAATTTAAATTATAATCACTATCAAAAAAAGAAGAAGGAAAGAATTCTTTTCTGTTATCTATCTGCGCCAAAACGAAGTAGAAGGTAGCACCTTCTCCCATTACAGGAGGGTTGCTAAGGTTTCATAGGGTCTAATCCCTCAACCTTTCTTGATAACGATTTTATAAAAAATGAACTGAACTAACAAATATAGGACTAAGCCCTGAAATTACAAGTTATTTATTGAAACTTTTACACAATTATCCGGAAATTAAAGAAAATAATTGTCAGATTGAGCCTGCCCGACCAGTCATTCAGGCGGGCTTGTCGAAATCCTTATTAAATTCAATGTTTTAAGAACTTCAAAAAGCTGTCATTGACGGAATATAAGCAGTTGATTTACTCTACATAAAAAAAGCCACAAAGACTTTAAATCTCTAAGAAAAACACCAAGGGAAATACTCCTTCTTTTTCTTTGTGAATCTTGGTGGTTTCGTGCCTTAGTGGCTNAATTATTTTAACCCGATTTGATCATAAAAACTTCGACAAGCTCAGTTTGACTTTTAGAAAGAATAAGCCCCAGATTTTTCTATTTTAATATTTGTGTTGGATTTTAACTGCTGAAGCAAGGCTTTTAAGTCTTCTTTCATCTGTTTGTTCTCCAACACGATCTCGTAGTCAAACTTTTCCCCGGTATTGGTTGTAAAATAAATACAGTTTTTGTTTCCGTGGACATGTTTCCAAAAACTTGCATATCCCGTGTAATTCAAACCAAATTCCTTTAGGAATGAAAAGGAATAGTTTTCTTCGACATCTCCCAAAACCACCTTTATATTGTCTGTTGAAATCTCTCTTTCTCCAAGAGTTTTTGGCTTAATGAAAAATCTGCTTACACCTCCAATGACCCCTATCGTATAAGCCAACCAGCCAATAGTTTTCAACCAGGGGTTTTGAACCTCGAAAACAAAGGAAATTAAAGCTCCTCCAATTAGAAGAGAAATAATTACCGCTGATAGTAGCACCGAAGGTTTCCAGGGTTTAACTATTCGGGTTTCGAAAGATTCCATTTAATTAGTGTTTGTGCAAACAGTCGAGTGTCTGAGCTAGAAAGTCCAAGAACAAGACTTGCGAAATTTTAAAAATCAAGGAGCTTACTGGGGTAAGGGACTGTTTTTGAAATGAGCGTAACGCAGTTATCGGACTTTATAGACGGACACTAATTTATAAACTGATCGTTGAGGATTATAGCGTAGTTAATTTTTGCCGCTTTTTCCAACATTTTAGAAACCGAGCAATATTTCTCCATAGAAAGATCTACGGCGCGTTTTACTTTGGCTGGAGGAAGATCCCCTTTCAAAACAAAATTAAGCTGAATCTTCTTGAAAACATTTGGTATAGCCCCGTCTTCCCTAAAGCCTTCCACCTCTACCTGAAGATCGTCCAATTCTAAGTGTTGTTTTTTTAAAATCATCACTATATCAATACTACTACACCCGGCAATAGCGCGAAGCAAAAGGTCCATAGGGCTGGCTCCTTTTGGTTCGGCATCAGTTTTGTTGTCTAAATGAACAACATCCCCACGTTCATTCACGGTTTCAAAATGATAATCTTTATTGAGTCTTTTAAGGCTTACTTTCATCGGAATAGTGTTTTAAACAAATTTAGCAAAAAGCTTTGAATTCTTGAAGAAATCTACAAAAAAGGCCTAAGACCTCATAGGTTTTTGAAACTGTGAGGTCTATAGAGTTTTTCTATTCATTCAACAATGTATCCTTCCCTTCTCCAGGGAATATGGCATTCCGAAGGAACGACGGAAGGGTTAAACCACCCCGGCCTTTCGGCCACCCCTCCTTACAAGGAGGGGAGCTTAATAGTTTCTATAACCAAAGATTTTTCTCCCCCTTCGGGGGCCGGGGGGCTTTCAGGAGGCTTACCCAATACTCTGCACCACTTCTTTTTTAGCTTCTTTTTTAGAACCATCAAATCCGGTTACTCCGCCCACGGTAGTGTATTTAAGTACATATTTTTTATCTGGAAAAATACGCTGGTAGGCGCTTTGGCACATAATTGCAGCTTCATGAAAGCCAGAAAGAATGAGCTTTAATTTCCCTTTATAGGTGTTTACATCTCCAATGGCATAAACCCCGGGAATATTGGTTTGATAATCGTAGGAGTTATCAACTTTTATGGCATTTCTTTCAATCTCCAAACCCCAACTCCCAAGAGGTCCCAGTTTTGGGGAAAGCCCGAAAAGGGGGATAAATTCATCTATTTCACGAAACTCCTCTCCCCGGGCTTCATCTTTATGCCTAATCACCACTTTTTCTAAGCGATCTTCTCCACGCAAGCCAACTACTTCCGCATTGGTTATCATTTCAATCTTGCCAAGTTTAGACAGTTCTGAAACCCGTTCTACAGAATCTAAAGCGCCACGAAACTCTGCCCTGCGATGCACCAAAGCAACTTCTGAAGCAACATCGGCCAGATAAATAGCCCAATCTAAGGCCGAATCCCCGCCCCCAGCGATTACTACTTTCTTGTCTCGGTACACCTCGGGGTCTTTTATAAAATAAGACACCCCTTTATCTTCAAAATCGGTAATATTTGGTATTGGGGGTTTTCTTGGCTCAAAGGAGCCTAATCCCCCTGCAATTGCAACTACTTTTGAGTGATGTTGAGTCCTTTTATTGGTAGTTACTATAAAAGTACCGTCATCTAATTTTTCCAGGGTTTCGGCGCGCTCGCCTAAAGTAAATCCCGGTTCAAAAGGTTTTATCTGCTCCATGAGGTTTCCTACCAGATCTCCGGCCAGGATTTCGGGAAAAGCAGGAATATCATAAATCGGTTTCTTCGGATAAATTTCAGAACATTGTCCGCCAGGTTGGGGCAAAGCATCTATTAAATGTGTTTTTAATTTTAATAAACCCGCTTCAAAAACAGTAAATAATCCGGTTGGACCGGCTCCTATTATCAGGATATCAGTTTTAATCATCACTCTTATTTTTAATTTTCAAAGATTCGGTTATGTTATTCATTTGTTCCACTTTAGCTTCAAAATTACCTTTAATTGTGCTTCGGTATTCATTGAGATTTTCTACCATTTCGTTTATATTTTCTGGAATCACCTCTTCAAAAAACTGCCGTAACCGCTTTGCTGCCGTTGGGGATTTTCCGTTGGTAGAAATAGCGATTTTCACGTGCCCCTTATTTACAATACCACCCATATAAAAATCACAAAGGTCTGGGGTATCGGCTATATTGGCCAGCAAATAACGTTTTTTGGCATGGCGCTGCACTTTTTTGTTCAGTTTAGCATCATTGGTAGCTGCAATTACAAAGTGTTTCTTCTTTAGGTACTTCTTTTTATAACGCCCTTTGGTAAGTTTTGCCCCGTGTTTTTTCGCCAATTCTTCCGTTTCGGGTAAAAACCATTTCGCAACAACTTCCACCTTGGCATTGGGGCTGGATTTAAACAAGAAATGAAGCTTTTCGTGGCCAACATTTCCACCGCCAACCACCAGAATGTTCAACTTGTTTACCTTTAAAAAAACCGGGTATAATTCGTTTCTTTCTTCCATATGCCCCCTAACCCCCAAAGGGGGAATTATATTCGTTTCTTTTTTCATAGTTCTCTGTTCTTAAACCTGTGAGGTCTTGGAAACCTCACAGGTTTCTTCGTTAATGGTTTTCGATATTTTATGCGACTTCAATTTTGAATAATTCTGATTTTGTTTCCTTTTGAGAATCATTCATTTCTTGAAAAACATGCTGCAAAGCATTTGCTTCTTTCACCACTTCCCCAATAACGATAATCGCCGGTGCGCCCAATTTCTTTTCGGCTACTACACTTTCTATATTTCGTATAGTTCCAAAACCCGACTTTTCACTTATGGTAGTACCATTTTGAATAATACCTACCGGAATATTTTCTTTTCCGAAGTGACTAAAAACCTTCACAATTTCACGCAGTTTCCCCATCCCCATAAGAATCACCACCGTTGCGGTAGACTGCGCTGCCAGCTTAACATCATTAGATAATTTTCGTTGTGTTGTAGTTCCCGTAATCACCCAAAAACTTTCTGCCGTACCCCGTTGTGTAAGCGGAATCCCCACATTGGCCGGTACCGAGATAGAAGAGGTAATCCCTGAAATCACGGCGGTTTCCAAACCTTTGCTTTTGGCATAATTCACCTCTTCAGAACCCCTTCCGAAGATAAAAGGATCCCCACCTTTTAACCTTACCACGTGACCACGCTCCAAGGCGTATTCCACAATAAGATTATTAATCTCGTCTTGCGAATAGCGATGTTTGTCCTTGCGTTTTCCTACAAAAATATGTGCTGCCTGCGGGGCATGTTCCAGCAATTCCCGATTTATAAGAGCGTCAAAAAGCACCACTTTTGCATCCTTCAAAGCATTGATGGCTTTAAGGGTGATCAATTCCGGGTCTCCCGGCCCCGCACCTACTACGCTTAATTTTGGAATATTATACATCTTGTACCTCCTTTGTTCTAAAAGCATCTACCCTTTTCAGGAATAAATGCGCGTCTTCTAAATATTTAATCGCGAAAGCTTCGCTGGGCCCATGCTCTTTTAATTGATAGGCAAACTCTTTAAAGGAAGTAGCTAAGGTTATTTTCCCGGTATCTACAAACAGTTCATCAAACTGAGAGATAATTCCGGCTTGCGTATTGGTTTTCACATCTTCGGCCAGGAGTAAAGCTTTAGCCGAATTCACAATGGAGGTGTAGGAATGATAAATACTATCTGCCCAGGCATTTCTTTGCAAGGCAGTTTTGGCATTATCTATCTTCTCTTCGCTTTCAAAAAGCAGCGTCGCGATAAGGTCTATTATTACCCCCGCACATTCGCCAACCCCAATCGCCTTTATGTAAGGCGCATCGTGTCCCCAGTCTATAAACTCATCCTGACTTAAATTGGAAGTGTCTGACAGGTCCTTTAATAAATCGTAAAAATAGGTTTTGCCCTGTCTTTGGTAATATTCGGTAAAGCGTTCCTTTTCTCCCGCCTCGTTCTCAAAATCGTTCAGCAATCTTCTAAAAGCATTTGGGCCACGTTTACTGGGTATTTTTATTACTTTATCGGCAAATCGGCCTTTTCCATCTCCAAATTGTCCACCGCCCAGTAAAACCTGAAGGGCGGGCGCTACACTTTTTCCCGATTTCACCGTCATACCCTGAAAACCAATTTCTGCCATATTATGCTGGCCACAGGCATTCATGCAACCACTTATTTTTATTGTAATATCCCTGCCATTTACAAAATGCGGATATTCCTCTTTCAAAAGGTCTTCCAAAACGCCGGCAATCCCGGTACTGCTCGCAATCCCTAAATTACAGGTATCTGTTCCCGGGCAAGCGGTAATATCTACGGTTTTATTATAACCAGCTTCCGCAAACCCCAGTTTTTTAAGTTCAGTATAAAAGAAAGCTAAGAATTCCTCTCTAACATGGCGCAATAAAATGTCCTGTCTCAGGGTAAACCTCAATTCATTTCCGGCATATTTTTTAATTAAATCGGCCAACTTTCGGGCTTCCGGGGTATAAAAATCCCCCAGGGAAACACGTATCCCAATGGCATACAAACCTTTTTGTTTTTGCGGAATTACATTGGTGCTTTTCCAGGTCTCAAATGCTTCTTTATCATCTATCTTTACACTCGGCACTGTCACATCTTGCAAGAGTGGCGCGGCTTCATACTTTTCGGTTTCAAACGTTGGCTGGTAATTAGAAAGGGATGTTTTTTGTTCTTCCACTAATTCCATAAAAGCATCCTTCCCAAGCTCTTTGATAAGGTATTTCATTCTGGCTTTCATACGCTTAGA
>JGI1221J13441_10000818_pt1 | contig 13497 bp, 17 predicted proteins | sample LakVidmifraction_4_FD_13441 | JGI IMG/M metagenome (IMG submission 13441) | reverse complement strand
AACCTATTGCAAGTAAGCATAAGTTGTAGTAAAATAGAAGCATGTACAACGGAAGAATAGTATTAAATATTGTAAGGACACGCTTTCTTCCGTTAGCGTGTCCTTTGAGTATTTAATGGAGGTGCATATGAACTTAACACCCAAATACGATTATATTATTGCAAGAAGAATAGAAAAAGACTCTGGTGTTGTCACTGGAGCTAACATTGAAGATACTCACCAGTATTTTGAAGTCCTAGCAGTTGGAGAAGGACGCTATGAATACGGTGTACTTATAAAGCCTACCGTAGAAGTTGGTGATAAAGTATGGGTCATGAAACACGCAGCCGAGGGCGACACTCCAGTAGATTTTGCTAATAAAGGGATTGGATTTTTTCAAGCAAGCCGTGTAATGGCAGTGGAGAATAACTAATGAGAGGTGATGTGAAGATTATAACTGAGGGCGCAGAAGCCCGTCGAAAACTATTAGCCGGTGCTGAGAAAGTATATAAAGCCGTATCAGCTACCTATAGCCCCGTATCAGGTAATGTGGGTGTACAGAAGTCTTATGGGGGCGCAGTCGTAACACACGATGGTGTCAGCGTAGCACGTGAAGTTTACCTAGAAGATGCAGTTGAAGATATGGGTGCTGGACTGCTTGTTGAAGCAAGTGAAAGAAGCAACTCAATTAGTGGTGACGGAACAAGTGCTACCGTAATTCTAGGTTACAATGTCCTTAATAACGCCTCTAAACGTGTTGCGGCAGGTTACAACCCAATGGCACTACGTCGTGGTATTGATAAAGCATCTGTATGGATTAAAGACCAGCTAGACGACTTAACTACACCAGTAGAGGATAAAGACCTTGTTAAAGTAGCAAGTATTAGTGCCAGTGACCCCGAAATTGGCAAATTAGTAGCTGATACTGTCGTGAAAGTCGGTGGTGTTGGTATTACTGTCGAGCAGTATGAGGGGATTGGTGTTTTTCAAGAAGTAGTTGATGGACTCTACTTTGAAAAAGGATGGACAATGCCACACTTTATAACAGACCAGTCAACCGAAGAAGCTATCCATGGTGAAGTATCTATCCTTGTCCTTGAGCGACATATTAAACAGAACCAAGATATCGTTCCTATTATGGAAATGGTATACGGAAACACCGAACATAAAACTTTACTTATCGTAGGTAACGTAGCTGGTCAAGCGCTTGAGACTTGTGCTTTAACGAATCTAAAGGGCAAAGTAAAGGTATGTGTTGTTGCCCCACCTGTCTATGGAGACCAAGAGTTGCCATTCTTAGAGGATGTTGCAACACTTACTGGTGGTCGTATTGTTCCATCAAGTCTACCAGCGGATAAAGTAGACTCATCATTCCTTGGAAGTGCTAAGAAGATTATTGTGAGTAAAGCAACTACAACTATCCTAGAGGGTCAAGGTATTAAAGGGGATATTGACGTTCGTATCGCCAGTGTAAGAGAGCAATTAAAGTCAGATAAGTATTCGTCATTCCAAAAGGAACGTATGGAAATGCGACTTGCTAAGTTACAAGGTAAGATTGGGATTATTAAAGTAGGTGGCGCAACTGAAACCGAAGCTAAAGAAATGCGTTTTAGAGTAGAGGATGCCGTACACGCTACTCGTGCCGCTAAGGAAGAAGGTATAATTGCTGGTGGCGCAACAAGCCTAGCTAGGCTATCTAATGGCGAACTACCTGAATTACCACCAGGAGAGCTAGAGGGCTTTAAGGTTGTACTAGAGTCACTAGTTGAACCATTTAAGCAGCTTATGACTAATGCCGGTGAAGATGGCGGTTATCGCCTATCACAAGTACTTAAGAGTAAAGCAAATCATGGCTTTGACGTTAAGAACCTCACAGATGAACCAATCAACTTAATGAAGGCTGGTGTTATTGACCCTGTTAAGGTTATTAAGTCAGTAGTAGAGAATGCTTGTGCGTTTGCCGGTGTCACAATTACTATCCCATTGACAATTACATTTGACCGAGACTGGCAACTAAAACAGATTGCACTTAATAAGGCACAACAGGGTATAGAATGATAGAGCTACTCTTAACATTGATACTAGGGCTTGCAATAGGCTTTTATGGCCGTAAGCTTATAGATTATGTCAAGAGTATTTACGAAATACTACAGTATAGGTTTGATGCACACAGAGCAGGGGTAGTTAAGCCAGAAGTAATACGTACCACCAAGTCACAGCCAATAGACCTTTCGAGTAATACTGGCGGAGTTAGACGACCATCACCAAATCAAGTAGCCTTAGACTACATGAAACAACGAGAACAAAACATAAGAGATCGTACACCATGATATGTGATAGTTGCGAGATAACAAGAGACCACTTAACCGGAGCGGTCATTGATGGTACATTTGGACAATACTGTAAATTGTGTCTACAAAATGCTAGACGTATGACCACATCAGGACACGCCCAATACAGCCGAGACAGGGATAAAGAAGATAACGCCAGAGACCTACTACAACCATGGGACAGGGCAGGTAAACCATCACGAGAGTTCATCAATAGCTACCCAGATGAAGCACAAGAGATGTTTTCACCACAAGAACTACATGAACATAGTTAATACTTATGTTATAATTAAACAATAATAAAAGGAGTCTCATTATGACCAAAGCAAAGACATTTAGTCTATCACAATCAGAAACTAACCTACTGTCGTTCATCCAGCAACATCAACAAGCAGTATTTGTAGGAGTATTATCACACATCAGCACAGACCGTCTCAATGTACCAGTTACAGAGTTTACACAGTTTGAAATATCAGATGGCTTTAAAGAGCTAAAGATTACAGAGGCCGAACCTATTACTGACACTAGTGTACTTGAGAAAGCAATTAACAACGAAGGTGATTCACCTGTCGTAAAGTCTAAGTAGATTGGTNGGGTGAGATGCCCAAACAGCCAACACCAAAACAGAGACAACTAGCTGAGAAAACTATACTTAATTTAAGCTCAGACAAACCTAAGTCACAGCGAGATTTATTAAGGGAAGTTGGTTACTCTGAAAACTCAGCAATAGCCTCTACCACCATTACAAAGAGTGTAGGCTTTCTCAAGGCATTAGAAGATGCTGGCGTAACAGATGACAAACTATCTCGTGTTATGAATGAGGGTCTTGATGCCTTGAAGAATGGAGAGGCTGACCACGCCATACGTCATAAGTATTTAGAGACAGCCGTTAAGGTTAAAGGGATAGTTAAACCTGACGATACACCGGTTAGTAACACCTACAATACCTTTGTGCAGCAGAACAACATCAACCCCAATGCAGTAGATGCTAAGACATTAGTAGAGAACACGCTTGAGATGCTGATGAACCAAACAAGGGAAGAATAATCGGATGGTGATATATTCTAACAACATTAGTGCCAAGAATCACGAGCCAGTACAAAAAGGTATACCAATATAACGTCATGGATGATATAAACACCAAAAAAGAGGAGCTTAGAGCCAAACTCCATATGATTAACCCAGCTATATGGGTACTAGATAATGAGTTGATTAACGAAAACCAAAAGAAGTTTGAGTTTGATAATCATCGCTTCATGCTTCAACCATATTCAGATAGCTCGCCCGACCAAGTTATTATGAAGTCAGCACAAGTGGGCTGGTCAGTACTTGCTATACTTAAATCTATCCATGCCGCCAACTTCCTTAAACTAAATGTTATCTATGTATTGCCGACTCGTAATGCCATGCACGACTTTGTTATTCCAAAGGTTAATCCAATGATTGATCGTAACCCAGCAATACTCAAGATGCTCAATGGTAGTAACTCAACCTCACTTAAGAACGTAGGGGATAGGTTCATTTACTTCCGTGGAGCATTTCATAAAGGCGAGGCCATCTCAACCACTGCCGACCTTGTTATTAGTGATGAGCATGATATATCAGACCAAGGAGTGCTAATTATCTACCAGTCACGACTACAGGCATCAGACTATGGCTGGTTCTGGCGATTCTCTAACCCTACAATCCCCGCCTTTGGTGTACATGAACTATGGCAAGAGTCAGACCAAATGCACTGGTTCGTTACTTGTGAGGCGTGTGGACATGAACACTTCATGGGCTTTGAGAAGGACGACACGTTAAACAATCACTATGTAGATGAACGGAATGTTATATTTGCCTGTGGCAAGTGTCACAAAGAGATAAGCAACAAAGCACGTAAGAATGGAAGATGGTGGGCATTGTACCCCAAGCGTAAACGTAGGGGCTATTGGCTATCTCAAATGATTGTGCCGTGGGTTAGTGCTGCGAAGATACTTCAACAACAGAAGGATATGAACATTGAGACATTTCACAACATGGTTCTAGGCTTGCCCTATCAGGCCAGTGAGTTCCAGCTTAATGCCGACGCTATCCATAGGGCAACACGCCCAGGACTAGCCGACAAGACAGATGTAATTATCGGATGCGACTCAGGCAAGACCAAGCACTATGTCATTGGCAACAAGCAGGGCATATTCTTATACGGCACAGCAACTGAGTGGGACGACATAGAACGCCTAATTATTATGTACAATGCAACAGCCGTGATTGACGCACTACCAGACTTTACCGTACCTGAACAGCTTGCACGCAAGTACCCGGGGCGTGTGTTTGTTCATTACTACACACACAATGCTAAGGGAATGGACACATCAGTACGCAATGAAGGTTCTAACTTTGGACGCATAGACAGTGACCGCACTAAGATATTTGACCTATTTGCAGCCGAAGTAGCTAATCAGTCTATTAGGTTCTATATGCCATTTAAAGAGTTGCTAGGTAGTGATAACAAGGGATTTGTCTATCATCTTGGTAATATCTATCGTATAGTTGAGACGGATACCAAGGGCATACAACGTGCTATATGGGTAAAGAAAGAGAATAAGCCCGACCATTGGGCACACGCAGCTATATACTGGCGTGTTGGGGTATCACAGATACTATCAAGTAGCGAAGTGGGCGGTGTTCGACCATCAGCACAATCGTATAAGCCATCAACATATAAGGTGCGCTCAGATGGTACAGTGCCGGTTAAAGAAGCAATGCACATGGATTTAGATACACTAATAGAAAAGTCGTTAGCTAAAAATAAGAAAAGGAGAATACAATAATGGGCGAATATAATCTAGGAAGCGCTTACAACTTTAAACCACACAGAGACCACCGAGACGACCCACCAGTTAGCGTGTATATAGTAGCTGGTAGTACAGACAAGTTAGATAAGTTCAGCTGTAACTGGTGTAAGCGCACTATCTTTGACGTTAAGGGTAATATAGATAAGATAGTTACTACGCCCCTCCCTATCGAGGACTTTGATGTTGCTATAAACATACTATGTAAACAGTGTCATGCACAGTACAGACTGCTTGTAATACCCAAATAAGATAGGGGTGACATTGTAGTTGGTGTATGATATACTGTACTCAACAAGCTCTTAGCGGCGTAATAACCTAGGAGTATATCTTGAGCGAACTAAACAACGAAACTGATGCCGCAATCTTTGACCTGAGACTAAAAGACTCAGAAATCCTAACACTTACCAAAGGGCCTGTTCAAGACTCTGAGACATATTGGGAGAGTACGTTTGGATTAAAGAAAGTACGCTCAGACAACATGAACCTCTGGCTACCCAAGCATTACAAGGATGCTGATGTATATGACTATCAGCAAGAAAACCTGTACCAAGAGCCACGCATCTTTACATCAGTAGAGACTATCTGTTCAGTTGTGAACGCACGCATACCTATGCCTAGCGTATCACCTGGCCAGGACTCGCCAATATCAATTAAGCTATCACAAGACGTAGGACGTGCTATGTATGGACACTCACAGAAGTACCAAACACAGGACATCTTCCGTGTTGCTACTCGTAACCTATTACTTAAACGTGTTGCTTATATCAAACTAAGATTCGATAAGAGTATTGGCAAGATTGGTGACATCACACCCGAACTTGTAATGCCAGAAGATATGATTGTAGACCAAGACGCAGTATGGGGTGAAGTACCTCGCTTTATGGCACAGAAGATTAAGAACAAATCTTATGAAGAACTTATTGCCTACTTCCCAGAAGCCGAACAGAAGATACTTGAAATGTCTGGTACAAAGCGGCGTGATGGTGGAGGCGATTTAGTAGGCTATAAGACCCAACTAGCCAAGAAAGCCTTTATCTATGAGATATGGTTTAAATACTTTGAAGATGGTCAATGGAAAGGTGGAGTCACGTGGATTGATGAGAACTTTGGTTTTGTACTAGGTAAGATGCGCAACCCAAACTGGAACTATGATGAGGACGACACGATTATTGGTAACGTGTTAGACCAACCAGAGCCACCGTATATTGCATTTAACTATCTAAACGATGGCTCATCATTCATTGACCTTACATCTATGGTTGAACAGGCTACCACAATGCAGAAGATACTTGATCGTCGTGGCTTCCAAATTATGGACAATGCCGACCAAGCAGGTTCGGGTATGATATTCAACACAATGATGATTACCAAAGAGGATATTGCTAAGTTAGTAGGAGCACCAGACGAGAAGATTGGTGTCAAGGGTGATGTACGACAGGCTGTCACACGTGTTGCGCCACCTCCGCTACCTAACTATGTGATTGAAGATAAGATGGACGCTCGACAACAAATTGATGACATCTTTGGTACTCACGACATCTCTAGGGGTAAAGAATCAGGCAACAAGACCCTCGGACAGGATAAGATACAAGTCAACCAAGACTACACTCGCATGGACGACATCTCACGGGCTGTGCTACGTGCATCAATTAAGTATTACCGTTACTTAGCTCAAATGTTTAAGGTCTATTACACAGAGGAACACTGGTTTAAGGTTACTGGCGAAGACGGACAATTCGACTTCATCATGATGAAGAATGACCTGATTGAAGATGGGATAGATATCACGGTTGACGAAGGCTCTAATATGCCTATGAATAAAGGCGCACAACAAGAGTTTGCAACAAGTCTAGCATCTCTCGGTATGATTGACCCATTAACTCTCTATGAGGTTGGTTCGGGTATGCCACTACCATCACCTAAGAAGATGCTTGAACGCCTACTATCGTACCAGACTGACCCTGCTGCCTTTGCTGGTATTGCTAATCAGGACGAGATTGACCGCCTAGCACTCATTGACATACAAATACTTAATGCTGGTGAACTACCTAAGCCTCGTGATGAAGTAAAGCCTGAGTACTTAGCATTCTTTAGTAAGTACATGACAGGTGGAGACTATGCTACTGCTGTCAAGCGTAAACCAGAGATTGAACAACTATACATCGCATTCTTAACCCTTGCACAACAAACCGCTCAGGCTACACTACAAAAGCTACAGTCTCAAATGCCGACACCACAAGAGATGCAAGTGCAAAACGACCAATCAGTAAAGGACGCAGAACAAACCCAAGCTATACAGGGTAGCCCGCCCGCTAGTCCATCTGGCTCACCTCAACCTGCTCCAACACAGAGCTTAACGCCACCTAGCTCAAAGACTATAACTTCCCCTACACAAGCGGTATAGTTTGTGGTACAATAGCTACATAAATTAGGAGACGCAATATTATGCCAGCTGACAACGAACCAAAGGATATTAAGATTGACCTTGAACAGTCACACAACTTAGACGAAGTTCACGCACAAGCTATCCATCAACTAGATGAAGAGCTACTAGGTGAGAAAGAAGTAGATGAATCTGAGGAAGTGGAAGAAGTAGAAGAAATTGAGGAAATTGAGGAAGTAGAAGAGGTCGAAGAGGTTGAGGAAGACGAACCTGAACCAGTTGTTGTACCTGAACCTGTCAAGGCAGTAGAGGTTAACACTGATATCACCGAAAAGGGTGAAGGCAAGATTGCTATGCGTAATAGCGACGGTGAGACTATCTATGTTAATAATGTAGATGAAATACCTGATGACTTTGAACCATCATCTTACAAGGACTTTGCCGTTGCGACTCAACGCTTGAATGATAAAGCTATTGACGATAGAGCTATTGCCGCTAAGACTGCCGCTGATACAGCACAGGCTCAACGTGATGCAGAGATTAACACCGTTACTGCTTCATGGGATAAAGATATTGATACTCTTACTAAGGGTGGCGTATTATCTAAAGACCAAAAAGAACGAGATGTTGAAATCGGTAACGTATATGAGTATATTGCCAAAAACCTAACAGATGGTGTAGTTATTGACAGCTTCGCCCAAGCACTTAAATCTTTACGTTATGAAAACCTACAAGCAGAACAACAGGCTACGAAAGATGCTAAGGCTCAAGAAACTAAAGACAAAGGTAGTGTTGTTATGGGAGGGGGTGGTACTAACCCAACTAAACCTGTAGCGAGAGTCCCACTACCTGCTGGATTGACACTCGATCAAGTTCACGAACGATTCTCTGGATTGTAGTTGCATAATAGAAACCTCTATGATATTATAGAGGTAATAACCCGAACGGTTTAGTAACTAGTTCGGGTCTTTCTATTTAATTAAGCAAAAAGGAGATAATCAATGGCATTATCAAACAGAGTAATCTCAATTACACAAGACAACTATATTCCTGTCTCTATTGACGGAATATTAAACTCAAACGTATTCACATCACGTTTGTTCATGCGAGAGCAGAAAAAGTTCAGTGGTCGCCAAATGCAAATCCCACTACAGTTCGCTAAACCTACATCGGGTGGCTCGTTCTCAGGTGTTGGAAGCTTTGACACATCACTACAAGACACACGAGTTCGTCAAACATTTAGCCACGCACAGTTCTACCAGAACGTATCTATTAGCGGTGGTGAAGCAAGTTTGAACAAAACTGATGGTGAAGTTCTTGACCTTATGAAAATCACACTAGAGGAAGCACAGAATGCTGCTCTTGATAGTATTGGAGACCAAGTTTATGGTTCTGGTACTGGTGACGACTTCTTAGGCCTAGGTGCTATCGTTGACGATGGAACAAACACATCAACATACGCAGGTCTAACACGCACAAGCTACCCACAGTTAAACTCGACATTAGTCGCTGCAACTGCTGGTGCATTAACATTTGCTAACATGGCAACTGTTATCCGTGGTTCAAGCGCTGCCGGTACAAAGCGAGCACGTGCAAGTATCGTTGTTACAACTGAAACTGTATGGGACTTGCTAGAAAGCCTATACACACCAACTATTCAGTCTAACTACGACTCACTATCACGAGTACAGGTTAGTACATATAGCAAACCCGGTGTTGTTTACAAAGACCAAGATTCACTTAAAGGACAAGCTGGATTTGAAGCACTTTACTGGAGAGGTATTCCAATTGTTGCTGACGAGAAATGTGACAGCGGTTCAATGTTCTTCCTTAATGAGGAATACATCCACTGGTACAACCTTAAAGGTGTTGGTCTCCAACAGTACAAGGTCGCTAGTCAGGTTGACAGCGTTGCTTCTGAGTTTGCTCAAGACTACCCAATCCAATGGAGCGGATTTGACAAGCCATTCAACCAGTACGCACAAATTGGTCAATTCATTATGCTAGGTAACGTAATAAGTGGTAATACTCGCCGTCACGGTAAGTACACTGGAATCACAACGGTCTAAGGAGGACTAATACAATGGGATTAACTATTCAACAGACAATTTTAGAACAAGATTATCACGAAGTCAGTGCATCACAACAGGGTATTCTTGGCTCTCGTGCGGTAACAAAAGATGGACGAGAGTTTCGTTACGCCCTTGCAGGTGCAACGACTCTTGCCCTAGGTAAATTGGCTCAAGCACCAACATTGGTTGCTAACCACCAAGTTGTCGCCGTAGCTGCTGCCGTAGCTGCAGGTGCAACAAAGATAACAGCAACTCTTGGTGCTACAGCTGCAACAGCTGACCAGTATGCGGGCGGTTACGTCAATATTACTGATTCTGCTGGCGCAGGACAAGCACTATTGATTCGTGGGAACAGCGCAGCAGCCTCAAGCGGTGTAATTACACTATTCCTTGATAACCCTGTAACAACTGCTCTTACGACTGGAAGCAAAGCCAACCTAACACGTAACCAATTCGGTGGTGCAGTTATTGCTGCAACAAGTACAATTGACTTAATACTAGGTGTCCCACAAATTGCAATCACTGCCGCTAATTACGGCTGGGTTCAGACTCGTGGTATCAGCTCAGTATTAGTAAACGGTACTCCAACAGTAGGTGCAGGTGTTATCTCATCTGCAACAACCGCTGGTGCACTAGACGTAGAAGGAACCTCAGCGGTTACTCCTCGCCTTGGTGTTATCGTCAACAACGCCGCTGTTTCAACAAAGTACCCTGTAGTAAACTTAAGCATCTTAAACTAGGAGGCTGTAATGCCACGATTATTTGAAGATTACAACGCCCCTACTAAAGAAGATGGTATTGTAACAGGGAAAAAGTTTGGTTACGCAGCTAACGGTTCGTCTGTCACACAGGCAACGAGCCGTGCTACTGCTGTAACGATCAATGCTACATCTGGTACTATCACCACTGATGCTACGTCACTTGCAGCAGAAGCATCAGCTAAGTTTACTGTAACTAACTCAAAGGTCGCTATTGGTGACGTTGTAGTTGTTTGTATACAAAGCGGTGCAATTGCACTAAACACAGACGTTGTAGTAGTAACTGTTGCTGATGGTTCATTTATCTTAAATGTTATCAACAACAATGTAGCAGCTGGCACAGCCGAAACTGGCGCAATCATTGTAAACTTTGCAGTTATAAAAGCAGTAAGCGCATAGGTTTACTATGGCTTATAGCTATATAACATCTGCGACTACCACACAGGTTGGTAGCGCATGCAAGAAAGTGGTTGTTGTTGTCAACACTGCTCTTACGGGGACTATAACGGTTATAGACGGTATAGCAGGCACAACTGCTAACGTAGCTACTATTACAAACCCTGGTGTTGGAGCAATGTTTACATACTTCGACCTTAACTCGGGTGTTCGTATCGTTACAAGTGCAATTTGTGACATCACCGTTCTCACTACAGACCAGTCTCGTTAGACATAAGTAACATGATGTGGTAAACTTTCTATATCTAATATAGGAGTTCATACGACCAATGGCAAACGAATCAAAAAGCGACGGCTATCTCACAAAGTGGCGACATTTTCATCCACAATCAACCGTATGGGTTAAAAACCCTCTCGGTCACGACGTTGTATTTAACGTAGCAGACGAACATAACAACCCTTATCAATATCGTATGCCTCAGGGCAAGACAAGTGAACTACCGGGCGGTGCGGTTGCAACGCTAGGTGTCAAAGCTATTGTTGATGAGCTTATTCAGAGTAGCCCAACAGACTCCCTCGCTATGTGGGAGATTGGTGTACGCTCAAAATACGAAGCTGAAATCATTGTACGTTACAAAGAAGCCCCTACACGTGTTAAGAACCAGGAAACTGGTGAGATTAACCTAGGGACAGTATCTAATAATGATGAAGAAGTTGAGATAGTTGAGGAAGAAGAAGCCCCAAACTATCCTCCTAAGGCAGACCCCGTTGAAGCCGAGACACGAACACTTAACCCTAGGTCAGAGTATAGCGCACCACAGCCTACTGTACCCGACTTTGGCGCAGCGTCACTTGTTGGCAAAGACACTGTAGTAATTGAGGAATAAATGTCAGACATTAGCGATCTGAACCTTCAGATTGATGAGCTAGAGGAAAAGCGCTTTCAAATGGAGCGCTCCCTTGGTATTGACAAGGCAAAGTTAGAGAAAGATATTAAAGCTTATACCCTTACATATAATGACCTTGTTGAGTCTATCGGGGTAGCAAAGACATCTCTAGCTACTATCCAAAGAAGTGCAGATAGCCTTAATGTAGATATCTCTAATCAGCAAGCTATTGCCCGACAAGACACAGACAAGCTACAGGCTGAACTCGACAACAAAGAGAAAGCCTTTAATGACAACGTAGAATCTACTATCATCAAATTAACTAGGCGTGAAAAGAAACTAGAGGGTATTGAGAATGACATTATGCTTAAGGACAACGAGTTTAAGCGTATAGCCGATGATATGGAGCGACGTGAAAAGGACATAGCGGACGTTACTGATAAGAATATAGAGCTTGTAAAGACTATAGTCGAAAAGAGTGACCAAAATACAAAAGACGCCGATAACAACGCAAAGGTAAAAGCCGATATAGATGAGCAGGGACGTGCTACTGCTGACCGAGATAAACAATCTACGTTAAAAAGCAAGGAAATCGAGGAAATGCTGTCAGACGCTAAAATTAAGCATTCTAAGGCACTTTTATTAAAAGCTGAGTATGTAGCCGAATTAGAGCTATTAGACACTAGAGGGCGTATCGTAAGCGCACAGACTAAACAGAATAAACTAGATAAGCAGAAACTAGCTGATGGGTTCAGACTACTCAGAGACCGCCAAGGATTACTAGCTAGAAATATCAAGAGTGCAAAAGTAAAGGGCGTTGTGGTATAATATACACAAAGCTCACACGGCAACCTATTGTCGTATTTTTTATTAAGGAGAGCAGATGACCAATGCCAAAAGAGACCAGAATTATGTTACCGCTACACTAGCTATTAGTAGTAGTGATAGCACAGCAACCACGCCTATTACAGTTGACCCGACTACTGGTCGTCTATTAGTTGACCCATCTAGTAGCTTTCTTGCTCCAAACATAGACTACAATTACATTGATGTGCAACAGACTAACGCTACTACAGAGACGTATGTATACAAGACGGGTGGCGCAGGTGGCACGACAGTACTAACAATAGTCGTTGTTTATACAAGTTCAACTAAAGCAGACGTTGATTCTGTAACTTGGAGCTAAGATGCCATTAAAGTTTAACCCATTTACAGGAACATTTGACCTAGTAAATACTTCTGGCTTTGCAGACCCGCTTACTACAAACGGAGATATTATTGCAAGGGTCGCAGCCTCGACTACTAGATTGCCACAAGGTAGCGACGGAACATTCTTGGGAGTATCAGGCGGAACTCTCGGCTACTACACACCATCAGGTTCAGGCGATATGATACTTGCAAACGCTCAGACGAACACTGGTGCTAAGACGTTCCTAGATACTACAATGCTACTCAGAAACGTCGCCAACACTTTTAACGGTAGCTTCGTAAACACCAATACCGCCAACAGGGTGTACACTCTCAAAGACGCTGCTGGTACACTAGCCTTTACCTCAGACATTACGGGTACTAACAGCGGTACAAATACAGGAGATAACACGGTATCTACGTCGGGTGCAGCAACAACTGCTGTAACTCTACTAACACCACGAACCATCGCAGGGGTATCGTTCGACGGCTCTGCAAACATAGCAATTGCATCTACAAACCTTTCAGACACAGCTTTGCTTGCAAGACTCGCCTCTCCTACTTTTACAGGGACGGTAGTACTTCCTAGTGGACAGGCTCTTATTGCACCCGCTCTTGGTACACCAGCATCAGGCGTGATGACAAACGTCACAGGTACAGCGGCAGG
>JGI1221J13441_10000808_pt1 | contig 13558 bp, 9 predicted proteins | sample LakVidmifraction_4_FD_13441 | JGI IMG/M metagenome (IMG submission 13441) | reverse complement strand
GGACATGATACTTTCTGCTATAGCTACATCTTTAAGTCTTGTCCCAAGAAGGTATGCTTTAGTAGAAGAAGAGTCTGAGTGAATAAGTTGATAAACTCTCTTTACAATAACTCGAAAAAGAAATAACATAGAAAAAGCAATGAATCCATAGATTATAGCCCCACCATTAACTAAGATTTTAACTTGATAAATGCTGTATATCAATTCGTTGATGAGAATAAGAGCAACAACTGTAGAAATTGTTGTCTGCAATTGCTTAACTGAATCTTTAAAGCCCGTATACCTGACTATTCCTGAGTGAGATTTAAAAATGAGAAAAAATAAAATTTGTATACCTACTAAGGATAAAAATTCCCAATTGAGATGTATAAATTTGAGTTGGCCGGGCTCAACAGATGAGATTAAGAAAAACGTGAATTGTACTGAAAGTATCGATATACTCACGTCTATAAAAAAAATGAGACTTCTTGGCACATAGTTACGAACCATGCGCTTAATAATTTTGAAGCTGAATTGCTTTGCAAATTGGATGATATTTATTTCTATTGGCTAAAAACTAGGGAGATTTTCAAAATTAAGAATAAATCTTACACTTGTCTTTACAAATGTTGCTGTAGTATATTATTTTAATGAAACTTAACTTCTTTTAGATTAAAAAGACTTTTGTTTTGAAGAAAAAATACCCTTATTTGTATTAAATTTGATTAACAAAATTTTAAATGAAAAAATCCATTCTTCTCCTTTTCTCATTTGTGTTATTGAGTTGTACTACTTCAAAAGAAGTAGTCTATTATCAAGATATTGATAGCAGAGAATTTGCTTCTATTGAGTCTATAAATACACATCCAAAAATTCAGATCAATGATATATTAAAAGCCCGACTGTCATCGTAAGGATTATAAGTTTACCGTTCAAGGGGAGGTTAGACAACCTGGAACCTTTGAAATTATAGAGGAAAATATGACTCTCCCTCAAGCTCTTGGTCTTGCTGGAGACCTTACTATAAATGGAAGAAGAGATAATGTATTAATTTACAGACAGGAAGGGGAAACCGTGAAGTAAAACGTATAGACCTCACACAAACCGATTGGATGAATACGGAATATTTTTTCGTGAAACCCAATGACCTCATTTATGTTGAACCCAATAATCCTAAAGTGAAATCTGCAGGATTTGTAAGTAATATTGGAACCTTGCTTTCCGTTTTATCTATTATACTATCGGCAGTTGTTATTATTGCTAGATAAACTCGTCTATGGAAAATTCTAATACACCACTAGATAAATTCTCAACGCCAGAGGATAGCAGTGAATATCTAAAAAAAACAGTGCTTCAATATCTTAGATATTGGCCATGGTTTATTGTTTCTGTCGTTATCTCTGTTTCTTCAGCGTTTATCTACCTCAGGTATTCTACAAACATATACCAAACCAATGCTCAGGTAAAGATACTAAAAGATGAAGGAGGTCTAGATCTTTCTGGTTTACAAGGAGGTTCTCCGCTTATAGATATGAGTAAGGTTAACCTCGAAAACGAAAGAGAGATCTTAAAATCGAGACGAATTGCAAAAAAAGTGGTAGAGACTTTAAATTTAGAATCAAGCTACTATAAGTCTGGAAGTATTAAATCTTCTGAGATTTGGAAAAACGAGCGCCCTTTTACGATATCTTGGGTAGAAAATGACACCTTACAAGATACTTCTACTCCTTTATATACTGTTGAATTCAGCTCACTCAACGAGTTTAAAGTAATTAATCCCGAAACAAATTTTTCAGAACAGTTTACAGTTGGTGAAACCATGATTGTAGAAGGTTTTCCGTTGGTACTCAATTTTAACCCAGACTACAATGGTGATATTACTGAACTTAGTGGAATAACCTTCAACTTCAAATTTCGTTCTATTTCACAGGTCATCAGCTATCTAACAACTCAGGTAAGCGTAGAGCCTTTAGGGGAGAGAAGTGAAATTATGGATTTGTCTATAAAAGGTCAGAATAGCAGTAAAAATGAAGACATTCTCAACGCGCTAATCGATCAATTTAACAATGACGGCATAGACGATAACCGTTTAGTCTCGAAACGTACCGAAGAATTTGTGATAGAACGTTTGGAGTATCTAGTGAGCGAATTAGATACTGTAGAAAGTGGATTGGCAGATTTTAAAAGTGAAAATGATCTAGTTGAAATTGAAAATAATGCGGAAACTTTATTTGGAAGAAGTTCTCAAGCTGAACTTCGAAAATTTGAAATAAGCAATCAATTATCCTTGACAGAAAGCTTTAAAGAAGAGCTTTTAAACCAAGACGATTATGAATTATTACCAGCTAGAATTGGGATCAACAACGATAACATCAATAGCTTTACCGAAACCTATAATGATAGGGTTTTAGAAAGAGAACGTCTACTGATCTCCTCTACACCAGAAAATCCTGCTGTGAAAGAAATGAGTAAGCTCATCTCCCAACTCAGAAAAAATATTCTTAACACTATAGATGGTTATATCAAAAGCTTGACGATATCCTTAAAGGAATTAAAGAAAAGAGAACAACAGTTCGATTTTACAATTGCCCAATTACCTGGTCAAGAAAAAGAAATCCGTCACATAAAACGGCAACAAGCCGTAAAGGAAAAGCTCTACCTGTTTTTACTTCAAAAGAGAGAAGAAGCGGCTTTGTCTTATGCCATTACGGCTCCTATTCTTAAAGTTGTAGACTTTGCATATACCCAACCTTCCCCTATAAGCCCTAAGTCTAGAATCGTTCTGTTGGGGAGTTTAATAGTGGGATTGGTTATTCCTTTTGGAGTGCTTTACCTTATGTTTTTGTTTGATACAAAAATTAAAACTAAAGATCAGATAAAAGCCTTTTTACCGAGCATCCCTATTGTGGCTGAAGTTCCTCAACACCTGAATAAGGGAAATCAAGTGATTCTTCCTAACGATAGGTCTTCCATCGCAGAATCCTTTAGAATTATGAGAACCAATCTCAATTTCATGAATCTGAAGAGGGAGACTTCAACACATCCCTCAGAAGTTGTCTTTGTCACTTCCTCAACCAAAGGTGAAGGAAAAACCTTTGTTGCTGTCAATCTAGCCTCTTCATTAGTTGCTGCCAAAAAGAAAGTTCTGCTTTTAGGTTGTGATTTAAGAGACCCACAAATACACAATTATTTGGGTCTAAAGAAAGATCATATAGGAGTTTCTAATTATTTATATGACGATTCTGTCTCGTTTGAGCAATTAATCATCAAGGAATCCGTAAAAGGTTTGGATCTAGATGTGATATTATCTGGAGATATACCTCCTAATCCGGCAGAGATGTTGATGAGTTCAAAGTTTTCTACTCTTTTAGATGAAGCTAAGGCTCTTTACGATTACGTGATTATTGATACGGCACCGACCATTTTAGGCACCGACACTATTTTGATTTCCAAATATGCCGACATCACGTTGTACCTCACCCGATCTGGATATACGGACATAAGACTTTTACCACATATTCGCGATATCTATAAGCAAAAAAAATTGATCAATGTGGGAATTGTCCTCAACGGATTGGACAAAAATGGAATAAATGCTTATAATTATGGGGATGGTTATGGGTACGGAGAAAATCAGCAGAAGAAAAAATCTTGGAAGTTTTGGTAATATGAAACAAGGAACTTTACGTTGTATCAGTTTAAAACTTATCTTTTCTATTGGAATTTTAAGCCTTATCTCTTGCGGTAGCTCAAAACGAGCTCAACAAGCTGAACTTAAAAGGTCTAATACTATCCAAAATGTTGTCGATTATTCTAAAAGATACATAGGCACTCCTTATAAATATGGAGGAACAACTTCTGCTGGAATGGATTGCTCTGGGTTAATACAGCTCTCTTTTATGCAATATGGAGTAGAGTTACCAAGAACCTCTAAGGACATGTCCAAGACGGGAAAGAAATTAAAGCTAAAGCAAGTAGACGTTGGAGACCTCGTCTTTTTTAAAATTTCCAAAAACAGGAGGAGAATTAACCATGTAGGATTGGTAGTAAAAAAAACACCAGAAACGATTGATTTTATTCATTCCTCTAGCTCCAGAGGAGTTATGATTTCCTCTATCAACAATCCGTTCTGGAAAAAAAATTATGTAAAAAGCATGCGAGTGATGAATTAAGTTCAAAATTTTAAAAGATGAAGTACTCCAATCTTCCTGTATTGCAAATATGCACGGTTTTCTTGTTGGGAAGTTGGATTGGATTTTTTGAAATTGGACTAGATTTTTCTCTTTATATAACTCTCACCTTAGTACTATTTCTTCTCTTTTTGATAAGTTTTTTTGTGGTAAGACGATTTCCTGCAACAAAATTGCTATTCACTGCTGTTTCTCTTTTGTTTTTAATATCAATAGGGTTTCTTAATACCAAAATACGCCTACCTAAGCATCAAGATTCTCATTATAGCAGACTCATAACTATTGACTCTACTTTACAAAATCCTGTTATATTCCAAGGTCGTATAATTAAAGCTTTAAAATCCAGTGCTTTTAAGGACAAGTTTGAGTTCCAGATACAGTCCATTAATTCTAAGCCCTATGAGGGGAAAGTCTTATTACAAATTTCAAAACGTTTGGATTCAAATTTACCTGCGAACTCTATGGTTTCAGGTTTTGGACAAATGCAACTCTTTAAGGATCCTCAAAATCCTCAACAATTTAATTATAAAGACTACATGGCTACTCAGCAGATGAGTCATTTTATATCTACCGAATACAATCACTTACTCATCGAAAAAGAAGTAGGATTTAGCTTTTTAGCTTTTGGTGAAAAAATAAGATCTACCATTCAAAATTCGCTCCAGAAGCATGACTTCAGCAAAGCACAATTGGGTATCATACAGGCCCTTTTGCTTGGCCAAAAACAAGATATAGATCCAGAAACCTATAACCAATTTTCTAAAGCTGGAGTGGTTCATATTTTAGCTGTCTCTGGATTGCATGTGGGTATTATCCTTCTCATTTTACAATTTGTCACCAAAGGTCTTTTAAGTTTTCGCTACGGTAGAGTATTAAGAAATATTCTGGTTCTTATTGGTATTTGGGGTTTTGCCACACTTGCCGGTTATACACCTTCGGTGTTGAGAGCAGCAGTCATGTTTTCTTTTTTAAGCATAGCCCTCAACTATAGACGAAAGACCAGTGCCATAAACACCTTGGCTTTGTCGGCTGTTTTTTTGATTATGATTAATCCTTATCTCATCTTTCAGGTCGGTTTTCAATTAAGTTACATGGCGGTTATCAGCATTGTTATTCTTCAGCCAAGACTATCTAAACTTTACAGCCCTCGTTATTATCTGGACAAAAAAGTTTGGGATATCACCAGTGTGACTATTACTGCTCAACTTGGCGTACTTCCCCTCAGTTTATATTACTTTCATCAATTTCCTGGATTATTTTTAGTGAGTAATCTTATCATTCTTCCAGGTTTAGGCATACTCTTAGGCGGAGGTATCATTATTATCGCTTTAAGCCTTCTCGACTTACTACCAGAAACTCTTGTATCAATATACGCTAGCTCACTAGATACACTCCTTTGGGTGGTCGACTGGATTGCCTCCCAAGAAAGCTTAATTATTAATGACATCTACTTTACAAAGACTATCTTAATATCCAGCTTAGTGTTGTTTTTTAGTTTAATTCTATGGGATTCAAAGCAAAAGTTTAGAAGCTATTTTATTCTGAATTTATCGCTAGTGGCTTTGCTTCTCTATATTTATATCGAAAACCGAGATCAAATTCAGCAGGAAGAAATCGTTATTTTTCAAACCTATAGAGATTCTCAACTAGGGGTTTTAAAAGGATCGCATTTGACTTTATTTTCTGATCAGCNTCAANACANAGAGTNCCTCNAATTGACTTATCANCTCAAGAATTACAAAACTTTGAAAGGTATCAAACGCATTGATTTTTCAGAATTTAAATCTAGTTATGAAATAAATCCTTCTGAAATTTTATTCGTTTTAGATAGCATTCCAGCATACCCTAAAGAAAGCTTTCATCCCACCTATATCCTTTTGAAAGATTCACCAAATCTCAATTTTGATAGATTACTGCAAGATTTAAAGCCTAGACAAGTGATTGCAGATGGAAGTAATTATAAGACTGATATTGAGCGTTGGAGAAATTCTGCGCAACTATTGGGAATTCACTTTCATTCCACTTGGGAAGATGGAGCTTATGTATTTCCTAAAGACTAATCTTTAAATGTACTTTCAAATTTTGATTGGTAGTTTTTCCAAGCTTCCTGAGTGGTTAACTCTTTGTATGCGCCAGTTGCTATCATTTTCAGATAAAGCTCTAATTGCTCGGGGGTTTTGTAGCCTACAACTGGTGAGATTACATTGGCCTCCTCATCGAAAAAGACAACCGTTGGATAAGCAGACACCTTTATCGCATTAGCAAAAAAATGCTGTGCGTTACGCTTTCCTTTACGGTTGGGTTTAAAGTTAGGATTGGTGTATTCGAAATCTTTATAAAAGACTTTCTCGGTGCCTTCAGCATTAAATTTTACAGGATAGTAATGCATATTGATATACTTTGCTACCTCTGGATGAGCAAACGTATTTTTATCCATGGCTTTACAAGGCCCACACCAGTCTGTATAAAAGTCTGCAAAAATCTTCTTAGGCTCATCCTTTTGAGCTTGTAAAGCCTCGTTCATGCTCATCCACTCCACTTGGGCGGAGAGCGAGGTAATAAAGAAGAGCATTATAGCTGTAGACCAGTACTTCATAACTTTTTATTTAATTTCATCATCTGCTATTTCAAAGCCTTCCGCCTCTAGACCTTCCACTTCTTTTTCTTCAGCACCATGGGTTAAACGTTTTAATGGTTTTAATAGTAAAATAACTAAAACCCCAAAGGCTACTGTAAAGATAATAATCCCCATAAAGGTTTTAAACTCAAGATCTGTTTGAAATTGATCCACGTCTACTCTGCCTACATAACGACCGTCTTTATAGTCAAAATTTAAGTAGGTCAATAACTTATCATCTACAGAAGCTTCATAAGACTCTATCCTATCCATTAACTCTAATTTTGATCCTTCTTCTTCAAAAGCAAATAGCGAATTTATTTTTTCATCTGTATTTACTTCTTCAAAAATAACTTCATCAGAGGCGTTTTTATAAAGTTGAGTTTCTAGTGTAAAAGCTTTATTTTTTTGAAAAATGCTATCTGTTTCATGATTTGGAACAAAACGCATCAGCTGATCTTGATCTGCTTTAAGTACAACAGTTATGCTTTCAGCTTGAGAGGATTCACCTATAATTCCAGCCACTTTGTTTCCTAAACCAGTTGCAGCAAAATATAACCCCATCATAAGTGCTCCATAGCGTAACGGAGCTAACTTTGTGATAAAGGAAAGCGCTACTGGAGATGCAGAAAGCTCTCCAATAGTGTGAAGTAAATACGCAAAAATAAGCCAATAGATTGCCGATTCACCATTGGCTTCATAATCTAAAGTAGCAAATACCATAAAAACAAAGCCAAGTCCCATAATAATAACTCCAATAGCCATCTTAAATATAGAAGAGGCTTCCTTTCCACGCCTTTTCATCCAAGCCCAGAATAAAGCGACTGGAATACCAAATAAAATGATATAAGTAGGATTTAAAGATTGAAAAAACGCAGCAGGAACTGTGTAGTCAAAAACGGGTAAAAATCTATCTGTTTTTTGTTGAGCATAAATGTTTAATAAGCCCCCTGCTTGTTCAAAAGCTCCCCAGAAGACAATGACGATCAAGAAAGATAGAAGTAAGACAATGAACCTATCTTTCTCTACCTTGCCATTAAGATCTTCATAAACGGTCATCATAAATCCGACTACAACAGATAGAAAAATAAAGAAGACGATGTAAGCCGTCACTTCGCTTTCCATAAATTGGACGGGGATTACAAAAGAAATAGCCAGTAGCAAAACTAAAACAGCTAAAGATTTTTTGGTAGACAGCATTCTTTGGAAAATCTCTTTAATAGAGACAGAGGCTTCTTCGGTAGAATCTGCGTCAGGTTTATTTCCAACATGGGTCAGATATTTTTGTCCATAAATGTAAACCAACTGGCCTAACACCATACCGATAGCGGCTAGGCCGAAGCCATAGTGCCAACCATATTCAGCAGCGATATAACCTACCAAAATAGCTGCAACAGCAGCACCAACGTTTATACCGATATAGAAAATGGAAAAGCCTTTGTCTCTTCTAGCATCTCCTTCTTTATAGAGACCACCCACCATAGTAGATATATTGGGTTTTAGCATACCCACACCAAGGACAATAAGAAGTAAGCCACTGAAAAATGCCCAATCCTGTTCAATAGATAAGACTCCGTGGCCTGCGACGAGAAGCCATCCGCCAATCATCACCGACATTTTTTGACCTAAAATTTTATCAGCAATAATTCCTCCAGGAATAGACACCACATAAACGAGCATGGTATACCACCCATAAGTGGCCAAAGCTTTGCCTTCTTCCCAACCTAAACCAGGATTATCTGAACTGACTTTCGCTAGCATATAAAGAGTAAGTATGGCACGCATCCCATAGTAGGAAAAGCGNTCCCATAGTTCTGTNAAAAATAAAATATAAAGACCTGCTGGATGTCCAAATAATTCTGTTTGATAAGCTGGTTTGATTGTGGCTTCCATATAGGTTAGAGCTTTTCTTTAATAAAGTTTGTCATTAAGGTATAGAGGTGAAGGCGTGTGTTACCTCCGTAAATCCCATGATTCTTGTCTGGGTATATTCTCCAATCAAACTGTTTATTTGCTTGTACTAAGGCCTCAATAAGTTGCATCGTATTTTGCACATGTACATTATCATCCGCACTACCATGAACTAATAAGTAATTACCAGAATTGAATTCATCCACATGAGTAATTGGCGAATTCTCATCATATCCAGAAGCGTTTTCCTGAGGAGTTGTCATATAGCGTTCTGTATAGACCGTATCATAAAACCTCCAGCTAGTTACAGGTGCTACGGCGATAGCGGCTTTAAAAACGTCGTTAGCTTGGAAGATGGCATTAGAAGACATAAATCCTCCATAACTCCAGCCCCAAATGCCAATCCTGTCTTTATTTATAAATGGTTTTTCACCAAGTAATTTTGCAGCAGATATTTGGTCTTCGAGTTCGTATTTACCGAGTTCTTTTTGTGTTACTTTTTTGAAATCTCTCCCTTTATAACCTGTTCCTCTCCCATCAACACAAGCAACTATATAGCCTTGCTGAGCAAGCATTTGATACCAGTAATCATTGGTGCCAAAAAAGCTGTTAGATACAGATTGTGAGCCAGGTCCAGAATATTGAAACATCAATATGGGATATTCATTTTCTGGGTTAAAATTAGGAGGCTTAATCATCCACATATTAAGTTCATTTCCATTAACTTCAATCGTAGATAATTCTTTATCAGATAAGTTGTAAGCCTCAAGTGTATTCAATAAAGCTTTGTTGTCTTTTATCTCTCTTAACAGCTCTCCATTACTAGCTTTATGTAGGGTATAAACAGCGGGAGTTGCAGTGTTTGTAAACGTATTGACGAAGTAAGTAAAGTCAGCGCTAAAGTCNGCGCTATTGGTTCCTGTTTTGGTCGTTAATCTCAATTTGTTTCTACCGTTGGCCAGTACGGAGTAGACATCCCGATTTACACTACCATTTTCAGTACTTTGGAAATAAATTCTACCAGATCTATCATCGAAGCCATAAAAATTTGTCACTTCCCAAGCTCCGCTGGTCACTTGATTAATTAAACTTCCATCCTGTGCGTAATGGTAAATATGCTTCCATCCATCTTTTTCACTCGTCCAGATAAAACTGTTGTTATTTAAAAAAGTTAAATCATCGGTAACATCCACATAAGCAGGATCTTTTTCGGTGAGGGTTAACTTAGCTTCATTGGTTTTAATGTCAACTAGGTAGACCTTCAACTCATTTTGGTATCTGTTAAGACTTTGAACACTAAAAAGATTTTCGTCGGCTGTCCATTTCAACCTTGGTAAGTATTCATACTCTCCTAAATCAATTTTAGAAGTAGAGTTATCTCCAAAATCAAAAAGATGTAAACTTACTTTTGCGTTGTCTTCCCCTGCTTTAGGATATTTAAATACGTCTTGAGATGGGTATAAACTCTGTCCATAAGTTCCATAGAGATCCATAGAAAATTCTGGAACTTCACTCTCATCGAATCTTAGGAATGCCATTTGATTTCCGTTTGGACTCCACTCAAAAGCGCGTACAAAGGCGAATTCTTCTTCGTAAACCCAATCTGTAACCCCGTTGATCACTTCATTTTTCTTTCCATCGGAGGTGATTTGAGTGGTTTCTCTAGTAGAAATGAAGTAAGAATAAATATTGTTGTTTTTCACATAGGCCACTTTACCTCCTTTTGGAGAAAAAGTAGGAGACTGAATTTTGTCTTCATCAATTTTGGATAATGATTTAGAAGATAAGTCGTAGACATAATAAATACCTTGTGACGATCTTCTAAAAATAGATTCTACCTCAGTTCCTAAGATAAGCTGAGTTTCATCGGTACTTAATTGAAAGGTCTGAAACATCTCCAACCCTGGAATAGATTTACTACTAACGAGCGTTCCCGTTTTTTCACCAGTCTTATAACTATATATGTCGACTTTCATATCTTGACTAGCTCCATCGTGATCTTGAACTATATACGATTTACCATCCTTAAGAGACTGAAGAGACTGCATTCTTTCTTGTCTAAACTCGCCACCCCAGATTTCCTCTAAGGTTATTTCTTTATTTTGAGCGTATAAAAGAGTTGAAGAATAAGTGAGAAAGACAAAAAGAAAATAAATAAAAGTAAGTGAACTTTTCATGGGCTATATTTTGGAGACCAATTTTACTAAAAAAACATTAAAAATCGATTACTTTTTCTATTAAAACTCTAAATACTATAGGTTATTATAAAGTCCCCGCTAAACTAATGATGACTTTAGTTTTTTTTGAAATCAGTTTTTTGCTAGCTTAAAGCAGCTTATATTTTATGAAGTGTATCTTTGTCATTCAATTCTAAAGTATAAAAATGTCTAAAATATCAGGCTTTTCCAAGTTGTCCAAGGGAGAAAAAGTGAAGTGGGTTATAGATCATTACCTATCAAATTACCCAAAGGCTAAAACAGTCATTCAACAGTATTGGAATTCTGATGAAATGTTACAGAGATTACATGACGAATTTACCGAAAACACCATTTCCAATTACTATTTACCACTTGGCATTGCTCCTAATTTTGATATTGATGGTGAGCTTTACGCTCTCCCAATGGCTATAGAAGAGAGCTCTGTAATTGCGGCTGCCAGTAAGGCTGCAAAGTTTTGGCAAGACAAAGGCGGATTCAAAACTGAAGTTCTTGGCACGACTAAGGTAGGCCATGTTCATTTTGATTTCAAAGGAAACACAAAAGAGCTTAAACATTTTTTCACACAGATAAAGCCTTTATTTTTCTCGGCAACGGCTAGCATTACCAAAAACATGGTAAGACGTGGGGGTGGTATTAAAGACATTCAACTTATAGACAAAACTCAAGAGCTAGATAATTACTTTCAGCTGTATTGCACCTTCGAGACTAAGGATGCTATGGGAGCCAACTTCATTAATTCTTGTTTAGAGCAATTTGGACAAACTCTTGAAGCAGAAGCCTTAACTTATGAAGCTTTTAAAACTCAAAACAAGTTTCCGGAGGTGATTATGTGCATTCTGTCTAATTATGTTCCAGAATGTTTAGTAAGGGCTGAAGTCTCTTGCCTGATTTCAGATCTTGGCAAAACTCAAGAAGAGGCTAATCAATTTGTTAAAAAATTCTCACAGGCTATTAAAATCGCCAAAATAGAACCTTACCGCGCAGTCACTCATAACAAAGGAATTATGAATGGTGTTGATGCCCTAGTTTTAGCTACGGGAAACGACTTTAGAGCTGTGGAGGCTGGCGTTCATGCATATGCAGCTAAAGAAGGGCGTTATTCGAGCTTAACCCATGTAGAAGCTAAGGATGGTGTTTTTAAATTTTGGATAGAAATTCCTCTTGCTTTAGGCACCATTGGAGGCCTTACGAGGTTACACCCCTTAGTTAAGCTATCCTTAGCCATGCTGGGAAATCCTAGTGCTGAAAAACTGATGCGAATAACAGCAGTGGCAGGTCTTGCTCAAAACTTTGCGGCCGTCAATTCTTTGGTGACTACTGGTATCCAAAAAGGGCATATGAAAATGCACTTAATGAATATTTTAAATCAATTTGAAGCTAGCAAAGGTGAGCGAGAGCAAGCTGTGGAGTATTTCAAAACACACACAGTAACACATTCTGAAGTGATTTCCTTACTAGAAAGACTACGTGCCTAATGGACACACAAACATTTTACAGCCACGGCAAGCTTCTTATTACAGGAGAATATTTAGTACTTGATGGAGCTAAAGCCTTGGCTATGCCTTGCAAATTTGGGCAACACTTAAAAGTCTCTCCTTCTTCAAACCAATCTTCAAGATGGATAAGCTACACTCAACAAAACGAAGTTTGGCTAGATATTGAATTTGATCTTTTATCCATAACAAAACAAAAATCTGAATCTGATATTGAGACTCGGCTTTTTCAGATCTTATATGAAGCTTTTCAATTGAATTCTGAAGTTTTTACTCAAAACTATCGGTTCGAAACTCATCTTGAGTTTCCAAGAGATTGGGGGTTGGGAACATCGTCTACTTTAATAGCTAATATCGCAAAGTGGGCGAATGTAAATCCTTATGAATTATTAGCTAAAACCTTTGGAGGTAGCGGTTATGATGTTGCTTGTGCAGAGTCTAGTTCAGCTTTAATATACCAGCTCCAAAACCAACTACCAAAAGTAGACCTTGTAGAAATCCCAGAAGTGATAAAACCTCATGTGTATTTTGTGTATTTAGGTCAAAAACAAAATAGCCGAAGTGCTATCTTTAATTATAGGAAAAACAAACCATTACAACTGGCCGATTACATTTCAAAAACTGACGAGATCACCTCAGAAATGTTGGCGGTTGAATCTTTAGAGCATTTTCTATGCCTAATAGACAGTCACGAATCTCTACTATCTGAAATTCTTCAATTAGAGCCTGTTCAGAAACGCTTATTTCCTGATTTTGAAGGTAGCATAAAGAGTCTTGGGGCTTGGGGAGGAGATTTCGTTATGGCTGTAATTAAAAGCAATCCAAAATCCTATTTTGAATCTAAAGGCTATCCTACTATTTTGGAGTATTCGGATATGGCTTTATAAACAAACCCCTTTTAGTCTTTACTAAAAGGGGTTTTGTTAGTTAGTCATAAATACCTAGTAATTAATATATCAAATGACGATTGTCCTCTATCTCTTTACTGTTTTTTAAAGCTTCGATAACAGGGCTTGTTCTAGGATTTAATAAAGAGCGTGTTCTTTTTTCTGTTTCTTCTTTAGCAACAGCTCTATAAGATGGTAAAGCTTGTGCCGCGTTCTTCTCCAGAAGTTTTATAACATACACTCCAGTGTTTCCCTGTAAAGG
>JGI1221J13441_10000807_pt1 | contig 13561 bp, 12 predicted proteins | sample LakVidmifraction_4_FD_13441 | JGI IMG/M metagenome (IMG submission 13441) | reverse complement strand
GAACGGCGGTTTGCGATCAACAACTCCAGAAAGCTGAGCAGGCCACCCAGCAGGCAAAAGAGCGGGCGAAGCTTCGGGGTGAAAGGCGCATCTCGTTCTTCGACCCTGAAATACAGGCTCAGGTTGTTCAGCACGTTCTTCTAGAAGAAGAATTGCGGAATGCGTTAGCGAAAAATCAGCTTGTGTTGTATTACCAGCCCCAGATCCGCAAGCCGAATCAGTTGCTCGGCTACGAGGTTCTCTTGCGCTGGCGTCACCCGGAACGGGGCATCGTATCCCCCGCCGTTTTCATTCCGATAGCCGAACAGAGCCGGCTTATTCTGCCTATCGGTCGGTGGATTATCGAACAGGCGTGTGAAAAGTTGGCCGCTTGGCAATCAGAGCCAACAACCTCTGGGCTCAGTCTTGCAGTGAATGTCAGCATCATTCAGTTTCAGAGTAATAACTTCGTAGAACAGGTGGGCCAGATTCTTGAAAAAACAGGTGCGCCACCAGGCTTGCTGAAACTTGAGGTGACCGAGAGCCTGCTAATGAATGACCCCGAGCGGATCACCGAGATGATGAATCGTCTCCGTTCTATGGGAGTTCGCTTTTCATTGGACGACTTTGGCACAGGTTATTCTTCGATGAGCTATCTCAACCAGTTACCGCTGGATCAGATCAAGATAGATCAGTCGTTTATAAATGAGGTAACGAACAACCTGGCAAGCTCCGCCATTGTGGAGTCCATAATCGGACTGGCCAAGGGGCTGAATCTGGAAGTCATTGCCGAAGGGGTAGAAACGGAAGAGCAGAAAAACTGGCTGGCTAATCACGGATGCCAGAATTTCCAGGGATACTTGTTTGGCCGCCCGGAAGAGATTTGACGGCTGGATTTGCGTTTGGGCTTGATGCGGCCGAACGAATGAATCTTACGCACAGACAAGCTAGTTGAGCGAGTAGGAGCGGCAGAAGTTTGGTGATGGAATGCTATTGATTGTGGTCAGAAAAAACTCGAAATATTGTTTGAGATTAGTTGACGGCTACAAAGCGTAAGACAAAAAAGCCCGGTCAGCGGATTTTAATCCACGCGCCCGCAAAGGGCGCGATTTCTCAAGCGACCACCACGCCAGTTCCCTAGCATTGTTTCAATCCACGCGCCCGCAGGAAGCGCGACATGAAAAAAGACCAACGGCGCACATACTGGAAAGTTTCAATCCACGCGCCCGCAGGGGGCGCGACTACGATAGCCCAAATAACAACGGCGACCCCTGGCGGTTTCAATCCACGCGCCCGCAGGGGGCGCGACAACAAGGCTCCAGCGTTAACGGGGGGTCAGGTGCGTTTCAATCCACGCGCCCGCAGGGGGCGCGACGACCTGATACGCACCCGAATCACCGAATTTATGGGGTTTCAATCCACGCGCCCGCAGGGGGCGCGACCACCAGGCGGGCGAAAGCGACCTCGATTAGCGGGTTTCAATCCACGCGCCCGCAGGGGGCGCGACACCACGTGGTCTTTTGAGTGCGATCAGTGCGGGGTTTCAATCCACGCGCCCGCAGGGGGCGCGACTGCGGATGGTGGATGCTTGCGAGTTGCTTATTATGTTTCAATCCACGCGCCCGCAGGGGGCGCGACGAAGGCCCGGCGGTACAGCGTGCCCGCCAGCTTGTTTCAATCCACGCGCCCGCAGGGGGCGCGACCTTATGGGCCTTGCAGTGAGCGCCTTTATATCCGCGTTTCAATCCACGCGCCCGCAGGGGGCGCGACCGGGGTGTACTCAGACACCCACAACAACTATGGTGTTTCAATCCACGCGCCCGCAGGGGGCGCGACGTCTGTAAGCGTGTCTAATCATACTTTATCTACTGCTGTTTCAATCCACGCGCCCGCAGGGGGCGCGACACGATCTGGAAGACGCTTGGCTCGCATTATGGGGTTTCAATCCACGCGCCCGCAGGGGGCGCGACATGTTCGTATGGGTTTGAGTTATAATGATGGAAGTGTTTCAATCCACGCGCCCGCAGGGGGCGCGACTGTGGCCGTGCGGCATTGCTTCCTCTACTGCAGCGTTTCAATCCACGCGCCCGCAGGGGGCGCGACTTGTTTGTCCCTTCTCGTGCTGTGCAAGTACGTGTTTCAATCCACGCGCCCGCAGGGGGCGCGACGTTTAACGAAGGGCTGGCAGTCTCGCACCTTGTCTGTTTCAATCCACGCGCCCGCAGGGGGCGCGACTCATTGATCCGAACGCCATTGGTCACCTGTACGCAGTTTCAATCCACGCGCCCGCAGGGGGCGCGACGCCCGGAGGCTATGGCGCAGATACGACTGGACGTGTTTCAATCCACGCGCCCGCAGGGGGGCGCGACTTGGAAGAGCATCCAACCGGCACCAAAATAACAGTTTCAATCCACGCGCCCGCAGGGGGCGCGACGGTAATGGCGCGCAGCTCCTGGCGACGGTCGTTTGTTTCAATCCACGCGCCCGCAGGGGGCGCGACCGGCTTGGCGTTCGATCACTTGCCACGGCTCTTGGTTTCAATCCACGCGCCCGCAGGGGGCGCGACCTATGCGCCAGATGCGGCAACCGTCAGTTGTAGCGGTTTCAATCCACGCGCCCGCAGGGGGCGCGACAATCTGCATCTGATCTTGTTGACCATTTTTAGTTGTTTCAATCCACGCGCCCGCAGGGGGCGCGACGTAAGCCAAACGGCACATATCATAAGGTTTAGGCGGTTTCAATCCACGCGCCCGCAGGGGGCGCGACGCCCAAGACGAGATTCAGTTGATACGACTGGTTAGTTTCAATCCACGCGCCCGCAGGGGGCGCGACGATTTCTCGGCATTATAACAGCTCACTTCTTTAGTTTCAATCCACGCGCCCGCAGGGGGCGCGACCCGCGATCTATGATTTCATCACAAGCGCTTTGCAGTTTCAATCCACGCGCCCGCAGGGGGCGCGACAGCTATCCGTGGGCGTGCTGCACATGGTCAGCCAGTTTCAATCCACGCGCCCGCAGGGGGCGCGACACCGGAAGGCTAGGAGCAGGGACGGTAGTGCTATGTTTCAATCCACGCGCCCGCAGGGGGCGCGACTACGCAAGGGAGGTTGCAGCATGAGCGTACACCGTGTTTCAATCCACGCGCCCGCAGGGGGCGCGACGAGATGTGTCTCACTGATGACCCTGATTGCTACGTTTCAATCCACGCGCCCGCAGGGGGCGCGACGCGCGTCGATCATGCTGGCTGTCAAGCTCAAGCGGTTTCAATCCACGCGCCCGCAGGGGGCGCGACCTCTGGGTTTTTTTGCGCTGTATGTAACTCGCAGTTTCAATCCACGCGCCCGCAGGGGGCGCGACAAATGATGAAGACAAGCCGCTGACCATTTCCGAGTTTCAATCCACGCGCCCGCAGGGGGCGCGACGTCGGCTTCCAGCTTCTGCCCCTCGTCATCGCCGTTTCAATCCACGCGCCCGCAGGGGGCGCGACAGCCCGATCATATCTCATTGATAACGGGCGCTCTACAGTGCAAAGATCGCTAACGTATTTCATAACGATTATTTGCGCGCTACAACTTCACTCTAAAAACGAACAAAGCCAGTCCCATCGCCGGAACTGGCCTTGCGCTAACATCACGGGTTTTTAATGAGCACTTCCGGTTAGCGTTTACAAAATCATCGCGTCTCGGAAAATGTCTGGTGCAGGTTTGGCACCATGGTGTTCAATACGGTTCTTCCAATTTTTACCCAACTTATAAAATCGGAAACTGTCTTTTTCAGGGTTATAAAGTCGGAGCAATTGATCTCTAAAAAAAGCCCACTGAGCTGGGTCAATCTCACATTCAAAAACAGAATATTGAACCCTCACGCCATAATCCAAACAGGCTTTAGCAACACGTCTCAATCGTGCCGCGCCACCAGAATCCTCCATCGAGATGTCATAGGTTATAAGTACCATCATTTCAAACTACTACCTGAGTACGCATGGCGGATATCGCTCCAGGTCGCCTCTTAAATGACGAGCAAGCAGCATGGCCTGAATGTGGGGAATGATGCCTATCAGTACTTTTTCTTTGAGGAATGGATGCATCACTTCTTGCTGCTTTCTTTCTTGGTAGGCAATCAGTAACTGTTTCCGCGCGCCGTCAGCTAATCTGACGGCGCCCGAAGCTTCGGTTATAAAATCCGACGCTTTTAGCTGCCGTCGATTGATCAAGCTCAAAACCAATCTATCCGCCAGCCAGGGCCGGAACTCCTCAAGCAGATCTTGCGCCAAACTATCTCTTCCTGGTCGGTCTGCGTGCAAAAAACCAACCTGTGGATCTAGACCAACTCCGTTCAAGGCCGCACTGATATCCTGACCTAAAATGGAATAAACGAATGATAGGAGTGCATTAACTGGATCGCGGGGTGGGCGGCGATTGCGCCCGGTAAATGGGAAGTCGCCTCGCAGCTTTTCATTAATTAGCAGCTCAAAAACGGAAAAATAGGTGGCTGCAGCGTCGCCTTCAATTCCGCGTAACGAGTCCAGATTATTGGTGTGCCGTGCCATACGTACAGATGCGGCCAAATGCTTCACTGCATGCTCGATTGGAGCACTAACACCGTGGTTACGCTTATGGCGTAGAAGAACATTTCTTCCACCCACCAGTTTTGCAGCTATCACCGAACGGGCAATTTCCAGTGTTTTTTGCTCATCTGCGTGATATTGCGCCCGGCGCAACAGAACATTGCCGGACGTTTTACCCTGAAGTCGGCCATAAAAACGGCCATATTCAGTGAAAAATGCAAGGTTAACGCCCTTTTCTCCACAAAAACCCATTAGCGCTGGTGATACCAAAACATTACCAAAGCAGAAAACTCCAGAGACCGAGTGAATCGGAAGCTGCATCAGTTTTTTACGCTCATGCTCGATAACGATGGTTTCTCTCTCTTTATGAACATATGCGCCCTGTCGCGTGATGTAGAGGCTGTTTTGAAGTTTCTTCATTGGGCCCCTCCGTCGTCGAAAAGGTCTTCAACATAACGGGTGCTTCGATCTCGACTCAGTAACTTGGGGTTGCACAAATCGTAGAGCGAACAGGCATCGCACTTTTTTTCATAGACTGCCAGTGGGGTTTCGCCGCTGATCAACAATTGACGTACTTTCTGAATAACGTGGTGAGTCTCCTCACGTAGATCATCGGTAAATGCCACTTCATCTCTGCGACGAGTCTGCCAATACCAAAGCGCGCCTGAGCGCACGGATTGCCCTCTCATCTCTTCAAGACATAATCCTTGAGCGCACAGCTGAACTCGATCCGAACTGTCCTTCTTCGGCTTTCCTCTTTTGTACTCAACCGGTTTCACTGCGTTGGTCGATAGGTCAATCTCAACCAAATCCAACTTACCCGTTAGGCCGATTGTTTCTGCACTCACAAGAACACCTCGCTCATAGCGAGTTCCTTTACGAGTTTCAGGCGGACCATTATCGACTCGTTTATGCAACACTTGCCCTTGCGCCGTCAGCCAGTTCTCAGCCCATAACTGCTCGTTATGAATTAACGCACACTGTCTGGGGCAGAAGGCATAATGCTGCAACGCAGAGAGCGGAATGAACTTTTCGTCCTGCATTGGCGACGGAGCCTCCCTAAGCCGCGAACTGAATGACCTCAACCTCATGATTCAGTTTCATGGCTTTCTCTGCCATCGCGAGGATTTTAGCCGAGATTTCATCGCTCAGGTAATATTCGCCACAGTTTTCACAAATATCTGCCGGCACTTTCTTAATCACTATTGTTGCCTCACCGCGGGTCAACGTGACGGTGGTGAAGCCAGAATAGGTTTCACCCTGCTTGCAGATTACGCATTTCATTCAAGACCTCCTGGTTTTGAAGTCATCAGCCCAAATAGCCAGCGCTGGATAGTATGCTGTGATCACGTAACAGGCATCGTTTTCCGAGGCTTGCGACACCACAACGTGAATCGCTTTTTCGCCCACCCAGCCGAGCCGAAGCTGGCTTGGATGCGGCCTGTCATCAGGATAATCCATTATCACTTCACCTGTCTGAATAGCGAACAGAACCTCGTTATTCATCAGGCCTCTCTCGAACATTCTCCTAAGCGCATGGCCGGTGAACGATATCGATGAACATTGTTTCATCCCTGATCAAACTCCCTCTAACACTAAAATGCAAGGTGTTGGCTCAGTCCAGAAGCGCCGTCAGTTCAATACCTTTTGGAAGTCTATCGCGGTGAACAGTGACCTCATAATCTCTAAAATCCCGCGCCGGACCATCAGAAACTTTGTGGATTTCTATCAGTTCAAACAGCTTTCTGGCAGGGGCATTACCAAGCGCGGATTCGTGCTTGAACACGTAAAGGGCGCAGGGTGACATTTCACCACGACTGGCTGATCGGTCATGGTCCAGCATATTAATCAACGCATCCCAGAACAGCTCCAGGTCTTCTTCGCTGAAGCCTGTCTGCCCAGCCAAGTTGGCAGAAACGTAACCATGGCAACGGTAAAGGCCGTAGGGAATCGTAAACTTACGACCCATTGTGCGGTTGTCACCGCCTTGTTGTTCCGCCTCTTTTTCAGTCGTGACGGCCATGCGGGTGATGCTGTGCTCTGCACTGACGACGGGATCAATACTTCTGGCAAAATTCATTTGAATTGGGCCGCGAACCTGACCAGTATTCACCTCAGTCGACATAACGGCGCCAAAGGTGCGAATGTCAAAAAAATTCTGGCACATCCACTGGGTTATTCGCTTTGCATCTTCTTCTTTCTTGGGCAGCTTCTTTGACTCGTGCTTCAGATCGAGCGCCTCATACGCACGCAAATTGCTGCGGTTCAAAACCGCCTTTTCTTTAATGTAAATTTCAAACGGTGGAGTTTCTTCTTTTACCATGCCCACGTAATTGCGTATTTTACGCTTAAGGCACACGTCCGTAACCAGCCCCTGGCCCGTTTCAGCATCGATTCTCGGCAGGTTGCCTGCATCGGGATCACCGTTCGGGTTACCGTCTTTAACATCAAACAGAAAAACAAACTCATAACGGTTATTCAGGCTCATGCTTCAGCTCCTTCGGTTTGTACTTTGCTTGTTTCCGTGCCTTTTTTTGTAAACAGTTCTTGGCGCTGATGGTAGTAGCCGATAGCAAACAGGCCCTGATCTTCCAGCGGCAAGTGAGCGGGAAACTCATTGATGTCGGCCATAACCGCAGCAATTCGTTTTTCCATATTCACCCGTTGTCCGTGGTGAGGTAACTTTTTCAGGTGGTGGGCGTGGAGCCGCATTAGCGTGCCAAAAACTGCTCTTGGGGTGCAACTGGCACTGCTGTAATAACGATCCCGAATGGTTGCGTTAAGACCAGGGTTAGCGTCGGTTTGCAGTTTTTCCAAAATCGCAAACAGGCAACCCAGCCGATAACCAATCCGCTTTTCTTCAGGGTTGTAAGCCATAGTAATTTCCTTGTTGCTGGACTGCCGATAACGGTACAAACGGTTGAGGTAGCCTTTGATAAGGCTCGCGCGATGAAAGCTTATGTGCCCCTGCTCTGCTTTAATGCGTTTTATAGCGGCCTGAAGTAGGCTTGCAGGCAAAGGCAGCCCCATTAAAATGCTGCGAACAGTCTCTCCGATTAAATGTGGAGGAAGATTTTCGTCTTTGCCCAGTAATGCGGTGGAACGCAACAGCGGCTTTAAAGGCGGGTACTCGAAATTCCTGGAGATGATCTCAGTATCTTTGAACCACTGCCCTAAGCGCTCACTAAATTCTGCAACAGTACCCACCTGCCAGAAGCGGATGGAAATGCGCGCAGCATTGGGGGACAAACCGAGCAAGTAAAAACGCTCGCTACCCTCTGACTTATTTACAGCGCCACTGTGAAGACTTTCGAAAAGTTGCTTAACGGCTCTAGTACCCCGCTCTGGGTCATCTTTCGGCGCATCATTGAAAAACGATGACATGTCGGCCTCCAACACATTTTCACCGGAAGACCACCAGATCATGGATGTCTCATTCAGTTGTAACCGCGTAGGACTGGCTGTGCGCAATAGCTGATTTAAAGCTGTCGTGTATTTAAAGGCAGCGTCTTCGCCAACGGGTGCGTTGTTGCCCTTTTCTTTGCCCCAGGAGTTGAACGAATCAATATTGAAAGACACGATGTTTGCTCCTGCCATTTGCGCGCCCCAAACGCCTTTGACAGAAGGGTGAAGCCGGGCAATATTGCTTTTCTCGCCCGTCACGAGGCAAATACCAGACTGATTGTCACTGTCTAATGGCCGTTCACGAATCCACTGCTGAACCTTAGGTGACTGGCAAATCAGGTGATTTTCTGTTGCCAATTGAAACGTTAGATTACAGCCAGATATCTTTAAGCATTCCTGAAATTCAGGCGATGCTTTTACTCTTTCCTTCTCGGTTTCGTTTGCCAAGAACGCGTGTACAGCCTTTACACCGTCATCATTCGGCATTTCGTTATGCAGCTGGGCCACACGCTCAACAAATGCCTTATGCTGCTTGAGCGCCATATCGATTTCTTTGGCGCTGGGGTCACTGCCTGGTCGAGCGACTTTAGGTTGATTCAGCACATAGCCGTAATGGTCCCAAAGACAGTAAGCGGTTTCGTATGCCTTTCCACCGCTGCGCTTAGCTCCTTGGGGCACAATGAAGCTTTTTGCAATTGGCTTGCCTTTATCTTGCAGTTCTCGAGTATCTCTAAGCAAAATAAAGCGACCGTCTTCGCTCAAAACGATCACAAACGGAATTTCTTTTTCTTCGAATCCAAGTGGAGGTAGTGGGTTATCAGTTGTTTTTTTGCGATCGTAATATTCGCACAAGGCTTGCAAAATCATCCGCGCACCTCCGGGCTGTGTCGAGCAGGCACATCCAGACTGCCGTTTTCAATGTGGGCTCGAAAGAACAGAGGCGTCGGCGACGCCGGATTTGAATAGTCCAGATCGTAGAGCATAAACCCCAAATCGCGGGTGTCATTAATTGGATCAGGGCTAGCGGTGTCGCCATCGACTAATGCGAAATCACAGGTAAACTCACGGCACCCCAGATACGGTTGATTAAAACATTGACCTTTCTCCGCGCGTCGTCGAAACATATCCGTAAATTTCGCCGCTGAGTCTTGCGAACCCGCTTTTTCCGTCATTGTGAATTCGCCATGTAGCCTGTAGCGGACATCTTTTAAAAGCAGGCTGGCTCTTTGTTGTCGCTCTTCATCGACATAAATGCCGAGATGCCCAGAGCCATTTTTCATCGCTGTCTGCGCGGCGCGAGCGGAAATAATCGACTCAACCTCGTTGCGCCTGAGGTTCATCCACTTGATAGGGTTAAGCACTTCAATCCGGGTGATATGCCATTGAATTGCAGGTTTCCAGAGAATCGCTTCAAAGATCGCTCGGGCAGCGGAGGGCGTAATCACGTCGTAGCTGACCCGCTCAACTTTCATTTCGGGCCGTGTAAAACACGCGAACTCACCACTGATTTCCAGACAAAATCCCATATTTTCTCCTAAATCACACTACCCGCCGCAGACAGTAGATTGCCAGGTGGCTGCATGCCCCAAACCGGGTGGTAATTGCTGGTTTCAATGACAAATTTGCCAGCACGCTCGTACAAAGCGCCGGCAGAATGAAGTTGCTTAGCGAGTCTTTCTGGCAGAGTGACGCTGTAGCGCTGGAGTTTCCGATGGGCCCATTTTTGTGAAGAGTCTTTCTCCAGTGCGGCCAACCAAATATGTACCGGGCTTTCTTCATGCCCTTCCGGGCAGAAAGGCACCACAACGCCGATACCGACGTCGTCAATCAGTCGGAATTTTTTGGCGGCCCCCCTGAATTGAATTTCTAAAGGCGCGTCAGGCGAGGTCTTTGCGTGCAGTAACTCGCAAATTCCGTGAGCATCCCGGTTGCCCAGGTAATTCAATTTGGTGAAAAATGCCTGCATAGCCGCAGGGCTGAAGGGGTCGTCAAGTTGGCCGCTCTTGAGCAGTTCCAGAGTCGTTTGGGCTGCCTGGCGCAGAAAACCTGGCGGCGGTAAGGTTTCAGGCTGAAACACAACCACCCTGCCGGGTTGGGGCATTTCATCCTCGCGGTTACAGCGCCCGGCAGCCTGGGCTATCGAATCCAGGCCAGCCATTGCACGAAAGACAACTGGAAAATCAACATCGACACCCGCCTCAATCAGCTGGGTGCTGATCACCCGAAGAGGCATTGTATCACCATTGCGCCTTGCTATCAGTTTCTGACGAATCTCCTTGAGTGCCACGGAGCGATGTTCCGCACACATATTGGCCGATAGATGATAGGTATCCCCATCATCCGGCAAAAGTTCGTAGACTGTTTTGGCATCTTGGCGTTTGTTAACAATAACCAGAGCGCAGGCTTCATTGGCGACCTGCTCTGCAAGGCTTTCCCACGTTGTAGGTTGGTCAACATTTTGCGGAAGTTCAATCTCGACTCGCTTTAGATTCTGGGCCAGGCCAATTGGGTCAGGAATAATTTCGCTTATGTTGCTCAAACCTTCGTGGAGGGTTCGGTCAAAGGCATCCGTTTGTTGGCCCAGTTCAGGTTGGGTCGCGGTGCAGAGAACCCAGGTCACGCCGAAATGATCGCTCATCTGTTGCATGGCTTGCGTAATCGGTGCATGAAAATCCCGGGGAACCTGCTGCGCTTCGTCCAGAATGATGATGCTGTTAACCAGATTATGCAGCTTTCGACAACGGCTTGTGCGGGATGCAAACAGTGACTCAAACAGCTGGACATTGGTTGTCACAATAAGAGGCGCATCCCAGTTTTCAGCTGCCAGTCTGGAGCCGGCGTCTTCAGCACGCTGATTAATATCCAGGCTGCTATGGTGTTCCAGCACCGCGGTGTTCCCAAGAAACTTCCGGAATACGTCTGCGTTTTGTTCAATGATGCTAGTAAAGGGAATGGCATAGACGATTCGGGACTTGCCATGCTGCTTTGCGTGCTCAAGGGCAAACCCCAAACTGGCCAGCGTTTTACCGCCGCCTGTCGGCACGGTGAGGCTAAAAATACCAGGGGCTTCATAGGCTTCGCGGTGGCATGCTTCAAAAATCGATTTCCGAATGACGTTCAGAGGCGTTTGCTCGGCGTTTTTCTGAAGCGTGCTCATTTTGTCGAAAAACAGACTATGAAGTTCATCTAACTGCGGGTATTGGTTTCTTTTGCCAACCTTTTCAGGAGACATATAACTTTCTGTATCCAGAAAGTCGGCGTCAACAAGGCTTGAAAACAGGATGCGCATCCAGAGAGCAATAGATTTCAAACTGCGTGCCGCACCTGGAACAGCGGGTTGCTCTGCCGTTAACAGTTGTTCTGGGATCCCAGCGGCAAGAGACTCTTGGTATTCTTTTGTTGCTTCAGCAAGCCGGTGTTCCAAAGACCCCCGGCCTCCCGACCAATCTGGTAGTCCAGCGTGATGTCCACTGATGAGATAAGCCAGAATGTAGCCTGGAATAGACGGCCACTGATTAATTGCGTGAACGGCGCCAGCTGTGGAATGCGTAACTCTGGGAGAGTGCGCTCCCTGTTCAACATGTGCGTTCTCACGCTCAAAGCCGGATGCATCACGGATGTACATTTGAAAGCCGGACCGGTACTTGCCCAGATCGTGCCAAAGCCCTGCAGCAAAACCCCAAGCTTCTGACTGGCACTTTTTGGTGGAGCGCGCGCTTAATTCCGCCACTTTTTCGAGATGTTCATGAAGCAGGTGGGGCTCGGACCAGCCCCCTTTAGAATCTTGTTTAACGTGAGCGATATAGCTAACTTGTTCAGTCACGAGCTTCCCTTTTCATGCTTTCCGAATGTCGGCACTCTTATCTCTGCTCCAGCCTAGACGAAAACCAGCGAACCCCCCCTATCGCGCTCCAAGTCCAAGATATGGCTTGTGACAAGACAGTCAGAAATACCAGTTAATGCGGTCGACAGCTACACCACTAAATAACTTACAACCTTCTGACTTGGAAACCAACCATCACACCCTTTTAATACATCTCTGTTGTAATAAAAGGGTGTAGCTGCCGAACAGGCAGATCGGAAATAACGGCCGCAGACGTCAATTAAACCAGCGCGCTTCAATCCCAAGCAGGCAAGGCATTAACACGAAGCTCGGCTTAGCGCTAAACTTTGCCCTACCGCCCCACTACCCGCTCCGTCTCTTCCATCGGCGTATGGCGTACATCCTCACCCTTAACCATGAAAATCACGTTTTCGGCAATGTTACAGGCGTGGTCTCCTACCCGTTCCAGAGCCCTCAGTACCCACATGATCGACATGCAGCGGGATATGTTGCGGGCGTCTTCCATCATGTGGGTCAGAAGGGTGCGAGCGGCGGCCTGGTATTCTTCGTCCACCCGTTTGTCTTCTTTCATCACTCGCAGCGCCTGTTCGGCGTCCAGCCGCGCAAAGGCGTCCAGGGAGTCGTGCAGCATGGCGTGCACATGGCTGCCAATGTGGCGGACTTCCACGGAGCCGAGTGATGTCTGACCCTCTTCCTCCTGCTTCAACGCCAGTTTGGCGATTTTTTTGGCCTCGTCGCCCACCCGCTCCAGATCGACCACCATTTTGATGACCGCGATCACCAGCCTCAGATCCCGCGCCGCGGGCTGACGCCGGGCGATAATGAGTATCGCCTCTTCATCGATGTCAATTTCCATCTGGTCAACGCCACGGTCACCTGTACGCACTTGTTCCGCCAGAACGCTGTCATTGGCCGTCAGCGCCTGCACGGCATTGCCAAGCTGCGCTTCCACCAGCCCGCCCATTTCCAGCAAACGGGTTTTCAGTTCCAGCAGCTCATTGTTGAAGCGCTCAGAGATGTGGTCGCCATACATCTGATCTTTGTTGTTCGGCATTGTGTTGCTCCGTAAATAGTCTGGCCCTACCGGCACAGGCTGGTTTAGCCGAAACGGCCGGTAATGTAGGATTCGGTCAACGGGTGCTGGGGAGAGGTAAACACCGTGTCGGTTTTATTCACTTCCACAAGGTGACCCATGTGGAAATAAGCGGTGCGGTTGGACACCCGAGCCGCCTGTTGCATGGAGTGCGTCACAATGACGATGGTGTAGCTTTCGGACATCTCGGCAATCAGTTCTTCCACCCGTGCAGTTGCAATCGGGTCAAGGGCCGAGCAGGGCTCGTCCATCAGGATCACTTCCGGACTGACAGCAATGGCGCGGGCAATACACAGGCGCTGCTGCTGGCCGCCGGACATGCCGGTTGCCATGGCATCCAGACGGTCTTTGGCCTCATTCCACAAACCCGCCTTGCGTAGGCTGTTTTCGACAATGTCGTCAAGCTCGGACTTGCGATTTGCCAGCCCGTGAATTCGGGGCCCATAGGCCACATTGTCGTAGATCGATTTCGGGAAGGGATTTGGCTTTTGGAACACCATGCCTACTCTGGCCCTCAGTTCAACCACATCCCGCTTGGCGTCATAGATGTTCTGATCGTCCAGCTCAAGGGAGCCTTTCACGCGGCAAATATCAATGCTGTCATTCATGCGATTCAGGCATCGCAAAAAGGTTGATTTACCGCAACCAGAAGGACCGATGAAGGCAATGACC
>JGI1221J13441_10000805_pt1 | contig 13573 bp, 14 predicted proteins | sample LakVidmifraction_4_FD_13441 | JGI IMG/M metagenome (IMG submission 13441) | reverse complement strand
AGTTGGTAGAGCAAAGGACTGAAAATCCTTGTGTCCCTGGTTCGATTCCTGGAGGCACCACCCAAGAAACCCGCTATTTTTTAGTGGGTTTTTTTGTTTTATCACACCACTACTTTTTAGAACGATTTCAGATATTTCTTCGTTGAAACTAATTTAATTGTTCATAATTCTATTGTATCCCAATTTAAAAGTTTTAAGTTATTATATTTGAACATCAATAATTAAGAGAAAATGAATTCCGATCAAATTGTTTATATTTCTATAGATAAACTGGTATTCGATCCAGACAACCCCAGGCTGCCTCAAACTCTGAGGAGGAAAAAAGACACCCACGAGTATGAAAAAGAGGTAATGGAATGGATGCTGCGAAATGAGAATGTGGCAGAATTAATGGGTTCAATCGGAGAACAAGGCTATTTTGCGGCGGAACCAATTCTAGTAGCAAAAAATGAAAAAGATCAATACGAAGTAATTGAAGGCAACAGAAGACTTACTGCAGTTAAGCTACTAAACGATCCCACGTTAGCAACTAAGAAAAGAAAGTTAATAGAAGAAATCATATTAGAAATTGATTCTGATAAAATACCGGAAAAAATACCTTCGATTGTTTTCCCCTCTAGAGACAAAGTCTTGTCATACATTGGATATAAACATATAACAGGTGTCGAGGCTTGGGATTCATTAGCAAAGGCAAAATATTTAAAGCAATTGCTACATACTCTTCCAAAAGATGAGTTTTATCGTCAGTGTAAAACTCTTGCTAAAATTATTGGCAGCAAGGCTAATTATGTAAGACTTTTATTGGTTGGAGTGGAAGCATATTATTTTGTGGAGGAAAAAAATTTTTTCGACATAAAAGATTTGAATGAAGAAAGCTTTGAATTCGGTGTTTTTTATACTGCTTTACAAAGATCAAATATTGCTAATTACGTTGGCATTAATTTTGATTCTCAAACACCAACAGAGCATATAGATAAAGATGCACTCAAAGACTTGGTTGAATGGATATTTGAAAAAAATTCTGAGAATGCTACCAGGCTTGGAGAATCTCGAAATTTATCAAAATTAAATAAAATCCTAGATAATAAATTTCCTAAAGCTTTGGCTGCTTTTAAGGACGAAAAACGACCATTAGATGAAGCAGTTAGACTAACAGATCATCCTCTTGAAATATTTCAGAATAGTCTCAATGATTCAATGTCTGCTTTAGAAATCGCTAGAAACTATCTTCACCAAGTGGAATCACCAACTGAAGCTCAAGCTGACAGTTTGAAGGAAATTCATCAATTAGCCAGGACATTATTTCAAGCTGTTAATTCCAAAATCATGGATGCAGATTTAGATTAATATGGAGGAGAAAATAAAAAATTTTTTGAATAATTTAAGAAAACTTCCGAGGTGTACAAATGATGAACACTATCGATTTGCAGATTACATGGAACTAAAATGCCTAGTTAATGTAGATGGAGAATATTCTCAATCGGAATTTATAGACGACGCAAAGCAAAGAGCGGAAGATTTAGGCGAGGGAGATTTTGAAGAAAATAAAAAAATAAAAAAACTTCCTAATTCGGAAAAAAATGATAAATGGAACCTAATTGCGACCGATACTTTCAGAGTTATATCCAATCGCATTTTTCAATTTGGAAAAGATTACCCTTTTAAGCTTTCGCAAAATGGGAAGGTTATAGTATTGAATGAAAATTACGAGGAAAATTTGAGTTATATATTTCTTCTATTGTGTAGTGATTTACGTTATACGCTTAAATTTAAAAGAGAGTTAACTAGTTCATTCGAAGCTTTAAGCAAAGAAGTTATGAAAGAAGTTCTACCTAATGCGGAAGTACATCTTTTTGGGAGTAGTAATACAGAAGATGGGAGTACAGAATGGACTTCTCAAAAACTCTGGCATAAACTGCAATGGTTGGAAGGATTTTTAAAAGAAAAACTGAACGTCTATGAAAAACAATTTTCAGTCCATGACAAAGGGGATAGAGGTCTCGACATTGTAGGGAAGATTCCTTTTAATGACGATCTTACCAATTTTACGATCATTTTTGCTCAGTGCGCTTGTAGTCCGCACGATTGGTCTCAAAAACAAAGTGATATGAGTGCAAGTGCTTGGCGTGAACTTATAAGCCTTCGTACACAACCCAATTATTTTATGTTCATCCCTCAATCGTTCAGGAGTTCCACGGGTAACTGGCATGATCGGACGAAGTTTAGAGAGACCGTAATTTTAGACAGATACAGGATTCTTGGTAATTGGAAAAATAGAGACTTATTAAAATCCTGGACTGTTTTCCCAGTTCTAAAGGAAATATTAGAATCAAGAGAAACTGTATTTTAATGAAAGTAATATCCTTATTTTGTGGCTGTGGTGGTCTAGATCGTGGTTTCGAGGATGCAGGATTTGATGTGGTATGGGCGAATGATAACGATAAAAATATTACTGAAACTTACAAATATAATCATCCAAACACGTTATTAAGGACTGGTGATATTTCAAAGATTAAATCTTCAGAAATCCCTGATGACATAATTGGTCTCATTGGAGGACCTCCGTGTCAGAGTTGGAGTGCAGCTGGAAATGGACTAGGAATAAAGGATCCGAGAGGCAAATTATTTTATGAATATATAAGAATTCTCAAGGATAAGCAACCTCATTTCTTTCTTGCCGAGAACGTAAAAGGCATATTATCCAAAAGACACGCTAAATCTTTAAAAAAAATTCTCAAAGAGTTTGATAAAGCAGGATATAACACTTCAATCAATCTGATAAATACTTCGGATTATGGAGTGCCTCAGAATCGTGAACGTGTTATCATTGTTGGCTATCATAAAAAAAAATTTAAATGTAAATTTCAAATTCCGACCAGTTTAAAAACAAGAAGAAATATTTATGATGCGCTTATGTGTTTAAATGAGCAACCTATTTATAGTTCCAAAAATTTATCACAGCCAAAGTTATGCAGAATTCCAAATCACGAATATTGGTTTGGAGGATACTCTTATATTTTTATGTCCAGAAATAGGGTGTTGAGCTGGGATTCACCTTCTTACACTATTCAAGCTAGTGGTCGGCAAACTTCTATTCATCCACAAGCACCAAAGATGGAAAAAGTTGAAAAAGATATAATGGAGTTTAAAAAGGGCTATGAACATTTATACAGAAGACTTTCAGTCAGAGAATGTGCTAGATTGCAAACATTTAATGACGATTTTATATTTTTATATAAAAATCTCAACGTCGGATATAAAATGATAGGTAATGCAGTGCCGGTTGAACTAGCTAGAATTTTAGCCGAGAAAATAAAATCTGATTGTTGCAAACCCCAAAATGAAGATTTACAAAAAGTCTATTTTAATTTTCCACTTCCTAAAAAGGAAAGTAGAATAAATTTGAAGCAAGACCAAACTCGAAGTTTAACTGTAAATAATATAATAAGAAATTAGTCAAATCCTTTAAACTAATGTTTAGTGAAATTTAGCGTATCGTTCATATTAACAACTAAAGTAGTCTACTGCAAGTTGACGAATATAATTTTTCATATCGAACTTACTTAAATCCCTTGATTTTAAGCGGTTTAAATAGATGTTCTGGTGAGGCACCATCCAAGAAACCCACTTTTTTTTAGTGGGTTTCTTTGTTTACAGGTGTTTTTTGGAAAATGTTACAACACCTGCAAGCAGTAATTAGTTACTGCAAACTGTGACTGCTTACTGGCTACTGCTTACTGGTTATAGCGTTTAATCTGTCTTTCCTTCCCCCTACCAAAATACCTTTTTAGGATCCAGGCTATCAAAAAAGTACTTACTAAAGAAAAACTGCTATAAAGTATTGCCACCAGGCTAATATTTTTGTTCTGCAAAATTGAGTTGGCAATAAAAAGCGCCAAAACGCTGTTTTGTAAGCCCATTTCTATGGCGATAGTATAGGCTGAAGTGTGTTTTAAGTGAAGCCTTCTGGCAACGGCATATCCGCTAAATATGGTGGCAATATTCAAGGTAAACAACGGGATTAAAAGGTTTATGTGCGCCAGGTAATCTAAATTTTGTTGTGAATTGTCTATAAAAATCACCACAAAAAAAGCGAGAAGCATAATTCCCGGGAGGATATAACGCAATGCCTTATGCAATTTTTCTCCAAATTTATGCCCGAAATATTGATTCAATAATACCCCCCAATTACCGGTAGAATCACGGTATAGGAAACATTTTTCACAGTTTGTAAAAAGCTGAGCGAAACCTCCTGCCCGTTTTCTCCAAAAACAGCATAGCTAAACTGAATGATTAGCGGAATACTTAATAAAAGAATAAAGCTATTGAAAGCAGTTAAAGAAACTGAAAGTGCCACCCTACCTCCCAGCATCTTGGTTACCAGGTTAGAAGTAGTGCCGCCGGGACAGGCAGCTAAAAGCATAATCCCAATTTTATAAATAGGTTCTATTGGCCAGAAAAAGACCAGAGCAAAAGCGACAAGCGGCAGTAAAAACAATTGACTGGCAAGACCGGTAATAATAGCTCTTGGATTTATAAAAACCCTTCTAAAGTCATCAAAACAAAGCTCCAATCCAATTCCCAACATAATAAGGGCAATGGATANCGGCATAAANACATCAGCAAATTCTTGCATACATTTTTCTAAAATTTTTCAAGATAAGNTTTTTCTCATTGATGATGATTTATGACCNGAGTCATAAAATAGCGTAAAAGTTCCGCATAATTTTACATCATTATTAAAACCAAACCTCTCAATCATGAAAAATGTAATAAAATCGGCGTTTCTATTTATCGCGCTGCTCATTTTATCTTCCTGTGGAAATTCAGAAAAAAAAGAAAATGATAACATCAGGCTTGATGATTATACCGAAGCACCCCAAAAAACAGAAACCAAAGAAAATCAAACAGAAAAAGCAGAAACAGCTACCTCCGAAAATGATCTCTCCAATAAAGGAATTGGTCCTATAAAAAACCTGGAATTAGCTGAAGGTATAGATAGCGATATGGCGAACAGCGGGGCTGATGTCTTCAAAAAATTATGTTCTGCCTGTCACAAAATGGATAAAAAGTTTGTGGGACCTTCCCTGGCAGGTGTTACAGAGAGAAGATCTCCAGAATGGATTATGAATATGATTCTTAACCCAACAGAAATGATCAAAAAAGACCCTATCGCCAAAAGACTGATGATAGAGTCTAATATGGCGGTGATGGCAAACCAGGGTCTTTCTGAAGAAGAAACAAGATCTATTTTAGAATATTTTAGACAATATGATCAACAAAACTGATCATGCTCATATTTGATAATAAGAAGCTTATATAACTTTACTAACTAGCAATAGCAAAATACAATCCTATGAAAAATTTTTTTAAAATCTTAAGTTTGGCCGTGCTGGGCATATTAACCCAGGCGTGCAACAACAGCGACAATTCCTCGGGGGAAAAGTCCGGCGCCCTGGCTTCTAACGTAGCAGAACGCGTTTATGTAGCTCCCGGAGAGCATGATGAATACTATGCTTTCCTATCTGGTGGTTATAGCGGGAACTTAACCGTATACGGATTACCATCAGGAAGGATGCTGAAAGAAATTCCTGTGTTTTCTCAATTTCCAACTAACGGATATGGTTATTCTGAAGAAACTACGCCTATGCTTAATACCTCGCACGGCTTTATTCCATGGGGAGATTCCCACCACCCCGATATTTCACAAACAAACGGGGAAATCGATGGACGTTGGGTGTTTATCAATGAAAACAACACGCCCCGAATAGCTCGTATAAGTTTAGAAACATTTGAAACCGAAGAAATTATTGAAATTCCGCATAGTGCCGGAAACCACTCTTCTTCTTATGTGACCGAAAATAGCGAATATGTAGTAGCGGGAACTCGTTTCTCTGTGCCTTATCCTCAAAAAGATATGCCCATAGATGAAATGAAAGGTAATTTTAAAGGCCCTCTTACTTTTATCGCTGTAGGTGATGATGGTAGAATGAAAATTGATTTTCAGCTAAAAATGCCGGGCTTTAATTATGACCTTTCCCATCCGGGACGTGGTGATTCCCACGGTTGGTTCTTCTTTACTACCTATAATACCGAAGAAGCCCACACCATGCAAGAAGTTAATGCTTCTCAAAATGACAAGGATTTTATCGCAGCGGTTAACTGGAAAAAAATCCAGGAATATGTAAAAAATGGTGGCGGGAAAGAAATAGATGCCCAATACGCGCATAATATATTTGATCACAAAACCCAAACGGCTACTTCTACCATGAAAAACAAGGTATTAACGGTAGATCCCAGGGAAGTGAAAGACGCGGTTTTCTTTATGCCTACCCCAAAATCTCCTCACGGGGTTGACGTAGATCCTTCTGGAGAGTATATTATAGGAAATGGAAAACTATCTACAGATCTTACGGTACACTCCTTTTCAAAAATGATTAAAGCTATTGAAAATGAAGATTTTACAGGAGACGCCTATGATATTCCTATCTTAAACTTTAATTCAACATTAGCCGGTACTGTAAAAGATGGTGGTTTAGGCCCATTGCATACCGAATTTGACGGTAAAGGAAATGCCTACACTACCTTCTTTATTTCTTCTGAAGTAGTAAAATGGAAATTAGGAACCTGGGAAGTATTAGACCGTCAACCAAGTTATTATTCTGTGGGTCACAATATGATTCCCGGAGGAAATTCTAGAAAACCCGATGGGAAGTATATGATCTCTCTGAATAAAATTACCAAAGATCGTTACCTACCTACCGGGCCTGAATTGGAGCACTCTGCCCAATTATATGATATTTCTGGCGATAAGATGGAACTACTTTTAGATTTCCCAACCCACGGTGAGCCACACTACGCGGCTGGAATTAGTGCCGATAAGATCAAAGCCAATTCCAAAAAAATTTACAGATTGGACGAAAACGAGCATAAATACGCCGCCCTTAATGAATCTGAAACCAAAATGGAACGAACAGGCAATGAAGTACACGTATCTATGACGACAGTAAGAAGCCACTTTTCACCAGATAACCTGGAAGGAATTAAAGTTGGAGACAAAGTGTATTTCCATATCACCAACCTGGAGCAAGATTTCGATGTACCACACGGTTTTGCCATGATTGGAGCAAATACTTCGGGATTATTGATTATGCCGGGACAAACAAAAACCATTATCTGGGAGCCTAAAAGAGAAGGTGTTTGGCCATTCTACTGTACAGACTTCTGTTCTGCACTTCACCAGGAGATGCAAGGTTACGTAAGGGTTTCTGCTAAAAACTCTAATGTGCCCTTAAAGTGGACCCTGGACGGCGAGTAGTTTATTTAGTGTCTGTCTATAAAGTCCGATAACTGCGTTACGCTCATTTTGAAAACAATCATTTACATCAGTAAACTTCTTGATTTTCAAAATTTCGCAAGCCTTGTTCTCAAACTTTCTAGCTCAGACACTCAACTGCCTGATCAAATATTATTTAGTTGATTTGTTTTAAAACTGGTTGTTTTCATACCAAATAGACTTTATAATTACGCTAAAGAAATTTGTCTTAGTTTTCGCTAATTCAAGGCATAAAATTTTAGAATAGCCTTCGCTATTGTCAAATTTTATAACGAAGCAGTAGTAGAAAAATAAATGAATTATTGGTGTAATTATATGGTTTAATTGGTATTGGATGGTTGAAGGCGGGTAAGATGAAATCTGCCCGCCTTCTTTTTAAAAAGGAAAATATGTTATGAAAAAATCAGGAATATTAATGATAATTGGTTCGGCACTTTTGCTGGGACTCTTTATCTATCCGCTTTGGAATATTAAACTGGAAGCCCCACAATATCCAGACCCATTAGGAATGAACATTCATATTGGAGGTATTCAAGGGGAAGAGGAATTTGATATTCAGAATATAGATGGGATAAACCATTATATTGGTATGAAAAAAATCCCAAAACCGGTGGAAATGTGGGAGTTTCAAACCTTCCCATTAGTAATTGGTGGGATGGCCGCACTTGGTATTCTTCTTGGCGGTTTGGGTTTCTTTAAAATAATTAGTCCGCACTGGTTTCTAGCCTGGCTGGTTCTAATGTCGGTTTTAGGAGTGCTGGGAATGTATGACTTTAATAATTGGTTAATGGAATACGGCACCGATCTTGATCCTCGTGCGATTATGAAATTAACAGATGCCGAAGGAAACCCACTTAACTATAAACCCCCGCTTTTTGGCTCGGAAAAAATCCTGAATTTCACGGCTCATTCCTATCCCGAAACCGGAGCTTATTTAATGTTTGGAGGAATGTTACTAACCTTAGTGGCCTGGCTTACCGGTAGAAAAACCGCTTCAGCAAAAAAATAATAGGAAAAAGTGGTTCCTTATTTTTAAAATTTTAGCATTATGAAAAAGTATATTTTTTTTATCGCAAGTTTACTCCTGGTAGCCTGTAGTACAGAACCAGAGCCTATTTCTTATGGAAATGATGCTTGCGATTTTTGTGAAATGACCATAGTCGATAAAAGTTTTGCATCCCAAAGCGTGAGTGACAAAGGCAAGCAATTTAAATATGACGCTATTGAATGTATGGTTAACGATCAGCTTCAAAAAGATACTAAAATGGCGGTTCAACTGGTTTCCAATTTTGACAAGCCGGGAGACATGTTAAAAGTTAATGGGGCGAAATTCGTGAAAAACGACAGCATAAATAGCCCTATGGGAGGTAATCTGGCAGCTTTTAGCAAGGAAAACCCTATTGTAAAAAATGCGCAGGAAGATATTTTTAGCTGGAAAGAATTACAGCTGAAATTTAAGGAATAAAATTCTTAAACCTTCTTAGGCGCTTAGTTTTTGCTCTTTTATCTTCCATTAAAACATAGGAACCAAACCCGGTATGTTTACTTCAAACCACAAATTTATGAAACGGCTTTTCTATATTACCCTGTTATTTTTCGGTTTTTTTATCGGGCAGGCTTCAGAAATTGAAGTTTGTAAAAACTGTGAAATTACCAGTATTCAGGCTGCGATAAAGCTTGCCGAAAACGGGGACCTCATCAGGATAAAAAGTGGCACCTACCAGGAACACAACATCGAACTTCTCAATAAATCCATAAAAATTGTGGGAGAAGGCTATCCGGTAATAGATGCACAAATGCAAGGCACCGCTTTTAGTATAAGTGCAGAAAACTTTTCTGTAGAAGGTTTAAATATCATCAACGTTGGGAAAAGTCATACCAAAGAATTCGCCGCTATCCTGGTAACAAAATCCAAAAACTTTAAAATTCTCAATAATAAACTCAACAATGTCTTTTTCGGAATTCTTTTAGAAAAATCTTCTAATGCAGTTATCTCAGGAAATAATATAACCAGCAACGCTAAGTCACAATCCAACAGCGGCAACGGCATTCACCTATGGAACACGAATAACGTTCAGATTAAAAACAATAGAATTATTGGCTTAAGGGATGGCATTTACCTGGAATTTGTGAACAAATCTGAAATCTCAGGAAACTTTTGCAAAGATAACCTGCGTTATGGTTTACATTTTATGTTTTCTGACGAAGACGTATATACCAATAACATTTTTGAAAATAACGGAGCCGGCGTAGCGGTAATGTATTCCAAGTTTATTGAAATGCGCGGAAATCATTTCAGAAAAAATTGGGGCAGTGCTTCCTACGGACTTCTACTTAAAGAAATCACCGATTCTAAGTTAGAGAACAATGTTTTTGAGGAAAATACCATCGCCATAAGTGCAGATAATACCAACCGGATAGATTATATAAGAAACGATTTTAAAAATAACGGCTACGCGATAAGGATTCGCGGCGCGTGTTATGATAATTTCTTTCAAGAAAATAACTTTCTCTATAATTCTTTTGATGTTGGTTATACCGGCAGGCTTAATAATAACGAATTTAAAAAGAACTACTGGAGTGCTTATGCTGGTTATGATTTAGATAAAAATGGAATTGGGGATGTGCCCTACCGGCCGGTAAAATTATTCTCCTACCTGGTAAACCAAACCCCAGAAGCGATTATCTTGCTTAGAAGCTTATTTATAGATATGCTGGATTTTTCAGAGAAGGTATCTCCCGTCTTTACCCCGGCCAATCTCCTGGATTCCCAACCTTTAATGAAAAAAGTAATATGGTAAATATTAAAAATCTACATAAAAATTTTGGATCCTTGCAAGTGTTAAACGGCTTAAACCTGCAAACCCCAGAAAGCGGAATTATTGCCGTGTTAGGCCCCAACGGCTCAGGGAAAACCACGCTGATTAAAAGTGTGTTGGGAATGGTAGTACCGCAAAAGGGGGAAATTGAAGTAAACGGCAAAAAGGTAAAGAAACACTGGAATTATCGTAAAGATATAGATTACCTACCCCAAATCGCAAATTTTCCCGGCAACTTAAGTGTGATTGAGCTTATTAAAATGATTAAAGATTTACGCGGAAAATCTGCGCGTGATAAAGAGTTGATTTCGCTTTTTAAGTTAGCGCCCTTTTTAGACAAAAAGTTGAATAATCTCTCTGGCGGAAGCAAACAAAAAGTGAACCTGGTTTTATGTTTTATGTTCGACAGTCCGCTTATTATTTTAGACGAGCCCACTTCTGGCTTAGACCCGGTTTCGCTTATTAGGCTAAAAAAATTAATTCAGGAGGAAAAAGCAAAAGGGAAAACTATTCTTATCACCTCCCATATTATGAGCTTTGTTGAAGAAATCTCAGATAGAATTGTCTTTTTACTCGAGGGTAAAATTTACTTCAATGGAACGGTGGCCGAATTAAAAACAGAAACCAACCAGCAGGATTTTGAACACGCTATTGCCAACATTTTAACCGAAAACCATGCTTAAAATTTTAAAATATAGTTTTTACGATCTTTCGCGCAGCCTTTGGAGTTATGTGTATTTTTTATTTTACCTCCTGCTTGGCATAGTGTTGTTATTTTTAAATAACAATCTCTCCAATGCGGTAATTACGCTAATGAATGTGATTATTATTTTAGTACCCTTAATCGGGACAATTTTCGGGATCATGTATTTTTACAATTCCAGAGAATTTACTCAGCTTTTACTCGCCCAACCCATAAAACGAAGCAGCATCTTTTTGGGTCAATATCTGGGAGTGGCCATCTCCCTTTCTGCCAGCCTTATTTTAGGCCTTGGCATTCCATTTGTCGCCTATGGCCTCTTTGAGTCGGCAGCGATATGGGATTTCTTTTCCCTTTTGGTCTCGGGAGGTTTTCTTACTTTTATTTTTACCGCCCTGGCTTTTAACATCGCACTTTCTAACGAAAATAAAATTAAAGGTTTTGGTTTGGCCATTTTGCTATGGCTTTTTCTCGCTGTGATATATGATGGTTTGTTTTTACTGTCTTTGTTTTATTTTCAAGATTATCCCTTAGATAAATTTTCATTGGTGGCAAGTATGCTCAATCCTATTGATCTCTCCAGAATTTTAGTTTTGCTGAAACTAGATATTTCTGCCCTCTTAGGATATACTGGCGCTGTATTTAAAGACTTTTTCGGTACAAGTTTAGGTAGTATAACTTCCTACGGAATGCTTATTCTTTGGGTTATTTTTCCTGTATGGCGGATTGTAAAAATTTCAGGTAAAAAAGATTTTTAAAAAAGGCTTTATGCGTAGGCTCATAAAACTTAGCCAGATAAAGCCTCAACTTTACCCTCAGCAATCTAAAACTATATAATCATGGAACAATTAAGGAATAAAACCGTAGCCCAAATGGTTACCGAAAATATTAAAACCGCCCATATTTTTAAGAAATATGGAATTGATTTTTGCTGTGGAGGTGGGGAGAGTATAGAAAAAGCCTGCAATCGTAGAAGTCTGGACTTAAATTTACTGGAGCAGGAATTATTAGCTTCCAACACCAGCAATGAGCGCAATTACGATTATAAAAACTGGGAACTTCCTTTTCTTGTAGATCACATAGTAAATGTACACCACCACTATGTGGAAGAAAATATTCCGCTATTGCTTCAATATTGTGAGCGGGTGACCAAAGTGCATGGAAGCACTCATCTGGAGGTAAAAGAAATTGAAAATTTATTTCATCAGGTGGCGGGAGAACTTGCTGCTCATCTTAAAAAGGAAGAACTTATTCTTTTTCCATTCATTAAAAAGCTAGTGAAAGCTGCCGAAGAAGGCAGTCCCCTGGAACGTCCTTCTTTTGGATCGGCCGAAAATCCGGTGAAAATGATGGAAGATGAACATGAACGTGCCGGGGCTATTTTTAGGAAAATAGCTGACCTGAGCAACAATTACACCCCACCAGAAGGAGCTTGCAACACCTTTAAAGCGATGTACGCTAAATTAAATGAGTTTGAACAAGACCTTCACCTACATATTCACTTAGAAAATAACATCCTTTTTCCAAAAGCATTAAAATTGGAAGAAAAAGTTATGGCATAAACTATAAATAAGGCTGCTTTAAAAAACCGCGCTCCAGGAAGTTACCCCCCAATTCTTACAGGAGCAAAACTTTTAAAAGCAGCCTTTTTGTTTTTTATTATTTTGGGGTTTGCTAATTCGGATTGGTTAAATTGGAAGAAAATATCTTTTTGACGATCCGAGGCAGATCAACAATATACTGATCCAAATCGTTAAAAAGCTACAAAGAATCAATGGAACAGAAATTGTATATTTACAGTAGTAAAAGAATAAACCTTATGGACATAAAGGCAGATTTAAAATGGATACACAAAGAGTTAGATACTGTAAAGGATCCTACGCTGATAGAAGCTTTTAAAAATATGTTGAAATACAGGAATAAGTTGGCACCAGAACGCATTACTATTGAACGGTACAATCAAGAGTTAGAGGCCTCAGAAAAAGAAATAGAATCAGGTAGTTTTTATACTCACGAAGATGTCAAAAAAATAGCAGGTCAATGGGGAAAGAAATAGTTTGGTCACCAACTTCATTGCGTCAACTAAAAAGTATTCACGAAGATATCTTTGAAGTTAGTAAATCTCTAAATATTGCGGATAGAGTTATTGATGATATTATGGATAGTGCTGATGTACTGAGTTCGCAACCTGAGATATACACCTTAGACGGGAACAAACTAAATAATGACGGCAGCTACAAATCTTATGAAATCCGGACTTATAATGTAGCTTACCGAATTTTAACGGATACGGTCCGGATAATAAGAGTTCGATATTCAGGTAAAGAACCGAGACAACATTAAATCCCCACGAAAAAAACCAGATTATTGCCGAAAAGGGCAAGAACCCCTGTCTTTTATCCTGTTCGGCTTGCCATCACTTCTGCGGCTCCATAGCAAAGAGACAACCTATTTAGTTCTTGTTTTGTAAATTTCAATATAAACCTTCATAAGCTTAATTGTTTAGTGAATTAATAAATACCGCTATCTCTCAAGTGATACAAAAACATAAACTCAGAATTGATACTTATAGACTAACGGACTGAAAATCCTTATGCCTTATTCAAGTCAAGGCACCCAATCGGCGCTTACCTATTATTTCAAAAGCAGAAGATTGAGCAGAGCAATCGCCAACTCTGAAGTTTTAGGCTTGTAAACCCTCCACTTTTAAAAACATAT
>JGI1221J13441_10000803_pt1 | contig 13593 bp, 21 predicted proteins | sample LakVidmifraction_4_FD_13441 | JGI IMG/M metagenome (IMG submission 13441) | reverse complement strand
TGGACAGAAGAAACTAAAGAGCAATTTGTTAGACGTGAAAGTGAAACTGAATATCTGTTTTATAAAAAAGTAGGCTCATTTAAGAAATAATTATATGACAACATGGACAACAAAACTTGGACAAGACATAGAGTATAAAGACTTAGATGACAAACATTTGTTAAACATAATAAAACATATATATAAACTATCAGAAATAGGAGTTATTGCAAAAGTAAAAACTTATTTTGATAGTGGTTATGATGGAGATAGTTATCTACCTGATTATATATACAAAATGCAAATGGTTTTTGGTAAAGATGTTTTGGGAGCTTTTGATTTAAAAGGATTATTAAAAGAAGTTAAAAAAAGAAAATTACAAACTAACATACTTTGTATACATTCAAAAAAAGATGTATACAAACTATAAAACCAAAAAACAATTATATGACAGAACAAGAATTAGACGACTACCTTTACGAACTTGAAAGAAAAGTAATAGATTGGAAAGACGATACAAGACTAACTGGTAAAGAACGAGAAATGCTACAAGACATCATAAGAGAATACGAAAAATTTGCTAAAAAGTTATTTACTTATCAAACTAAAGAAATCAAAACACAATAAAATATATGTACAAATATCAAGATGAAAAAAGACAACACCTACATACTTTAGACGGAAAACCATTGTATGGTACTAGTAGTGTTGCTGACGTACTTGCAAAACCTCTTACGTGGTGGGCAAGTGGATTAGCAGTTAAAATATTTGGTTGTCCAGATCCGAAAGTATTAACTAAAATAAAAAACAAACTAGCAAGTGAAAAAGAAAAAGAGGGATTTGCCTCATCAGCAAATGTAATGCTACAGAAGATAAAACTAATGGGTATTGAGGAGTATATGAAGTTAATTGATAGTGCATACAGAAACCACCAAACAACATTAAGTGATAAAGCAGACGAGGGGACAGAGTTACACGCAGAGTGTGAGAGATTTATAAAAGATGAAATAGCTGGAGAGAAAAGATTAGCAGAAGCCTACCACCCTAGAATATTACCTTTGATAGAATGGTCAAGAAAATATGTTAAAAAACATCTTTGGTCAGAAATAAACTGTTATTCAAGAATAATGTGGACTGGAGGGATATCAGATTGGGGTGTGGAGTTACACAGTTGCGAATTAGGAGGGTTACAGATAGAGGAGGGAACTATTGCAGTTGTAGATTTTAAAAGCTCTAAGGAGGCTTATTTAAGTCAATTCTGGCAAGGTTGTGGATATGCTATACAGATTGAGGAGAATGGAGGTTACACAGCAAATGGAGAAAAGGTATTTGCATTTGAGGAGGGTAAAAAAGTTGGAGCTATAATAATTATACCTTTTGGAATGGAAAACCCATACCCTCAAGTATTTACAGAAGTTGGTGACGGAAAACAAGCTTTTAAATGTGAGTTATTCTTACATAAGAGATTACCAAAAAATTAAACTAAAAATAAATATATGCAAGATTTACAAATACAAAAAGAACAAATAGAAGAAAAAATAGAACAATACAAAGAACTTATTAGAGATAAGGAAAATGAAATCTCTGTATCTAAAACATACTTAGAAGATCTAGAAGAAGAACTGCAGGGATTAGATAGAGAAGAAGAAGAACTTGAGAGTGAACTTACAGACATAGAGCTTGAGATAGCAACTTTAGAAGATACACAATAAAGATTACAAAAAAATTAAACTTAAAATAAATATATGACAAAAGAAGAACTAGAGTACGAAATAGCTAAATTAAAACACTTTGAAAAAGCCTGTAAACGACTAATATCTTCTTATAAATCTCTTGTGGAAAGAAATCAAGAAGTATTAGATGACACAACTCTACAACTCTCTAAACTAGAACTAAAACTTGCCAAGATCGAGGAAGAAGAAGAACTTGATGATGAACTTACAGACATTTACAGGAATAAATCTTAAGATAAACAATAGCCTTTTTATAGGTTGTTGAGGTGGGGAGTTCAATCCGGAGATTGAGCCTCTCCCCCAGCACTTTATAAAATATTAATCATTAATTAAATAAAAATTATGAAAACATTTAAAGGACTGGTATCAACAATAGCAATAGTAATTGGATTTACGTTTATGCTTTCAGGAGCAACAGATTTTCATCTAGGTATAGGAGTTATATTGGTATCTATGGGTTTACTTAACCTATAAAAAAAATTAAACAAAAAAATAAAACAATAAAAATAAAAATTATATGTCTTACACAAAAGAAGAATTAGTAGAAATGTCAGGAGAGAAAGCTTATAGAAAGCCAAAATCCCTACAGTTAAACACAATAACATTTAACGGAAAAGAGGGAAAGTTTGTTTTTACAGATATTCTCTCTGGAAGAGGAGCTGACAATAAGTATACAAAAAAAGATTTAGGTACACAAGTAGAATTAGTATTTCTTAAAATAAGAAGAATACTATCAAAATACAAGAAAGCACCAGCTATTAGTTTGCAAACTAATGAACATAGTACAACAAAAGATGTTGTTATGTTATATGGGGCAAATGAAAAAGGAGTAGCTGGAGAGATTAGAGAGAAGTACCCTGAACTAAGAACTCAACAAATTGTTTACGCATACGTACCTCTGCTAAAACAAATGGTTAGATTATCTGTTAAAGGAGCTTCACTGGGATCTGAAAACAAATCAAAAGACGTAAAAGGTTTTTATGATTATCTTACCTCATTTGCAAATGACGAACACTCATTTGAGTTTATGACTGTATTAAAACCAATACAGGAATCTGGTGAGCTAGGAGCTTACTTTGCTATTAATTTTATTAAAGGTGGACTTATTACTGATGAAGTAATACAAAAAGAAGTTTCTGATAACTTAACAAAGGCTTTTCTATCTATTAAAACTATTGATGACTATTACAAAATAGCTGATATAGAAAAAATAAGAGAAGATAACAACAAAGAATATACAGAGAACGGAACAATGGACGGAGGTTTATCAGATGATGATATAAATCCAGAGGACATACCTTTTTAAAAGATTATTAAAACATGCAGGAGGTTCAAGCCTCTTGTCCTGTCTACACTTTTGTTTATAAGTTTTGACGACCAATAAACCTAGAAATAAAATATATTTTTTTACCAGTAGACAGGACAAGGGATTTGAGCAACTTGTATTTAATTGGTAAATACCATATAATATAATTATGAACAAAAAAGAAAAAGGAGGGTTAAGTTCAATGTCAGATATAGTTTTAAAGTTTCAGAATCCAAAAGTAAAAGTTGTAACTAAAAAACCACCACACGAAAAGGCAGCAACTGTTGATGAAATACAAAAAGTGCTAGGGTTTAGCTACAATGATAAATACGGTTATGTTTACTGGTTAAGAAAAGTAAGAGGTAGAAACTATAATGAGGTTATGGGTATGCTAAAGCAGATTGAGGGAGTAGATAAAAAATACAATAAAGGGGGACTATTAACAAATATGTTGTCTAACAAAAAACCAAAAATAAATAAATGAAAAACACAGTAAAAGAAAGTAACGATATAAGTAAGACAGAGGCTAGAATAATACAGTATACAAAAATCGCACTAGCAATTATTGGACTAATCATATTATCAAAAATAAAAATAATAATAATATAAATATATGTACAGAGAAATAGAATTTAAAATAAACTACAGAACAGGAGAAAAGACATATTTGTCAGTGGACGCACAAAGTGTGGAAACTAAAGACGGAGTACAATATGCTACAGGAATAAATCAAGTAAGTTACCAGATAGATTGGATTGATAATAGTCTATTACAATCTACAGGAATGTTTGACAGGGACGGAAAGAAAATAGTACACGGAGATATATTAAAAAATGTTGAAACTGAGAAGCATTACGAGGTAATGTTTGCATGTGGAGCTTTCTTTATTATAGAAGATGAGGACGAGAACAGTGATAGAATATTACTAACAGAAGCATTAGTTATGAAAATGCAGATAGTTGGTGATATATTTAATAATCCGGAGCTAGTTCAGACTTGGATTGTTGAAGAAGACTTTATTAACAAAATAGCTGAACAACAAACAAAAAACAATGAAACAAATTAAAATACAAAACCTATATTTAGAAGTAATAACTGAAATACTCAGTTCATTTATGCTTGATGAGGTAAAATCAATATCAAGAAGAAGATTTATTAGATCTATAAAGGAATATGTAGAAGATATTAAACTATCTAAAAAGTCTATTGCTGAAAAGTATGCAAAAAAAGATGATAAAGGTGAGTATATTATTGTTCAAAACAATTACCAATTTTTACCTGAAATACTAAAAATATTTACAAAAAAAGTAGGTGAAGTAAACAACGAATACACTACATTAGATTTAACACTTTCATCTGAAAAAGACTTAAGTGTTGTACAGGAAATTATAAAAGACGAGGCAACAAAGTTTATTGATGCAAATAAGAATGAGTTTAATGCAGAGGGTTATGACTATGTAGCAACACTACAGGAGATGTATACTATGCTAAATCCTCTTGGTGAACAGCCTGAATCTAACGAAGTAGCAGAATAAATATATGGAGAATAAAATATCAACAACTTATTTAGAATCTGTAGAGAAGTTTATAGAGATTAAGGATTTAAATAATTCTCAAATAAATACTGAATTACTAATTCAATACGCAACTTACCTAGACAGTTTTTCTGTTTTAGATGATAAAATTAAACTTTTAGCATACGAGAAAGCAAGAGAGATAGACGGAGAAGTTTTAAGAGAAATGGCAAAACACATACCTCATAAAAAACTAACACAAATAGTAACAACAATTCAAGATAGGTTCAAACATAAAAAAGCATGGAACAAAACGGACACAATCTAAAACTAGCACCTCATTTCTTTGAATATGAGGGACAGTCTAATTACAATGAAGTAGACCACGGAGTCTATCATTTTATACTTACTAAAGTTATAGAGATTGCTAATTGTGGAGGTATTGGTAGAGAATATAAAGACTGTAAATATCCAATGAAAGGCTTTCCCTTTTTTGAGGCTATGTATGCTATGGACATTGTAAAGAAAAATACACTAGTATTTATAAAGACTTTAGCACATAGAGGTATGATCTTACCTATCTTAACTTTTGCTATATTACCAAGAAAAACAAAACTAGGTGTAATAAATCAATCACTTGAAGCGTATAAGAGAATAGGAGATTATTCTATGATGGGTATTTACTTAAAACATAGGTACTACAGTCCTTGTCCAAAGGCTTTGTGGAGTTTTGTTAATACTTTTCTTATGGAAATAGGTATTAGAAAAGACTTGGCTGAGGGTGTTGGTAAGATAGTTGCAACTATGATTGAATACGATGACGCGTATAGATATAGATTTGAGGACGCTATGAGTGAGTTTACTTATGAGGAATGGTATAGAAATCCAAGAAAGTCAGCTCTTAAGTTTGCTAACATCTTTGAGGAACGAGATAAACAGGTTGGAGAAAAGTTTGTTAAACTAGCAAAGCTATTAAGGTTTATATTTATAATACCTAGTATTAAAAAAGCTTTTAGAAAAGCACTAACTGTTTGTAATTTTAAAGATTTACAATTAGATGACGCAGATAGATATCATTGCCACTTAAGAACTGGTTATAACTTTTTTGGTATGGAAGACGAGGAAAGAATTAATAAATGGGTAGAAATACACAACGGTAATATACCTGAACAGATATTAATTAAAACTGTATAAGATGATATTAAAAAATCCATTTAGTACCAATACAAGATGTTTATATTTATATAACAATTATGAGTGTTGGATATGTGGTACTAATGGATCTCACTGTGGGGGAATGGAGATACACCATATTTGGGGCAGAATATCAGCCTCAGCACTCAATTCATCTCCTTTATGTAAGATGTGCCATAGTCATATCGGACACACCAGATACGAGAGAATAGACCTACTTAAGAAGACTATAGCTTTTCTTTTATCTCAAGGGTATAAACTTCAAGAAGAAGACAATCAATTTTTAGAAATAATAAAAGATGATTTGCGAGGAATAAAATTGTAGAGTATAATAAAATGGTGGTTACCAAAATATTAGAAAAAGATATACAATTAGCAATATGTGATTATCTAAAATTAAAAGGTTGGTTTTTTTGGAGGCAAAACACTAATCCTATTTATGATAAAAAAACAAAATCATTTAGAAGAATGCCAAAGTATGCCAAAAATGGAGTACCTGACATTATTTTAGTAAAGAGAGGGGAGTTTATAGGTTTAGAGGTAAAGTTACCAAAACGCAAACAATCAAAAGTACAGATTGAGTTTCAGGACGAGCTACGACAAGCAGGGGGAAAGTATTATTTAATAACAAGTATAGAAGATTTACAAAATATAGGATTATGACAAAAAAAATAACAACAAAGACCATAACAATATCACCTCAAAAGCTAGGTATTATTATTAATACAATAAGGGACGAGAATGAGATTATTATTGAGGGAATAGGTTTATTTAAGGTAAAAAAGATAAAGGGTAGAAAGTTTATGCACAACAAGGGAAATAAGATAGTAACAACAAAAACAAAAAACAAATTAACTTTTACACCAACATTAGCACTAAAACAATATATACAACAATGCCAAACGAAAATATAAAAATAGAATACATAAAAGTAAGTGAATTAAAATTTGCTGATTATAACCCTAGAAAGGCAACTAAACAGGAGTTTGAGAACTTAAAAGAGAACATTGAGAAGTTTGGTTTCCTAGATCCTATTATCGTAAACTCAAATCCAGCTCGTAAAAACATTATAATAGGTGGACATTTTAGAACACGAATAGCTAAAGAGCTAAAAATGGACAGTGTACCTGTTGTTTATGTTGATATTGCAGAAGTAGAAAAAGAAAAAGAACTAAATGTAAGACTAAATAAAAATACAGGTAGCTTTGACTTTGATTTACTAGCTAACTTCTTTGATAATAAAGAGCTTTTGTCTTATGGTTTTACTATGGGAGAGCTAGGAATGGGAGATACAAAAGGAGGTCCGGGTGAAGTTGATGTTAATTCTCTTAGTATTAATTCAACAATTGTACTATCTTTTAGTAATAGTAAATATTTAGAAATCTTAGATCTTTTTCATCAAGCAAAAGACGGTCTTGGTTTTAGTACAAATGAAGAATTAATTGAAAACTTACTTAAAGATAATGTTTAATTATGAATGGAAAATAGAAAACGGTTACCCAGGAAACGGAACAAAAGCTAATAATCTAAAAGTTTTCAGTACATTTGCTTGTGGTGGTGGCTCATCTATGGGTTATAAACTTGCAGGTTTTACAGTAATAGGAGCTAATGATATAGATCCACAAATGGAAAAAGTATATAAAGCTAATCATAATCCAAATATATACTTAAGGTGTCCAATTGGTGATTTAATATCAATGGAATTACCAAAAGAGTTATACAACCTTGATATTTTAGATGGATCACCACCGTGCTCTACATTTTCAGTAGCAGGACTTCGTGAAAAGTCTTGGAAGAAAAACAAGAAGTTTAAAGAGGGGCAAGCAAAGCAAGTATTATCTGATTTATTCTTTGACTGGATTAAATTAGTAGATAAATTACAACCAAAAATAGCTATAGCTGAAAACGTAAAAGGAATGATAATGGGGAATGCTAAGGCTTATACACAAACAATTGTAAAAAAGTTAGAAGATATTGGATATGATGTTCAATTATTTTTGTTAAACTCAGGTAATATGGGTGTTCCTCAAAAAAGAGAAAGGGTATTTTTTATATGTAGGAGAAGAAATTTAAATTTTAATAAGTTAAAACTTTCATTTAATGAAAAAAGTATTATATTATCTGAAGTAATAAAGAAAGTAAAAATACCAATAGGTAAAGTATTAAGTCCTGCTTATTCAAAATGGTGGTTTGCTATGGGAGAAAAATCAGGTTCATTTGGTAAAACTCACCCTAAAGGGAGCTTTTTTAATACTGTAAAATGCAACCCTTTCAAAGTAATAAATACTATTATAGCTACTACAGGAGCAAAATTAACCCATTGGAATTATCCTAATGAACTTTCAAATGAAGTATTGGGATTGTGTGGATCATATCCTACTGACTATAAGTATCTTGATTTAGACCCTAAATATCTTATTGGCATGTCTGTACCTCCTGTAATGGTGGCTCAAATAGCGCATCAAATATATGTACAATGGTTTAAACTTGGATAGTCATTTCACTTTGTGGTATAATCCAAAACATGGAAAACAAAGAGTTATTAAAAATAATTGCAGTGAATAATAATGAAAATATTGATTTACAGAAAGAAGTTGAGTTTGAATTATTTGCGTTGTGGCTTTCAATACCACCATTACTAAAGAACCCACCAAAACAAAAAGACGGAAGTGTACCTAGTGGTAGAGCTATGGCTGTTAGTATGGGTATTGATGATGAGGGAGTTTTAGATCTCTGTGAATTAAAAACAAACCTAGATTTTTCAGCAAGATATGATGTACACATAAACACATTAACAACTTGGAAAAAGAAGATAAAAGAAAAAGGTGCAACTGGTTTACCTATGATGCAAAACTGGGCTCAAACAATGAGTTCTAATTTACTTATGAGTTTATATCAACACGCAATGAAAAAAGGAAACCCATTAACAATTAAACTATGGTTTCAATTAGTAGATAACTGGAAAGAAAATATAAAAGTAGACCATGTATTTACACCTGTTGAAAGTATAGAACACGATATATATGAAACCAAACCAAAACTTGAAAATAAAGTGGACTAAAACACCAAAACAAAATGAGGCTTGGAAAGTACTTAATGATGACAGTACTATTGAGTTGCTTTTTGGAGGTGGAGCTGGTGGAGGTAAAACAGATTTTGGAGTTTCTTGGGGAATATTCTTATCATTAAAATATATAGGAATAAGAGGCTTTTTTGCCAGAGAGGAACTTAAATCATTAAAGGAATCAACACTTCTTACTTTCTTTGACGTAGCAACTCGCTGGGGGCTCAAGGAGGGAGTGGATTATAAATATGTAGCTGATTCTCATATTACATTTACACAGACTGGCTCAACTATTTATCTAAAGGAATTAAAACTATTACCCTCTGACCCTCAATTTGATAGACTAGGTTCAACAGAGTTTACTTGGGGATTTATTGATGAGGCTCAACAAGTAAATGTAAAAGCAAAAAACGTAATACGATCTNGACTAAGATATAAGATAACAGAGAATGGGTTAAGACCTAGATTACTTATGAGTTGTAACCCTAGTAAAGGACATCTATACACAGACTTTTATAAACCAAGTAAATCAAATAAATTAAGAGCAGATAGAAAGTTTATACAGGCACTAGTTACTGATAACAGTAAGATAGACCCTAACTATATTGAAAACCTAAAAGGACTAGACCCTATCTCAAGAGAGAGGTTATTAGCTGGTAACTGGGAATATGACGCAGACCCTATGAAGTTAATTGAGTATGATAAAATTATAGATATGTATACTCTTAAACTACCCATAACAGGAGTAGAACAAAAGTATATAGTAGCTGATATAGCACGACTTGGAAATGATAAAACAGTTATTGGTTACTGGGTGGGAATGACTTGTACACGAATTGCTATGTACACAAAACAAGATACAGCAGTTACCTCAAGAGTTATTAAGGAATGGGCAGACAAATACGGAGTACCTATATCTAATATACTTGTTGATGAGGACGGAGTAGGTGGTGGTGTTAAAGATAATTTAAGATGTAAAGGATTTGTTAATAACTCAACAGCAAAACTAAAACAGAATTATGCAAACCTAAAAACACAATGTTACTATAAACTGGCAAAAGAAATAAATCTTGGACGTGTTGCTATTAGATGTAATTTACCGGAGATACAGGAAATGATAAACCAAGAACTAGAGCAGGTAAAAGCAAAAGACGCAGACAAAGATAAGAAACTAGCTATTATTTCTAAAGATGAGGTAAAAGAAAACATAGGTAGATCTCCTGACTTTTCAGATATGCTTATGATGAGAATGTACTATCAACTTGTAACAAGACCATCAGTATTATGGATTTAGAATAGTTGTGCTATAATTTAAATATAATAAATAAATCAATGGCAAAATTTAACATACTAAAAGCACTTGGATTTAATTCAAGCTCAAAATCAATATTTAATCCATTTTCTGGAAGAAGTGTAACTAATATGTTTTCTTCAATGTCCAATATCTTTACTAAGAATACAGACTTCTTATCAGAATATAAAAACTGGGTTTATGCTTGTGTAACAACAAGAGCAACAGATGTAGGAAACATACAACTAAAACTATTTAGTGGAGATAAAGAAATATTTACATCACCTTTATTAGATTTACTTAAAAAGGTAAATCCAACAATGACAAAGCACGACTTGTTTAACAATACTCAAACATATCTAGATCTTGACGGAAATGCTTTTTGGTTTTTAGCTCGTGAGGAAAATGCAGGTAGAGAAATAAAAGAAATATATCTATTAAGACCAGATAGAGTTTCAGTAGTATCTGATAAAGAAAATCCAATACAGATAGCAGGTTATGTTTATAAAGCACAAGACGGAGGTAAGATTACTTTTGAGGCAGATGAAATAATACATTTTAAAAACTTCAATCCTCAAGCTATGTATCCATACCCAGCAAAAGGAATGGGTATTGTTGAGGCTGCGTACTTTTCAATACATACAGATAATAAAATGAGAGAGTTTAATTCAGCCTTTTTTAAGAACTCGGCACGACCAGACGGAATGCTTATACCAGACGGAGATTCAGCTATGGCACCAGAGGAGTATGACAGGCTTAAAGAGGAGTGGAACGAGGAACATCAAGGAAGTGCTAATGCTCATAAGATAGCAGTGCTACAGGGTGGCTTAAAATGGCAAGAGATAGGACGTTCACAGAATGATATGCAGTACTTAGAGCAAATGAGATTTAACAGAGATGAAATATTGTCATTGTTTAGAGTACCTAAAAGTCTTATTGGTATTTCAGAAGATGTAAACAGAGCAAACGCAGAGGCAGCAATATATGTTTATTCTCTTAAAACTATAAAGCCTCTTATGCAATCTATAGTAGATACTCTTAATGAGTTTCTTGTACCCTATTTTAAAGACAAGGGATTATATTTAGATTTTGTATCACCTGTTACAGAAGACAAGGCAGAGCAACGAGCAGACTTTACAGCAGGGATTGATAAGTGGTACTCACGTAATGAGATTAGAGAGATATTAGGATTAGCACCTACAGTTGGTGGAGATAACTTTATGGGTACTCTTAATCAAATACAAATAGATAACACAACACCAATAAAAAGAAAAAAGGAATTAGAGAAACCAATTGAAAAAAATGTGTCAGATCTTGTTAATAGTTTTGTTGCAAAATTACCAGAATCAAAACATAAAGGACTAAAGAAAATTGAGGGTACAGCAAAGTCAGCATATATTCAAACTTGGAAAAATCATTTAGATGTTCTTGAGGGACCATTAAAGAAAAAGCTAGTTTCTTATTTTGAAGAACAAAAATCAGAAGTTATGAAAAATCTTAATAGTGAATATAAAGGACTTGAGGCTAAAGAGTTTAAGGTAAAAGGAATATCAAACATTGTATTTGATTATGATGATTCAATAGGTTTAGGTATTAGTTTAATAACACCATTTATTAGAGAGTACATTGAGAAGTCAGGAGAGCAAGGTACAGTATTAGCTAGTGGAGAAAAGTTTGATTTAGATACACCAAGAATAAAAGACTTTATACCAAAACGAGCAGAGTATTTCGCAAAATCAATAAATGACACAACAACAAATAAACTATTATTCTCAATACAAGAGGGAATAGATAACACAGAAACATTAGAGGAGATATCAAAAAGAGTTGCTGATATTTACGATATAGCTGTAGGCTCAAGAACACAAATGATAGCAAGAACAGAAGTTGCTGCCTCATCTAATTTTGGAGCTGTTGAGGCTTATAAACAAGCAGGAGTAGAACAACATCAGTGGATAGTTGTTAATCCAGAAGACCACGATTGTATAGTTAATGAGGGAGAGGTAGTTAAAATAGGAAGTCCATTTAATGACGGAAGCACAGAAGCACCAGTACACCCTAATTGTTTTTTACACCATACAATAAAAATACAAACAGATAATGGAATAAAGACAATTAATAAAATAAAGGTTGGTGATAATGTTTTAACTCATAGAGGTAGATATAAAAAAGTTACTAAAGTATTAGAAAAAACAGAGAGATACAAAGGTGATGCTGTTCAGATAACTTATAAAGGTAGGTCAAAGAAATATAGAAATAGCTTCACAGTTACACCTGAACACCCTTTCTTAACTGTTAAGGGTTGGGTTATGGCAAAAGATTTAACAACTTTTGATGACTTATATGTTTTAGCCAATAGATGTTCTGCATGTAATTCAAAAATACCTCACTGGAAAACATTTTGTTCTGCATCTTGTGTTGTAACTGATGAAATAAAACAAAAAATAGGATTAAAAAACATGGGAGAAAATAACGGAATGTATAACAGAATTGGGTCATCAAGTCCTAACTATAAAGGGGGTAAGGTTTCTTATAGAGGTTCTCATTGGAGGGTAGAAAGGAGAAAAGCACTTGTAAGAGATAATTACACTTGCCAAGATTGTGGTATATCAGAAGACCATAATAAAGACTTATACAAAGGTCAAGGATTACAGGTGCATCACATATCTCCATACAGAGAAACAAAATGTAATGAAGTAGATAATTTAACTTCACTATGTCATAAGTGTCACGGAGTAAGAGAAGGAACTTTAAACAAAAAAGTGCTTATGTCAGGAGGGGCAGAGTTTATACTTATGCCTATTAGAGAAGTAGAACATATTAAAAACTACAATGGAGAAAGATTATATAACTTTGCAGTAGAAGAAGATGAAAGTTATATAGCTAATGGTGTGGTACACCCTAATTGCCAATGTACAACAATACCTGTTTTTGAAGATTAAAAAAATATGAAAAACAAAGAAGACAAATCATTTTTAAAAGAAGTTTTAAAAGACGAAATTCGTCCGTTTTTGTTAATGATTAAAAATCAGATAGCAGAGTCTAATTTAGTAAATAAAAATCAAGTAAAGACAGAAGTTTATGATAGTGATGACAATAGTGTTGTTGTTAAATTAAAGAAAGGAGATGACGGATACACACCTATTAAGGGTATAGACTATTTTGACGGAGAAGACGGAAAAACACCTGTTAAGGGAGTTGATTACTTTGACGGAAGAAATGGAAAAACACCAAAAAAAGGAATTGACTATTACACACAAATAGAGATAGATAGTTTTTTAAAAATAATAACACCTGTTAAGGGAAAGGATTATTTTGACGGAAAGGACGGAGTAACACCCATAAAAGGAAAAGACTATTTTGACGGAAAAAAAGGAGATAACGCAAAAGAAATATCACCAGAGCAAATACGATCTAAACTAGAAAGTTTAAGACTAGGTTCACGATTAAGAATAAGTGCTATTAATGGACTTAGAGAGGAGCTTGATAGATTAGTTCAAATGAAACCAAGC
>JGI1221J13441_10000801_pt1 | contig 13603 bp, 7 predicted proteins | sample LakVidmifraction_4_FD_13441 | JGI IMG/M metagenome (IMG submission 13441) | reverse complement strand
CGCGATCCATCAGAGCCGCCGACAACTCCAGCGCCAGCGGGTCGGTGAACTCGGCCAACCGCATCAGCGGCTCGCCGAACAATCGCACCAGCTCGCTGTCGATCTTCTTCTTCCGGATCATGCCGCCCTCGCCTGTCGATTGATCAGATAACGCACGGTGCTGGCATACCAACGCCCGCCGCGCTTGCCCTCGATGCCACGCTCGTTCATGGCGCCAGCGATGGATGCGAACGATGCGCCAGCGTCCCGCATCCTCAGGATCTCGCCGACGATCTTGGCCTCAGCCTTCACCGTCACCAGCCGGCCCTCGATGGCCTCATATCCGAACGGCACGGGCGCGTAGACCTCGCCGATGCTGCGCTTGTGCGCCAGCGCCATCTTGGTGCGCTCCCCGATCTGGTCACGCTCAAAGTCGGCCAGCACGGCCAGCATCTTGAAGACCATGCGGCCAGCCGCCGTGGTTGTGTCGATCTTCTCGGTGAGGCTCACCAAGTCGGCACCTCGCTTATCCAGTCGGTCGGCGACCTCGAGCATGTCGCGCGTGCTGCGTGCGATGCGGCTTATCGAGTAGCAGACCAACGCCATGCCCTTGCCAGTGGCTTTCAACGCAGCGTGCAATCCATCGCGGCCAGTCATGCTGGCGCCGCTCAGACCGGCATCATCGAAGACCACGACCAGCTCGGCATCATTCAACTGGCACCAGGCTTGAATCTTTGCTCGCTGCGCCTCCAGGCTCACGCCTTCGTCGGCCTGTCCCTGCGTGCTAACTCGGATGTACCCGATGGCCTTCTGCATGACATGATCTGCCTTTAGGTAAATATGTATGTATTGTGCGGCATGACTACATACGATGCAATGCTTTTCGGTTGTCGCGGGGTTGTCCTTCCTTCAAGGGTGGTGAGGGTGGCGTTGAGGGCAATGGGTAGGCGGGTCGAAAGTCAAAACAGACCCCCCACCGGCACGCGTCCGGAGCGTTTATTTTGCACGCTGGCTTCGGTAAAGCAGCTTTTCCACAGGTTATCCATTTGATGCGCTCCGACCGCGACGAAGAAAAACGCGCCCTTTTTAATTGCGGGAAATGGGCGCGGCAGACCATCACTGCTTCCAGCGCGATATCCACTGCTCGATCAGCTCGCCGACCGTGGTGCGTTCCTCAGCAGCCCGGATCTTCAACTTCAGGTGTAGATCCTCCCGAATGTTGGCAGTCACGCGAACGTCGCCAGCCGGAACCTGTCCGCTCACCTTTACGTCTTTGGTCTTTCCTGCCGACCGCTTTGTGCTTGGCTCTGTTCCTTCGGCGAAGGCTCGCACGGTGTCCAGGGTCGGCTTCTTGAATGGGGTCACCTTGTTGGCCATCCTTCTATCCTCATATGTTTAGGTACGTACCTACTTACAATATTATCACACTGGCCACGAACTCCCGGATCTCCTCACGCGCGGCAGGGTCTGCGGTCTCGGCCACGGTGCGGCCATTGCCCAGCGCCGTGGGATAGGCGACCCGTAGGCCCAGCGTGGTCTCCATGACCGGCAAGCCCAGCTCCGCCTCGACCTGTGCGCTCAGATCCCGCGCGAGTGCCGTATGCGGTCGGTGTCGCGTCCAGACGATGTGCGCCTTGATCTTCTTCTTGACCTTCCGTGCTTCCTCGATGATGGCCAGCACGTCGGTGGTTGCCCATATCTCGGCGACCGATGCGCCGACCGGCACCAGGCAAACGTCCGCCAGCATCAGGATGGCCCTGGTCATCTCGGCGATCCTTGGTGGCCCATCGAGCACGATGAACTCGACGCCCGCCTTGTTGTGCTTCTCGATCTTCTGGATCAGCTCGCGATGGTCGCGTGCCGTATCGGCAATCAGGTCATCCGCTCGGCCAGCTTCCTGCCGTAGTGCGTACCAGGACGCGCTTGTGCCTTGTGGCATGTCGCCGTCGATCAGGACGGTGCGGCCCTTCTTGGCCAGCTCGCCCGCCAGATTGGTTGCAACGGTCGACCGGCCTGCGCCGCCTTTCACCTGGATGATGCCGATGATCTTGGCCATGTTGCCCCTTTTCGTTGTTGCCTTCGTGGCATTGCCACAGGCTTTTGTGGTGGTGGCCGGTGCTGGATCGTGGGCAAGTCGCCAGACTTGTCCACAGAAAGCGCCGAACAACTACAGGTGCTTTGATACAGGAAGAACTACAGGAGCTTTATAGGCGCGACCTTTTATGCGTGAAGGCGCGACCTTTTATGCGTGGATCTGGTCGATTTAGCGCGACCTTTTATGCGTGGATAAGTCCTTCTATCCACAGGGTTTATCCACAGCAGCGCCAGAACGCCACAGGACGCCCTGTATGGCGATCTGCGGCCCGTCCGGTAGGTGGGTGGCTTCTTGGCCATCAGTCGGCCTTCCTGCGTGCGATATGCGGCCTGGATGGCTTGACCAGCAGCCCCTTGTCGGTCACTGCAACATTGGCATCGGAATAGATCAGCGTGACCTTCTTCAGCTCGCCCAGGAATGCCGCCTTGAAGTCGCGCACCCGGCCATACTCGGCGCCGAACTGCACGGCCAAGGCTGGCCACGGGATGATGCTGTCGCGCTTGGCATAGCTCGAGCGGTAGGTCAGCCAGCAGTAGATATCCAGCGCCATTGGCGACCGCTTCAGCGCCCGGATGGCCCGCATGTCCACAGGTACAGGGTGCTCCACGATCTCCCGGTAGAACGCCTCGGTCAGCGTCACGGTCGACCGCCACAGGCCCGCCTGCTCCGGCCCCTTGGCATCCCACAGCAGCATGGATCTGTCGGCCAGCCGGTAGCCCGCCTCGGCGACCTTCTCCTGGTCGGCATAGCTCGCCGATACGGTGGACGCGAACAGCCGCCGGGTCTGGCCTTTCAGCCTGGAGATGGACCCCCAGCGTCCGCCTGTCGGCACCAGATCCAATGCCCGCATGAACTCGCTCAGGCTGTCGCCCAGCTCCAGGTCGCGGCTTTGGGTCTTCACGGCCTCGGTGGTCAGCCAGGCCAGAAGCAGGCGCGGCACCGTGCCGTAGGGCAGGCCGATATGCGAAGGCGCCAGCAGGGTCAGTGTGTAGGCGCCATTGCGCCTGGTGAACTCGCTCCCGGTGACCCGCTTGTGCGGCAGGGTGGCCTGCACCAGCGCGCGTGCCATGAACCCGATGGCCCCCGCCTCATGCGCCGCCTCCGCCTCGATGGCCAGCGTGTCCGCGATCAGCTTCTGGATGCCGTCGCCCGGTTTCAGCTTCGCCATCAGGTGAATGTCCTTTGGTGTGCGGGAAAGTATGCCGTGACATTGCCCCCGGCAGCTTGGTCGCCACGGTTTCGCGATTTTTTGCGGCCGTTTAGGCATAGGAAGGACGGGAGGTAGGGATAGACAGGGCAGTATTAACTAGCATGGATGTGGCTGAAAGGCTTGTTGGGCTTACGTTTGCGGCCTGTTTCGTTTTGGATTCGTCGCGATTGAAAGTAGCTGTCCCACGCTAGGTGAATGCGTACTTCCTCGAGCGTCATGGTGTAGCTGGTGGCCTCCAGGACGGTCGCCTCGATGGCCTTGGTGTCCAGTCGGTGGCGAGCCGCAAATCCATCGTGCTGAACCAGGACGATCTCTTGCGGGTACAGCATCAGGATGGCCCGCAATGCGCTGGCCTCCACGCCTTGAATCAGGTGCGCCAGGATCTGCTCGGAAGGCGCCTTGCCGCCGATGGATCTGCCGAACATATTGGCAACCCGTCCCTGTCGATCCCGTGGCCAGCTCCGCACGATGGTCTGGCGTGCTCGCACGACATCGGCATGGATGGCAATGAACAGGTCGCAGCCGAACAGACGTTCCGCCGCTTCGGTGCCGATCTCCTTAGGGATGGCATTGGTCGGCCATAGCGACTGCCGTGCGCCGTACATGATGGCCAGCAGACAGCCCTTGGCCTGGTCGATTGATATGCCAGCAGCTTGGGCGATGGTCTCGCGCACGGTCTTCTTGTGGCCCAGGTAGTGCTCGATGGCGTCGCATTGGCAACCGAATCTCCCAGCCATTTGCATCAGGATGGAGTAGTGACAGTTTGCGAAATCGTATTCCCACAGACCCGCCAGTGCCGCCTGCTTCACGAGGGCGCCCGTGTTTTGCAGGTTCCAGCCCTTCGCATACAGGCGCCCGCTCGATGCCTGCACATAACGGTGGGCAATGTGGCCTTTCCCTGCCGCCTTGGTCTGCGCCGCGCGGATCAGGTGCCGCACGTCATCCAGCAGCCACAGCAGCCCGGCGCGGCGCATCTTTCCGGTGAACAGGCCCAACTGCTTGTCGCCGTCTTTCAGCTCCCTCACCAGGTGGGAGCGCAAGGTCTTCATGGATTCGATGTTGACCGGCACCAGGCGAAGGCCAGCAGCTTCTGGCCATGCCTTTGTGGTGCGTCCCGTTGCATCCTTACTGGCAATCGCCGCCGGGATGGTATGAACCTCGGCGCCGTCGCCGTAGAGCATGGCGGTCTGCTCCACGTTGCGCTTGTTGAAGTAGCGTTCCAACACCATCGCCGTGGTCGCCGTCATCCCATACGCCTTGGTGAGCTTGTCATCCCGTGACCAGGGTTTAATGTCGAATAGGCTCAGGCGATCATTCACGGCCTTGAACTTGCGCCGTCCGAACCAGTCATCCAGCTCTTGGTGGGTGTAGCTCTGAAAGTCCGCATAGCGTGCGTGCTCGCGTTTGCGGTAGGTGCCGAACCACAGCATCCGCGCTACGTTCATTTGCACGCGCCTAGGTTCGTCCCCCAGCGGCTTTATCAACTTGCGCAGGTGTTCTAGGAAGTCTGCCGGTATCGCTTCATCCCGCCGTGCCATCTCTTCCCCTTGGCCATGTTGGCCCTTTGGCTTTCGCGTTATGCGTAGGTCTTCTCGATCTCGGCGTAGGTCTTGCCCGCCTTGTTGGTGCTATGCCGAACAGCAACCCGGCAATGCCGACCGACCAGCGTGCGTGCCGTGGCCAGCGTGCCGTCGATCCCGCCCAGACCCCGCAGCAGCTCGGCCAGCTTGCCCCGTGGGGAACCCGGCGCCGCCGCCTGCATCAGCTCGGTGCCGTTATCCAGCAGGAAGACCAGCCCGACCCGCTCGCCGAACGCATTGGTGAAGGTGTCGACCTTGACCAGCTCGGCCAAGTGAATGCCCTCAGGGATCAGGCACAGGCCGGTGCTGGCGTACAAATCGGAACGGTTGTGTACGTTTACCTGCATATCTGCGTACCTGCTTAGGACGCCTGCGCCAGCGTCGCGCGCACCAGCTTGGATGCCAGCCCTGTATCCATCAGCCACATGCACAGCACCAGGCGAACCTCATGCGGTAGATCCTGCACACAGCGGTGCTGTTCCTCAGGGTGGCCCCGCATGGTCAGCAGGGCATCGGCGCCATCATGGACGCGATCCATCAGAGCCGCCGACAACTCCAGCGCCAGCGGGTCGGTGAACTCGGCCAACCGCATCAGCGGCTCGCCGAACAATCGCACCAGCTCGCTGTCGATCTTCTTCTTCCGGATCATGCCGCCCTCGCCTGTCGATTGATCAGATAACGCACGGTGCTGGCATACCAACGCCCGCCGCGCTTGCCCTCGATGCCACGCTCGTTCATGGCGCCAGCGATGGATGCGAACGATGCGCCAGCGTCCCGCATCCTCAGGATCTCGCCGACGATCTTGGCCTCAGCCTTCACCGTCACCAGCCGGCCCTCGATGGCCTCATATCCGAACGGCACGGGCGCGTAGACCTCGCCGATGCTGCGCTTGTGCGCCAGCGCCATCTTGGTGCGCTCCCCGATCTGGTCACGCTCAAAGTCGGCCAGCACGGCCAGCATCTTGAAGACCATGCGGCCAGCCGCCGTGGTTGTGTCGATCTTCTCGGTGAGGCTCACCAAGTCGGCACCTCGCTTATCCAGTCGGTCGGCGACCTCGAGCATGTCGCGCGTGCTGCGTGCGATGCGGCTTATCGAGTAGCAGACCAACGCCATGCCCTTGCCAGTGGCTTTCAACGCAGCGTGCAATCCATCGCGGCCAGTCATGCTGGCGCCGCTCAGACCGGCATCATCGAAGACCACGACCAGCTCGGCATCATTCAACTGGCACCAGGCTTGAATCTTTGCTCGCTGCGCCTCCAGGCTCACGCCTTCGTCGGCCTGTCCCTGCGTGCTAACTCGGATGTACCCGATGGCCTTCTGCATGACATGATCTGCCTTTAGGTAAATATGTATGTATTGTGCGGCATGACTACATACGATGCAATGCTTTTCGGTTGTCGCGGGGTTGTCCTTCCTTCAAGGGTGGTGAGGGTGGCGTTGAGGGCAATGGGTAGGCGGGTCGAAAGTCAAAACAGACCCCCCACCGGCACGCGTCCGGAGCGTTTATTTTGCACGCTGGCTTCGGTAAAGCAGCTTTTCCACAGGTTATCCATTTGATGCGCTCCGACCGCGACGAAGAAAAACGCGCCCTTTTTAATTGCGGGAAATGGGCGCGGCAGACCATCACTGCTTCCAGCGCGATATCCACTGCTCGATCAGCTCGCCGACCGTGGTGCGTTCCTCAGCAGCCCGGATCTTCAACTTCAGGTGTAGATCCTCCCGAATGTTGGCAGTCACGCGAACGTCGCCAGCCGGAACCTGTCCGCTCACCTTTACGTCTTTGGTCTTTCCTGCCGACCGCTTTGTGCTTGGCTCTGTTCCTTCGGCGAAGGCTCGCACGGTGTCCAGGGTCGGCTTCTTGAATGGGGTCACCTTGTTGGCCATCCTTCTATCCTCATATGTTTAGGTACGTACCTACTTACAATATTATCACACTGGCCACGAACTCCCGGATCTCCTCACGCGCGGCAGGGTCTGCGGTCTCGGCCACGGTGCGGCCATTGCCCAGCGCCGTGGGATAGGCGACCCGTAGGCCCAGCGTGGTCTCCATGACCGGCAAGCCCAGCTCCGCCTCGACCTGTGCGCTCAGATCCCGCGCGAGTGCCGTATGCGGTCGGTGTCGCGTCCAGACGATGTGCGCCTTGATCTTCTTCTTGACCTTCCGTGCTTCCTCGATGATGGCCAGCACGTCGGTGGTTGCCCATATCTCGGCGACCGATGCGCCGACCGGCACCAGGCAAACGTCCGCCAGCATCAGGATGGCCCTGGTCATCTCGGCGATCCTTGGTGGCCCATCGAGCACGATGAACTCGACGCCCGCCTTGTTGTGCTTCTCGATCTTCTGGATCAGCTCGCGATGGTCGCGTGCCGTATCGGCAATCAGGTCATCCGCTCGGCCAGCTTCCTGCCGTAGTGCGTACCAGGACGCGCTTGTGCCTTGTGGCATGTCGCCGTCGATCAGGACGGTGCGGCCCTTCTTGGCCAGCTCGCCCGCCAGATTGGTTGCAACGGTCGACCGGCCTGCGCCGCCTTTCACCTGGATGATGCCGATGATCTTGGCCATGTTGCCCCTTTTCGTTGTTGCCTTCGTGGCATTGCCACAGGCTTTTGTGGTGGTGGCCGGTGCTGGATCGTGGGCAAGTCGCCAGACTTGTCCACAGAAAGCGCCGAACAACTACAGGTGCTTTGATACAGGAAGAACTACAGGAGCTTTATAGGCGCGACCTTTTATGCGTGAAGGCGCGACCTTTTATGCGTGGATCTGGTCGATTTAGCGCGACCTTTTATGCGTGGATAAGTCCTTCTATCCACAGGGTTTATCCACAGCAGCGCCAGAACGCCACAGGACGCCCTGTATGGCGATCTGCGGCCCGTCCGGTAGGTGGGTGGCTTCTTGGCCATCAGTCGGCCTTCCTGCGTGCGATATGCGGCCTGGATGGCTTGACCAGCAGCCCCTTGTCGGTCACTGCAACATTGGCATCGGAATAGATCAGCGTGACCTTCTTCAGCTCGCCCAGGAATGCCGCCTTGAAGTCGCGCACCCGGCCATACTCGGCGCCGAACTGCACGGCCAAGGCTGGCCACGGGATGATGCTGTCGCGCTTGGCATAGCTCGAGCGGTAGGTCAGCCAGCAGTAGATATCCAGCGCCATTGGCGACCGCTTCAGCGCCCGGATGGCCCGCATGTCCACAGGTACAGGGTGCTCCACGATCTCCCGGTAGAACGCCTCGGTCAGCGTCACGGTCGACCGCCACAGGCCCGCCTGCTCCGGCCCCTTGGCATCCCACAGCAGCATGGATCTGTCGGCCAGCCGGTAGCCCGCCTCGGCGACCTTCTCCTGGTCGGCATAGCTCGCCGATACGGTGGACGCGAACAGCCGCCGGGTCTGGCCTTTCAGCCTGGAGATGGACCCCCAGCGTCCGCCTGTCGGCACCAGATCCAATGCCCGCATGAACTCGCTCAGGCTGTCGCCCAGCTCCAGGTCGCGGCTTTGGGTCTTCACGGCCTCGGTGGTCAGCCAGGCCAGAAGCAGGCGCGGCACCGTGCCGTAGGGCAGGCCGATATGCGAAGGCGCCAGCAGGGTCAGTGTGTAGGCGCCATTGCGCCTGGTGAACTCGCTCCCGGTGACCCGCTTGTGCGGCAGGGTGGCCTGCACCAGCGCGCGTGCCATGAACCCGATGGCCCCCGCCTCATGCGCCGCCTCCGCCTCGATGGCCAGCGTGTCCGCGATCAGCTTCTGGATGCCGTCGCCCGGTTTCAGCTTCGCCATCAGGTGAATGTCCTTTGGTGTGCGGGAAAGTATGCCGTGACATTGCCCCCGGCAGCTTGGTCGCCACGGTTTCGCGATTTTTTGCGGCCGTTTAGGCATAGGAAGGACGGGAGGTAGGGATAGACAGGGCAGTATTAACTAGCATGGATGTGGCTGAAAGGCTTGTTGGGCTTACGTTTGCGGCCTGTTTCGTTTTGGATTCGTCGCGATTGAAAGTAGCTGTCCCACGCTAGGTGAATGCGTACTTCCTCGAGCGTCATGGTGTAGCTGGTGGCCTCCAGGACGGTCGCCTCGATGGCCTTGGTGTCCAGTCGGTGGCGAGCCGCAAATCCATCGTGCTGAACCAGGACGATCTCTTGCGGGTACAGCATCAGGATGGCCCGCAATGCGCTGGCCTCCACGCCTTGAATCAGGTGCGCCAGGATCTGCTCGGAAGGCGCCTTGCCGCCGATGGATCTGCCGAACATATTGGCAACCCGTCCCTGTCGATCCCGTGGCCAGCTCCGCACGATGGTCTGGCGTGCTCGCACGACATCGGCATGGATGGCAATGAACAGGTCGCAGCCGAACAGACGTTCCGCCGCTTCGGTGCCGATCTCCTTAGGGATGGCATTGGTCGGCCATAGCGACTGCCGTGCGCCGTACATGATGGCCAGCAGACAGCCCTTGGCCTGGTCGATTGATATGCCAGCAGCTTGGGCGATGGTCTCGCGCACGGTCTTCTTGTGGCCCAGGTAGTGCTCGATGGCGTCGCATTGGCAACCGAATCTCCCAGCCATTTGCATCAGGATGGAGTAGTGACAGTTTGCGAAATCGTATTCCCACAGACCCGCCAGTGCCGCCTGCTTCACGAGGGCGCCCGTGTTTTGCAGGTTCCAGCCCTTCGCATACAGGCGCCCGCTCGATGCCTGCACATAACGGTGGGCAATGTGGCCTTTCCCTGCCGCCTTGGTCTGCGCCGCGCGGATCAGGTGCCGCACGTCATCCAGCAGCCACAGCAGCCCGGCGCGGCGCATCTTTCCGGTGAACAGGCCCAACTGCTTGTCGCCGTCTTTCAGCTCCCTCACCAGGTGGGAGCGCAAGGTCTTCATGGATTCGATGTTGACCGGCACCAGGCGAAGGCCAGCAGCTTCTGGCCATGCCTTTGTGGTGCGTCCCGTTGCATCCTTACTGGCAATCGCCGCCGGGATGGTATGAACCTCGGCGCCGTCGCCGTAGAGCATGGCGGTCTGCTCCACGTTGCGCTTGTTGAAGTAGCGTTCCAACACCATCGCCGTGGTCGCCGTCATCCCATACGCCTTGGTGAGCTTGTCATCCCGTGACCAGGGTTTAATGTCGAATAGGCTCAGGCGATCATTCACGGCCTTGAACTTGCGCCGTCCGAACCAGTCATCCAGCTCTTGGTGGGTGTAGCTCTGAAAGTCCGCATAGCGTGCGTGCTCGCGTTTGCGGTAGGTGCCGAACCACAGCATCCGCGCTACGTTCATTTGCACGCGCCTAGGTTCGTCCCCCAGCGGCTTTATCAACTTGCGCAGGTGTTCTAGGAAGTCTGCCGGTATCGCTTCATCCCGCCGTGCCATCTCTTCCCCTTGGCCATGTTGGCCCTTTGGCTTTCGCGTTATGCGTAGGTCTTCTCGATCTCGGCGTAGGTCTTGCCCGCCTTGTTGGTGCTATGCCGAACAGCAACCCGGCAATGCCGACCGACCAGCGTGCGTGCCGTGGCCAGCGTGCCGTCGATCCCGCCCAGACCCCGCAGCAGCTCGGCCAGCTTGCCCCGTGGGGAACCCGGCGCCGCCGCCTGCATCAGCTCGGTGCCGTTATCCAGCAGGAAGACCAGCCCGACCCGCTCGCCGAACGCATTGGTGAAGGTGTCGACCTTGACCAGCTCGGCCAAGTGAATGCCCTCAGGGATCAGGCACAGGCCGGTGCTGGCGTACAAATCGGAACGGTTGTGTACGTTTACCTGCATATCTGCGTACCTGCTTAGGACGCCTGCGCCAGCGTCGCGCGCACCAGCTTGGATGCCAGCCCTGTATCCATCAGCCACATGCACAGCACCAGGCGAACCTCATGCGGTAGATCCTGCACACAGCGGTGCTGTTCCTCAGGGTGGCCCCGCATGGTCAGCAGGGCATCGGCGCCATCATGGACGCGATCCATCAGAGCCGCCGACAACTCCAGCGCCAGCGGGTCGGTGAACTCGGCCAACCGCATCAGCGGCTCGCCGAACAATCGCACCAGCTCGCTGTCGATCTTCTTCTTCCGGATCATGCCGCCCTCGCCTGTCGATTGATCAGATAACGCACGGTGCTGGCATACCAACGCCCGCCGCGCTTGCCCTCGATGCCACGCTCGTTCATGGCGCCAGCGATGGATGCGAACGATGCGCCAGCGTCCCGCATCCTCAGGATCTCGCCGACGATCTTGGCCTCAGCCTTCACCGTCACCAGCCGGCCCTCGATGGCCTCATATCCGAACGGCACGGGCGCGTAGACCTCGCCGATGCTGCGCTTGTGCGCCAGCGCCATCTTGGTGCGCTCCCCGATCTGGTCACGCTCAAAGTCGGCCAGCACGGCCAGCATCTTGAAGACCATGCGGCCAGCCGCCGTGGTTGTGTCGATCTTCTCGGTGAGGCTCACCAAGTCGGCACCTCGCTTATCCAGTCGGTCGGCGACCTCGAGCATGTCGCGCGTGCTGCGTGCGATGCGGCTTATCGAGTAGCAGACCAACGCCATGCCCTTGCCAGTGGCTTTCAACGCAGCGTGCAATCCATCGCGGCCAGTCATGCTGGCGCCGCTCAGACCGGCATCATCGAAGACCACGACCAGCTCGGCATCATTCAACTGGCACCAGGCTTGAATCTTTGCTCGCTGCGCCTCCAGGCTCACGCCTTCGTCGGCCTGTCCCTGCGTGCTAACTCGGATGTACCCGATGGCCTTCTGCATGACATGATCTGCCTTTAGGTAAATATGTATGTATTGTGCGGCATGACTACATACGATGCAATGCTTTTCGGTTGTCGCGGGGTTGTCCTTCCTTCAAGGGTGGTGAGGGTGGCGTTGAGGGCAATGGGTAGGCGGGTCGAAAGTCAAAACAGACCCCCCACCGGCACGCGTCCGGAGCGTTTATTTTGCACGCTGGCTTCGGTAAAGCAGCTTTTCCACAGGTTATCCATTTGATGCGCTCCGACCGCGACGAAGAAAAACGCGCCCTTTTTAATTGCGGGAAATGGGCGCGGCAGACCATCACTGCTTCCAGCGCGATATCCACTGCTCGATCAGCTCGCCGACCGTGGTGCGTTCCTCAGCAGCCCGGATCTTCAACTTCAGGTGTAGATCCTCCCGAATGTTGGCAGTCACGCGAACGTCGCCAGCCGGAACCTGTCCGCTCACCTTTACGTCTTTGGTCTTTCCTGCCGACCGCTTTGTGCTTGGCTCTGTTCCTTCGGCGAAGGCTCGCACGGTGTCCAGGGTCGGCTTCTTGAATGGGGTCACCTTGTTGGCCATCCTTCTATCCTCATATGTTTAGGTACGTACCTACTTACAATATTATCACACTGGCCACGAACTCCCGGATCTCCTCACGCGCGGCAGGGTCTGCGGTCTCGGCCACGGTGCGGCCATTGCCCAGCGCCGTGGGATAGGCGACCCGTAGGCCCAGCGTGGTCTCCATGACCGGCAAGCCCAGCTCCGCCTCGACCTGTGCGCTCAGATCCCGCGCGAGTGCCGTATGCGGTCGGTGTCGCGTCCAGACGATGTGCGCCTTGATCTTCTTCTTGACCTTCCGTGCTTCCTCGATGATGGCCAGCACGTCGGTGGTTGCCCATATCTCGGCGACCGATGCGCCGACCGGCACCAGGCAAACGTCCGCCAGCATCAGGATGGCCCTGGTCATCTCGGCGATCCTTGGTGGCCCATCGAGCACGATGAACTCGACGCCCGCCTTGTTGTGCTTCTCGATCTTCTGGATCAGCTCGCGATGGTCGCGTGCCGTATCGGCAATCAGGTCATCCGCTCGGCCAGCTTCCTGCCGTAGTGCGTACCAGGACGCGCTTGTGCCTTGTGGCATGTCGCCGTCGATCAGGACGGTGCGGCCCTTCTTGGCCAGCTCGCCCGCCAGATTGGTTGCAACGGTCGACCGGCCTGCGCCGCCTTTCACCTGGATGATGCCGATGATCTTGGCCATGTTGCCCCTTTTCGTTGTTGCCTTCGTGGCATTGCCACAGGCTTTTGTGGTGGTGGCCGGTGCTGGATCGTGGGCAAGTCGCCAGACTTGTCCACAGAAAGCGCCGAACAACTACAGGTGCTTTGATACAGGAAGAACTACAGGAGCTTTATAGGCGCGACCTTTTATGCGTGAAGGCGCGACCTTTTATGCGTGGATCTGGTCGATTTAGCGCGACCTTTTATGCGTGGATAAGTCCTTCTATCCACAGGGTTTATCCACAGCAGCGCCAGAACGCCACAGGACGCCCTGTATGGCGATCTGCGGCCCGTCCGGTAGGTGGGTGGCTTCTTGGCCATCAGTCGGCCTTCCTGCGTGCGATATGCGGCCTGGATGGCTTGACCAGCAGCCCCTTGTCGGTCACTGCAACATTGGCATCGGAATAGATCAGCGTGACCTTCTTCAGCTCGCCCAGGAATGCCGCCTTGAAGTCGCGCACCCGGCCATACTCGGCGCCGAACTGCACGGCCAAGGCTGGCCACGGGATGATGCTGTCGCGCTTGGCATAGCTCGAGCGGTAGGTCAGCCAGCAGTAGATATCCAGCGCCATTGGCGACCGCTTCAGCGCCCGGATGGCCCGCATGTCCACAGGTACAGGGTGCTCCACGATCTCCCGGTAGAACGCCTCGGTCAGCGTCACGGTCGACCGCCACAGGCCCGCCTGCTCCGGCCCCTTGGCATCCCACAGCAGCATGGATCTGTCGGCCAGCCGGTAGCCCGCCTCGGCGACCTTCTCCTGGTCGGC
>JGI1221J13441_10000800_pt1 | contig 13630 bp, 13 predicted proteins | sample LakVidmifraction_4_FD_13441 | JGI IMG/M metagenome (IMG submission 13441) | reverse complement strand
GGGCCTGCGCGAAGCGTCGGTCCACATCGTAGCATAGCACGCTGTGGTGAGTTCCGCCAACACGGCTGTAACGCTCCAGACACTCGCTGATCTCCATGCGCGGGGTAATCCAACCGCGCAAGGCATCCTGAATTGTCTCGTCACCGCCGGTTTCGCATACCTCTACGGGAATTGTCACCAGTGTAAAGCTATCGTCCGGCCCTGGTGCCAGATTCAGTAGCAAGGCCTCTCCGGCGACCAGACAACCCGTGGCAACCACCGGTTCGTCCGCTTCCGAAAAGGGATATGGTCGCAGGCCAAGCACTGGTTTTTGAGCGGTCAAATCGATATTCATTTCGCCCATGTGCGACATAAAGATGCGGTTTCCGCTCCAGTCCGGACAAAACATTTCGGTGAACGTCGTGGCCGGAACCGCCTGCGCGAGCGCGCCACAAAAGGCGGCGGTGAGCACATCGCCCTCGCCGCCGTAGCCTATGCCGCGCGCCATTGCCTTCGAGGCCTCCAGAAATGGAACTACTGGCAGGCCAGGTGCACCAGTGATATCGTTAAAATTCATTGTGATGGCCGTTAGATTTTCCTGTTCAATCCATTGGCGTAGCGCCAGGCCGGCCGCCTCGGATTTTGCCAGCTCCTCCGCCGAGAACTCATTGGAATCGAACCGCTCCAAATCGGCTTCTGCTTCCGCGCGAACCGCATCGGAGTCGGTCGCGGGCATCTGTTTTGCCAGGGTTTCCGAGTCCGTTGGCACTACCTTGATGCCGAATCTTTTTTCGAGCAACTCGAACGGCACGGCAAAATCGCCCATGCCCTCAAAAGGGGTTCCCAATAGCCCAACCCGTTGATGATGGAATGCGTCGGCGGCGCAAAACCCTTTCAGTGAGGAGCAGGTCCGGTCTATTACATCTGATTCCTCCCAGTGCCCCGCCTCCAGTACGAAGGGCTTGCCGCGCCGGATGAGTAGGTTGCACAAATCCTGAACTCCGTGAATTCCGTGGTTGAACAGTATGCGGTCTTCGGACTGATCGAAGCCGAAGCTGACGTCAGGAGTGGTATCTAGCATGATTAGTGGAAGCTCGGTGCCGGCCAGTGCATCGACAGCCTGAAGCGACGGTGAATAAGCCAGATGTAGCGTTACGATGGCATCGACGCCCTCCGCCTCAAACCGGTTGACCGCCGCGGCAAACTCATCGGCGGTCCGGCATGCCGATGCCGGAACCGTCTCCACGCCACGCGCTTGATACGCCTGATCGATTACCCCAATAAAGGCGCGGATTTCGCTGGATTTTTCGGCATCTAGCACCCGGTCATAGAGTTCCAGAAAGAGTGGCAATAGCCCGATTTTAGATTTTTGTTTCATTGGTTTTCCTTGTTTGTTTTTTGGTTCTGTCAAAAGTTGCAGGCTATTAACAGCCCTATTCTATTTTAAATCAACGGGATATAGGCATTTCTGCCTTGTCCCCCCTTTTTTCGATTCACAGAATCGACCCTACATATCTTCCAATCAACGTTAGTCGCGAGTAATGTAGCGTCCGTTCTATGAACGGAAATATATTTTTTCATAAAAAATTTTACAGAACCTGATTTTTTTCATGTTTTTTTTAAAAATTGCAGTAGATGACTTCTAGTCAGTTCGCGCAAATGCTTCCGTTTAGTTGAACACCGTATGAAAATTAATTATTTTGGTGCGTCACCCCAGTCTGGAACTGATAGTCTTTCACCATCTTTCATCGCAGATTTTTGAGCCATCACGCCCATTGCCATGTAACGAGCTGCTTCCCAGATATTAATTGCTGGTTGACGGTTATTTGCAACAGCATCAACAAATTCATCTACCAGATATGGATGAGAACCACCGTGACCTGTTGCTTGAAAGTCAATACTACCCAATTCAGAAGGATTAAGTTTTTTATTCATTGCTGCTTTAAAACAATCTTGTACTTCTTTTGGTAGGGGATCTCTCATCTCTTCCGGGGTAAGAGAAGTTTGCTTAAGTCCCGAATATGTGTCAGCGGTGGTTCTTCCATTTTCTTTCCATATATCCTCAACAAAAGTGCCTTTCGTTCCCAGTATTCTGAAAGTTTCATCTTCAGCAATTGAGCCGGCCACTTCTCTATATTCACAAATTCTTGCAGTAGCACCGTTAGACATCTGATATAGTGCTGTTACATTGCTGAACTCATTATGTGCAAAATATGGGTCATTATTCCGATTTCTATATCCGTAAGCAGTAACTTTTTCAGCATGTGCATTCATTACTGCAACAGGCCCGCAAGTTGAATGAGTAGGGTAGTGCATAGGACTGGTCTTTATGTTTCTATCTGTGTAAGTTTGCAGTATATTTATCCACTCCTTACCGGCAGCACTTGCGGTTCGACTATCCCAAACTCCACGTAAAGAACATCCGTCATTATCAACATCATGAAAATATTCACCTTCTGCATAAAGGAAATCTCCAAAAGCACCCTCTGCTGCCTTTTTTCTGCAGAACATTGTTTTTGGTCGGTAATAAGTGGTTTCACCAAGCATGTAATATTGACCTGTTTTATTGCATGTGTCCACAAGTTTATCACACCAGTCTAAGATTTCCGTTCCATCAGGAATAGATATAATCGGCACTGCACTATAGACATGTTTGCCTGATTTCATTGCCTGTATGCATTGCGGAGCATGAAGCCATGGTTGAGTTATAAGAACAATTGCGTCCAAATCAGCTTTGCATATATCATCTAGGCTGTTGTATGCGTCGTTTGGATTGAATTTATCCTGGAAAAACGGATCATTGGCAAACTTTGCAATTCTGGCAGGTTCTCTATCACATAAAGCTATTCGGCTAACACTTGGATGACTCTTAAATAAATCAGCAAATGCTGAACCAAAACCACCTAGACCTACTAGACCTATACTGATGCCCATTTTACTATTCCTTGTTTATATTTTAGATATAAAAGCTCAAAACTTTAGTGAGTTTTCGTTAATATTAAACAATTATTAGTGGAAAGGCAATGGGTATTTAACAGATATTCACGGATAAATTAATAAACTGTAAATTTTTCTTCATTCGTTAGCCCGCATATTTTATGAGATGCTGGTGATGTAGCTACAAAGAAGCAATGTATGTAGGGCTTCCTGTTTAATGAGAGATAGGACGCTTCGCTACTGTCGCGTGCTCCAGTCTCAACAAGTTGATTCGTATCTTTTTGCACTGCAATGAGTTACCTTTAGAAGTATACAAGTCATTCTGCTTGCAAAGTGAAAGATTGGTACAAATTGAAGTGTGTTGTTTTGGTAAGAATGGCTTTCCAAATCTCAAACTTAAAAATAAACCAACCGTAAAATCAAGATAATTGAATGACATTATAAAAAAGGTTTGAAATATTATTAACTTTGATGTATTCTAAAGCATATAAATATTTTAATGAGATGTTAAGGAAACAAAGTAATGCCCATAATAAAATGTCCAGGATGTGATAAAAGAATTTCGGATGAAGTCGAGCTCTGCCCAACGTGCGGATATCGATTTGTCAAACGCTCAAAAAGTCGCAAAATTATTATTAATATTGTTTTAATGATGTTGATATGTATTAGTGCATTTATTGCAGTCGTTGCTTTCACACTTGGTAATACAGTCATCGGCTCTGCCGCATCAGTTGTTATGATTATCTGCCTAATTAAATTCTTCGTCAAATAAACTTTTTAATAATAATTATTTTTAATCTCACAAACTATACTTGGATGCACCACAAATATGATAGTCTTAGGAATTGATACATCGCTTAGGTCAACAGGATATGCTGTTGTTGAAAAAAAGGGGAACAGTTTTTCTGTTCTTGATTATGGCAATATAAAGAATAAGCAGAGTCTGCTTTTGTCAGAATGTCTTGTCAGAATTAGAGCAAAAATTGGCGAGGTAATTGATAGTTCATCTCCTCATGCAGTTGCAATTGAGGGGGTATTCTTTACAAAGCATGCGAAGACCGCAATGATACTTGGGCATGCTCGGGGAACAGCAATTGAGGTTTGTTCGAGTAAAGGTTTGAATGTTTATGAGTATGCACCACGAAGAGTCAAGTCGGCGGTAACAGGTGTTGGTTCAGCAGAGAAGTCGCAGGTTCAATCGATGGTTGCTCGTTTTTTGGGGATTACTGATAAGATTCAAGAAGATGCAGCTGATGCAATGGCGATTGCAATTTGTCACTTGAATAATTCCTCTGGGGTTGCGGTTTTCCAGACTCCGCAGATTTAGGGGAGGGAGGAGATGGGAACACCATGGACAAAATGGACGGAATGGACGCTATGGACATGATGGACGCGACTGTTTGAGAGAGTTTTGAAACTTTTGCTCAAGTGTTTGAGACCGTTTCCCCACGATTTTGAAAGTTTTTTCACTGTTGAGCACCGTTCCGCAAGCGTTCAATCACAGTTCACTGTTTGCCACACGAAGTGGGCTGTCCATAATAATGTCCATAACGTCCATTTTGTCCATTAAGTCCATCAAACCACCGCCCGTCCCAAGGTTCCAAAGCTGCTTTCCCACTGTTCTTCACTGTTCTTTGCCGGCCCAGCCGAGGGCGTGTGTCCAAGTCCATAACGTCCATTGTGTCCATCATGTCCATTTTGTCCCCCAATCAACAATTTGCTTGTCAAAATGGTTGAAAAAGAAGAAAAGAGCTTGTATATTCGTTACAATACTATATAATACTCAAATTATTCGTATGAAGGTCCCTTGATTTAGAGAAATTCCAGGTTAACAGAAAAATGACCACTCTAAATAGTTAATATAAAAGGGGCTTTTCAAATATAAACTAGGTTACAGAAGGAAGTTGATGAAGATATCTTTAAATATGGATGGCGACCACCGGATCACAGGTCATGAAGCACAAATGAAGGCTTTGGCTAGAGATGTTCAGGAAGCCAAAAGTGGAGATTGGAATGCACGAAAACGTTTGAATACAACATTTCAGCCTTTGATTAAGAAGTTTGCTCAGAAACGCACAACTGATACAGCGACGTTTAATGCTTTGATGGATAAAGGTCGAGAAGGTCTTTTTGTTGCAGCCAAGAAATACAAGCTTAAAGAAGGACCGGATCATTTTCAAATCTTTGCTGTTGATTTCATTGAAAATTATATGGATGGCAAGGGTGGAAAAGGCTTTTTGGGTAAACTCTTTGGGAAATAAGAGCATATGTCTGAATTAAAAACCTATGTTTTGGATATTAATATTACAAAAAAGCTAAGTTTTAAAGATATATTTGGTAATAATAATCCTGTCGAGGTTGATGTTGGTTGTGGTAAAGGGCGTTTTCTTATTACCCGGGCAAATCAGTTTCCTAAGACAAATTTTCTTGGTATAGAGAGAATGCGTAGTCGCCAGTCTAATGTAAACAAAAAGATTAACCTAAATAACCTTGAAAATGTTTATCTATCTGGTTTAGAAGCTTCATATGTTGTGGAAAATCAGATTGAACCTGATTCAGTATCTGTATATTACATTTTTTTTCCGGATCCATGGCCTAAGCGTAGGCATCACAAGCGTCGTTTGTTCTCAGAATCATTTTTAAGTTCAATTTACAATACTTTGATTGTTAACGGCAGAGTCAATATTGCAACTGATCATTTGGACTATTTTGATGTTATTTATGACATTCTTTCTGGTGATATTCGTTTTAATGAGGTTGAGACTTTTGAGCCGGAAGATCATGAGAGGACTGGATTTGAGTTGATGTTCATGGGGCAGGGGTTGAAGATTGGCAGATGCTCGTTTGAGAAAAGGTGAACAAATTCGTAAATGCGGAAATGCGAAAATGTGAAAATGGCAGGAATTGGATCAAATGGTTGTAGGGGCTGACCTACGTGTCCGCCCGTTTGACCTATGTGTCCGCCCGTTTGACCTATGTGTCCGCCCATTGGAACGAATGGTGTGGTAGGGTGAACAAATTCGTAAATGCGGAAATGCGAAAATTCGCAAATTAGAGGAATGCCTCTTGTGGTATTATTTTGTTCCGCGCCGAGGCGACGCGGCTACAGTTATGACGATGAGGACATCGTCGCTCCCAAACTTGAAAACAGTGGCGGAACGATTGTTGATGGACATAATGGACTTAATGGAATTGATGGACAGCCCGTTTGCTTAGGCAGCTTGCAGTTAAAAAAATATGAAGAAGAAGTTTACAATTTTAAAGAGATTACAGCATCGCATTGAATATTTGGGGGTATTGTTTGCTCTTTTTCTTATGGATAGATTTTCATTGGAACGTCTGACTAAAATGACAACCTGCGTTTCGAATGCGTTTTTTGCACTTAACAAGAGTCGAAGAGATATTGCAATAGATAACATACTTAAGGCAAAGATTACGGATGACTATTCAGAGGCTAAGAGAATAGCAAAGGAATCTTTTGCTCATTTTGCAATTCTTATTATGGAGTCTTTAAGAACTGATAATGAGTTTACGGAAGACAACTGGTTGGATAAAGTTGAACATGATGTACCTGACGAGACTTTTGAACTATTTAGAGAAAAGGGTAAGGGGCTTATTCTTGTTTCAGGTCACTTTGGTAATTGGGAGGTTGCCGGGCAATTGGTTTCGTTTATGAAGCCTGTATTGGGGATTACGAAGGATATGAAGAATCCTTATGTTAATAGGGTGATGAAAGAGAGAAAACCAAGAAATAATTTAAGGATAACTCCTAAAAAGGATAAAGACTCCGGGCGATTTCTAAGGGCAATAAAGGATGGAGAAATTCTTGCATTGCTGGCAGATCAGTATGCTAGAGAGCGTGGCATTAGAATAGAGTTTTTTGGTAGAGAAGCATCAACTTTTACGTCTCCTGCTCTTTTTCATTTGATATCAAAAGCCCCAATCATTTTTGGTTATTGTTTGAGAACGGGGTCAATGAAGTATAAGTTTGTTGCAACTAAGCCAATGATGTTTAAGGCATCAGGCAATAGAATTGAGGATCAGAAATTGATTATGGGTACTCTTAATGGTATGCTTGAGGATGCGATACGGGAAAATCCAGAGCAGTATTTGTGGGCACATCGAAGGTGGAAGTGAAAAAATTGTAAATGGTAAACTGTAAATGGTAAAACGGCAGGATTACCCCTCCGTCCACGCCGTCATTTGTTTTTTGTTTAAAAGCAAATAACAGCGTGGCCACCTCCCCTAAACAGGGCAGGAGTACTTTGGGTCGAATGGTTTGTAGGGGCTGACCTATGTGTCTGCCCGTTGATTGGAGATACATGTGAAATTTATCTGTCAACCATCATTCGTCATGCGTCTGGCGTCATGAGTCATGCGTCAAAAAAAACAAGAGAAGAGTGTTATGCTTAACACGTAACACGAATGCCTTAGAACGGTTTTAATACAATTTTTGCTATGTGAATTACGTTTAAAATAGTAAGAAATACGAAAATTTAATGGGAGCAAAGATATGAAACTTTGTCAGATTTGTAAAAAAAGAGAAGCAACAATTTTTTTAAATGTATTTGAGAATAAGAAAATGATTAAGGATGCAGGGATTTGTTCAAAATGCATGGAGCAGTTTGGTTTTCCAACCGATCCTAATTTTGCAATGAATAAGCTATTGAATAAATTAAAGACATTGGCATTTAATAATTATGATGAAGATGAGAGCATCGAGATATATCGTTGCAGAACTTGTGGCTTGAGTCAAAGTGAATTCGATTATGATATGTCTTTGGGGTGTCCAAAATGCTATAAATATTTTTCAGATAGTTTGGATGATGTAATTCAACGTATGCACAGATCTTTGAGACATATTGGAAAGAAGCCAGTTGGTTTGCATGCAAAGAATGAGAAAGTAATGTTGTTGAATAAACAGCTTTCCGACGAGGTGCTTCTTGAGCATTATGAAAATGCAGCAATTATCAGGGATGAAATAAGCAAAGTTGAGAGTGAGTGAGATGTCAAATAATATACATGAAATATTTTCAAATTTAACACTATTCTATCCAGAGAATAAGGATGAAGTTGTTACCGGTAGCAGAGTTCTTTTGCGAAGAAATTTTGAAGGGTATCAATTTGCCCATCAGCTTTCAGAAGAAGAGCAGAATAACATTCGATATTTAGTCCAGAAGGCACTGGAAAATGCCGGAGTTTTGGATTGTTTTGAGTATGTTGATATAAAAGATATAAAAGATTTAGACATTCTAGGGGTAGCTGGAAGGTCTACGTTCACAAATGAAGTTGTTGGAGCTTTTATCAATCGGGATGATCATATTGCCATACTTGTTAATTTTGAGGATCACATATGTATGCAGGCAACGAGTCATGGATACAATTTAAATTCAATGTTTGAAAAGATTAATGCCCTTGATAATCTGATTGCAGAGTCTATTGATTTTGCATATTCAAATCGTTTAGGTTTTCTGACAGTCTTTCCTAAGAATGTAGGTACCGGTTTAACCGTTGAGGTTGGCATGCATCTTGGTGCTCTCAAATTTGTGGACGAGATCCAGCAAATTCTTTTTGGACTTGATGAGCTCGGTTTTAATTTAAGAGAATTGTTTGATTCCATAGAATCTGATAGTTCAGCCATTGGTGGAATTGTGATTGTTTCAAACAGGCGCACACTTGGTGTAAAAGAACAAACAGTATTGGATAATATGGCTGTGATTGTTGACAAACTTAAGCATTTAGAGATAGCAGCAAGAGAGAGATATTTTGTTGAGTCTACTCGTATGGTACAGGAACAGCTAGAGACTTTTAAAGATGAGAGAAAAAGTGATGATTTAAAAGAGTTCAGCTATCTTTTGGAGATTGTATCATTTTTGAAACTTGGAATTGATAGTGGTGTAATTCGTAAAATTACATATGATGATATTTATAATATTCTAGATAAGGCAGATCTATCCTGCAAGTTGCATTTAGGTTGTAGGAATGAGAATGATAAAGGAGCAGATGTTATGAATATTATTGATAATATTTTTGAAAAAATAGAACTTGTGGAGTATATTGATGAGTAATGAAAAATTTATAAAGTTTACCCCTCGCGCCAGGCGTGTAATGGGGCTGGCGAAAAGTGAGGCGCTTGCTCAAGGGCAATCTTGTATAGGTATAGAACATCTTTTTTTGTCAATTCTTTCGATTGGTGATGGTATGGCTGTTTCGACATTGTTGAACATGGAACTGCCTTTGGATATAATACGTATAGAAATTGAGAGTGCAACAGAATCATTCAATCCTTTGAAGGATGATAAGGTTCTTCCTTTTACAGCAAGATGTAAGAAGGCACTTGAATTGGCTAAGATTGAGTCTGCACAGTTGCACCATACTTTTGTCGGCACGGAACATTTAATGTTGGCTATACTGGCAGAGGGAGAGAACATCGTTGCCAGAGTTCTTGCAAAGAATGATGTAAGCTACGATAATTTTAGATTTGAGTTGATGCGTTTGCTTGAACCTATGGCTGAAGATGATGAAATGGATGAAGACCCAATGGAACCATTTTCTTCACAAGTGCAAACTAATATACCTGAGTTTGGGGGGGTAAATAAGAAGAGTCAGTATAAGACACCGCATCTTGATAATTATGGTAGAGATTTAACCGTTCTTGCAAGAAATGATGAGTTGGACCCAGTAATAGGTCGGGAAAATGAGATAGAGAGAGTTATACAGATACTTTGTCGACGTAACAAGAATAATCCAGCTCTTATTGGAGAGGCAGGGGTTGGAAAAACCGCTGTTGTAGAGGGGCTCGCGAACATGATTGTAGCAGGAGATGTTCCAGATATAATAAAGAACAGGCGCGTTGTTGCTCTTGATATGGCTCTACTTGTGGCCGGAACAAAATACCGTGGTCAATTTGAAGAGAGAATAAAAGCGGTAATGGATGAGGTGAAAATAGTCAAGAATGTGATTCTTTTTATTGATGAAATACATAGTATTGTTGGTGCTGGTTCAGCAGAAGGTGCAATGGATGCCGCCAATATAATAAAGCCAGCTTTGTCTAGGGGAGAGCTGCAGTGTATTGGGGCGACAACACTTAATGAATATCGAAAATTTATTGAGAAAGATACAGCATTGGAGAGACGTTTTCAGACTGTAATGATCAAAGAACCAACCGTAGATGAAACCATTGAAATACTTAATGGCATTGCATATAAGTATGAACAGCACCATAATATTAAGTATTCAAAAGATGCTCTGGAAGCGGCTGCAAGGCTCTCTGCTAGATACATAACTGGTCGTTTTTTGCCGGATAAAGCAATTGATGTAATTGATGAATGTGGAGCAAAAGTTCAGATATCCAATTCTACAAGTAATCCTGAAATCAAGACATATGAGAAAAAGCTTCAGAAGATAAAAGTTGCAAAAGATGAAGCAATTTTAGCACAGAATTTTGAAGCAGCAGCAGATTTACGAGATGAAGCAAAAGGGATTGAGCATAAAATAGAGGTTCTGGCAAAAGAGTGGAACCAACTTCAGAAATCAAATCAACCAGTTCTAACTCCTGATGATATAACACAGGTAATCTCTAAAATTACAGGTGTTCCAATCACGAGGATGGAAGGTGATGAGTTGAAGAGGCTTCTTGATATGGAGAAGACTCTTTCCAATACTGTTATTGGTCAGGAATCTGCAATTGAGATAATCTCAAAGGCAGTGAGGCGTGCTCGTGCGGGATTGAAAGATCCTCAAAGACCAATAGGCTCATTTGTTTTTCTGGGGGCCACAGGAGTTGGCAAGACATATCTTTGTAAGGAACTTGCTAAGTTTATGTTTGGCAAGCAAGATGCTCTGATACAACTTGATATGTCTGAGTATATGGAAAAATTTGCAGTTTCAAGACTAGTTGGTTCGCCTCCTGGTTATGTTGGTCATGAAGATGGCGGTCAGCTAACTGAAAAAGTTAGGCGAAATCCATATTCAGTTGTTCTTTTTGATGAAATTGAAAAGGCACATCCTGATGTTATGAACATGCTTCTTCAGATTCTTGAAGATGGAAAATTGACAGATAGTTTTGGGCGGGCAGTTGATTTCAGGAATACTATAATAATTCTAACATCAAATATCGGCACAATTGAAGCTGCAAAAGGGGGCGGTCTTGGATTTATCAAAGACGATGCAGGGAATACAAAAGAGATTGAAATATTCAGCAATAAAATTCAATCAGCTGCAAAAAAACTATTTAAACCAGAGTTGATAAACCGATTTGATAATGTTATAGTGTTCAGACAGCTTACTAAAGAAGATGTTAAGAATATTCTTGATATGCGTATAGAAGAACTTTCTGAAAGACTGAAGAGTGTTAATATTAAGATTAAACTGACAAAGTCAGCTGTTGATTTCTTGCTTGAAAAAGGATTTAATAAAAAGATGGGTGTTCGTCCCTTGAGACGAGCAATAGAAACTTATATGGATAATCCAATATCAGAAGCCATTCTGCGAGATGAATTTGACAAGGAAAAGGTTGTTTCTGTTTCAGTGAACTCAAAGAAAGATGGATTAAATTTCAGGCAGAGGAAATAGGGAGCTAATAATGGAAGAAAAAGATTGGTCAATAGAGACAAAAGTTATACAGAGTGGTTATCGTCCTGGTAATTCAGAGCCGAATGTTTTACCTTTAGTTCAAAGTACAACATATAAATATGATACAGCGGCAGATGTTGCAGCGCTTTTTGATTTGAATGCAGCTACCCATATGTATTCAAGACTTAGTAATCCGACAGTTGAGGCTTTAGAGAAGAAGATGGCTGCATTAGAGGGTGGAGTTGGGGCAGTTGCCACTTGTGCGGGTCAGTCTGCAAATTTTCTTGCCGTATTTAACATATGTCATTCAGGAGAGCATTTTGTTGCTTCAACAACAATATATGGTGGAACATATAATCTTTTTGAACATACTTTTAAGAAGATGGGTATTGATGTAACATTTGTTGATCCAAATGTAGGTGTTGATGAGATAAAAAAAGCATTTAGGCCAAATACAAAGGCACTTTTCGGTGAAACGTTATCCAATCCTAATGCTGAAATTCTTGATCTGGAGAAATTTGTAAGTATTGCCAAGGATATGGATGTACCTTTGATTGTAGATAATACATTTCCAACACCATTTCTTTGCCGCCCATTTGAATTTGGTGTAGATATTGTAACTCACTCCTCATCAAAATATCTTGATGGGCATGCAACAAGTATCGGGGGTGTTGTTGTTGATAGCGGTAACTTTAATTGGAACAATGGGAAATACCCATGCTTAACAGAACCAGATCCAAGTTATCACGGTGATATCTTTAATGAAAAGTTTGGACAACTTGGCTATATTGTAAAGATGAGAGCTCAGATGATTCGAGATTTTGGAAATATTATGGCTCCTATGAATGCTTTTCTGACAAATCTTGGAACAGAGACTTTACATCTTCGAATGGAGAGACATAGTTCAAATGCATTAAAAATCGCACAGTTTCTTGAGTCACATGAGAGTATTGAATGGGTTAGGTATCCAGGTTTGGAATCCAGCCCTTACTATCAAATGCATAAGAAATATTTGCCTCTAGGATGTAGCGGAGTTTTAACATGTGGTATCAAGGGCGATCGAGATCGAGCTGAAAAGGTTATGAATAGTCTTAAGCTGGTAAGGATTCTTGTTCATGTTGGCGATTTAAGAACATGTGTTTTACATCCTGCGACAATGACACACCGTCAGCTTAATGAGAAAGAGCTTGAAGAAGCTGGAATTAGTCCTAATCTTATTAGAGTTTCAGTAGGCATCGAAAACGTTGATGATCTTATTGCTGATTTCAAGCAGGCATTGGATAATTAGCAAATTCGTAAGTTCGAAAATGCGAAAATGGCAGGATTACCCCTCCGTCCACGCCGTCATTTGCTTTTTGTTTAAAAGCAAATAACAGCGTGGCCACCTCCCCTAAACAGGGCAGGAGCACTTTGGATCAAATGGTGGAAGTGAAATGATTGGTTAGATGGTTAGTTCGTTAGATGGTTAGATAGGTGTGGAAAAGCTCCGAAGGTATTTATTAAATAGGTTGCGAAGCAACACAATAGTTTAACGTTTACCTTTTACCGTTTACAGTTTTGCTGTCATGCGTCTGGCGTCATGAGTCATGCGTCATCTTGCGTAAAAAAAAAGGATAATATGAAGATTTTAGATGATCAGAAAATTAACGAATTGACATTGGCAGCGGAAAAATCTCCACGTAAAAGGGTACATTTCTGTTTTCATCCAGAGAATGATTCTCCGATTCACAAATTATATATAGCGGCTCAACCAAGCTCTTATATTCGCCCTCATCGTCATGTTGGAGCAGGTCGCTGGGAGATGCTTACAATTATTAAAGGCGAAGGAATTCTTTTTATATTTGATAGTGAAGGCGAGATTCTTTCAAAGAATATTTTATCTACAGATGGACCAGTGTATTCCATTGAGTTTGAGGAAAATATCTGGCATGCATTTGTTGTGACGGCAAACGATACTATTTTTCAGGAAGTTAAAGCTGGTCCATATACGAAACCTAATCCAAGTGACTTTGCCGGTTGGGCTCCTGCAGAGGGGGATTCTGGAGTAGGACAATTTATAGAAGAACTAAAAGCAATGGAAATTTAATAAAATGAGGAAGACGACATATCATTGTCATTCAACGTGGAGTGATGGAAATAA
>JGI1221J13441_10000797_pt1 | contig 13679 bp, 17 predicted proteins | sample LakVidmifraction_4_FD_13441 | JGI IMG/M metagenome (IMG submission 13441) | reverse complement strand
GGGGGACTTGACGGCAGGGGGGAGGCGGTTTTGGGAGAGGCCGGTAGTGGACCCTGTAGGGGGTTAGGTTCAGGGGGACTTGAGTGTGGGGCCTGGTGACGCTTCCGGGAGGAGGTCTGTGCCTGTGTCATAACCTAATCAAGGTGAACCCTCTTTGCCTGTGTCATGCCCTAATCAAGATGAACCCTCCTGGGGGGTGCTACCCTGGTGGTGTCGCTTCACCCGTAGTCCCCGAGATGAGATGAGCCGAACAGATGGAAACCTTCACAGACCTGTACCCCTTCAGAACTTTCACGTGGGGGACAAAGGACTTCGCTGATGGTGTGCGTCGCGTCCCGCTTCCTGAAGCGCTCACTGATCTTCCCCACCTCCGTACTAACCCCATGTCGAAGACGTCTCTGTTGGTGCTCGACATCGACAAGGATGATGCGTGGCGGTCAATCCAGTCGTCGGCGTATGACGATGGTTTGCCGGAGCCGAATTGGGTGACGGTGAATCCGCAGACTTCTCATGCTCATGCTGGGTTTTTCATCAAGGAGCCGGTGACGATGACTCCCAGGGGGCGTGCTCACCCACAAGAATACTTGGATGCGGTGTACCGCTCACTTGGTGGAGAGTACGGGGCTGACCCTCGTTACCACAACGTGTTCCTCCGCAACCCTCTGTATTCGGGTCATGAGGGAATCTTCATTCGTGAGGAGCCGTACACGTTGGGGCAACTCCATGAAGGTGTCGGGACTCTGGCGAAGGTCAGTGCTGTTCGTCCGGCGATCGAGGATGAAGTGGCGGTGGGACGCAATGTGTCCCTGTTCCACTCGATGAGGAAGGTGGGTTACCGCCGCTTCTCTGCCCACTCCTCTCTCGAGTCGTTCCGTGATGAGGTTCTGATGTTGGCCTGCATCGAGAACTCCATGTTCTCTGAACCCTTGTACCCGAAGGAGGTCGAGAGGATTGTTGATTCGTTGACGGCCTGGACGTGGAAGCGTCGTGAGACCTTGGCGAGGGACTTCTCTGCAAAACAGGCGTCGCGTTCAGTGCAGGGTCACTTGGCCCGTTGGGGTGACAACGCACAGCGTGACGAGAACATCCGACAGATGACCGCAGAGGGTTTCTCCCGTGTCGTCATCGCGGACACCCTGGGATGTTCTCAAGCCACAGTGTCAAGAATCCGCCGAACACTCTGAAGGTGAAGGTAACCTGGTGCCCATGGCGAAAACAGACATTGCGAACACGCTCGTCGAAGACAACCTGGACCTCATTCGCCTATCAATCAACACCGTCCTGTCGAAGTCGAGTCGCCGTCTGAACGCTCTCGAGTACGAAGAGTTGGAAGCGGAATTAGCAAAGGCGCTGGTAGAAGTATCAAGACGGTGGCCTAACTACTGCATGGAACACGGGTACGACCCTCAGTCGAGTGAGTGGTTCCGGGTGTTCTCCACCCGCCGCCTCAAGGGGGCAGTGATCGACTACTGGCGGAAAGAGTCTCCCTTGAGTCGAGACGAGACCGACTACACGACCTTCGCCCGCAAACACGGGGCCATTGCCGCGGCCGAAAAGTTTGGCACCAGCGTGGCCGACATCGAGAAGGTGTTGTGCCGGCGCGAGAACCTGTTGAACCCCATAGAGGTCCCTGCCGACGAACCAGGGAGGGCGCACGGCACCACCTGGGAGGTCGTCACCGAGGCGGTGGCTGGGCTCCCCGAGGTCGCTCAAGTGTGGGTGGGCCTGGTGTACGTCGACCACCTTCCCTCCGTGCAAGTCAGGGAGGTCATGGGTCTTGCCTCAGCGCAGCAGGCGCGCGCACTTCAGGGCTTCGTCGAGTACACGATCATCTCCGCAGTTTTGGCGGGGATCATGCTACGCTGAAGGCACCTCCTTGATGAGGGTTCCTTCTCGGGAACTGACCCCCGGTCACCCGCCAGGCATAGCCTGTTGGCCGGGGGTCTTTCATGTCCCTACAAGGTTCGTGCGACAGCCTTCGGCACCGATCCGAACGGGGTGTTCAGGGAGAGCCACCGGTTCACGGCCGGGATGGCCATGATCTTTGCCAGCCACGTCTGAATGCCCACGCCGAGCGCCAGCACTGGTGCCAGCCACGCCGCGTCGATGCTGTCTTGGGTGACCAGCAGAATGGCCACCACCACTGGGAGGGCCGCGGCCACTCCTTGGATGAGGGTTCTCAGGACTCGTTGTCCCTTGAACCAGATGTCGTCAACGGGGTTCATTGTCGTTGCTCCTTCTGTTGTGCGCGACGGCGGACCCGCCACGCTGTGATGAACAGGCCCCACGATGCCGTGGATATGCCTACGAACGAGACTAGCCTCAACCACTCGCGGCCGGGATAGTCAGTCCCCAGCCAGGCCAGCAGGGACGCCGCCAAGAGCATGGGCAGGAGGGCGACCGTGAGGTACATGATGGCCCGCCCGGTCTCTGACCTCCACCAGTGGGTCTTGGTGAAGTACATGGCGACGAAAGCGATCATGCCGGGTCCTGCTGGCAAGATGGCCCAGTCGGCCAACATGTTGACGATGTTCATCGCCCCTCCTCAAAAAGTTGGGTAAGCATTGGGGCAAAGTGGTTTGTCTCACGCTGTGCGGTGAGCCTTCCAACCAGCCGCTCCACACGGTCGGCCCGTGAGAAGGTCCCGATCTTGGAGTGGGCCGCTTCGACAACAGCCAGTGACGCCTCGACGCGACCAGCGTCAGACAACGGCTCCCCGCCCTTGGGGGCTGGGACTAGGCGGTCATACAAGTTGGACAGTGTGTGGCTCATAGTTCGATCCCAGTGGTCTTGCGCCGCAGAGCGTCGATCAGCGCTTCGGTGGTTTCCATGCTGTCGATGAGGCGACCGTTCTGGCGGGTGAGTTCAGCGACCTCCGCGGCCCTCTCGTTGTGGGCGGTACGCCAGGTGTCTCGCTCCGTGAGGGCCTGATCGACCATTCTTTGCTTGTCGGCCATTCGATCCTCAAGGACCTTCCGGGGGACTAGCCATCCCCGCAGAATCGACAACACCGAGAACGTGACGATTGCTCCCAGCGCTACCTGGTCTGGCTGTAGTGTGCCCCACACCTCTACCCACTCCATGTGTGGAACTCCTGACTGTTCACTCTCCTAGTTGACACCTGTTACATCGGTACGAACGGCTCTAGTAACCCCACTTGCCCATGTCCCTTTGCGCTTGATGACGACACCCGGCACCCCTAGCACAAGGTTCATGCGACCAAAGGCCCACTCTTGGTAGAGCGCTGTGTGGTCGGTGACGTTCGGCCAAATGTGGGGGACACGGGCGGCGGCACTGTAGCGGTCACACAACAACGTCTCGTAGCGGATGGCTTGGTCCTTGGTGGTGAGGGTTGGGACCACGTCGAGGATTGGTTGAAGGTGGTCGGCCTCATAGATGCCCGCGTACATCACGGGCCTGCCAAACAGCCACACAGAGCCCGTGAGGGGCATGTGATCCCAGAATGCTTCCGACTCGACCTCCCAAGAGTCTTGCAACAGCAGGAACCGCTCCTCACCGGCTACGAGCGCCCGCCTCAGCCCCTCAACCTCAAAGTAGGGCGTGGTCACCACCCTGACGTCTTCCGGGCCGTTAGACGCCGAAATCGACTCCAAGCAGTTCTCTGCCCATTCCTCCCGGCCGGCCGCTGTGACGACTACGACTGAGAGAGCACTTCCTCGTACAGACACACGTTCTCCTCGATAGTGTTTTCCTTGGCTTTGGCGAACACGGCCTGCCGCATGTCTTCCCTCAGTGCCATGTCGTGAAGTGCCGTCAACGACTCCAACCACTGGGCAGGAGAGTCGGCGAGGAAACCAGTGACACCATGCTCGACGAACTTCGGGTAGGGACCATAGTCCGTAGCCACTGTGGGGATGCCGTGCGCCGCATACTCCAAGGCCTTGATCCACGACTTCGAGTCGTTGAATAGGTGCCGACGCAACGGGGCGATACCCACATCGAAACGCAGGGTGTCATGGTAGGCGTCCATGTCCTGGCACCAGTCAGTGAACTCGTGCTCCGGGCTACCAATCATGTCCGCATAGTTGACACCGATCGTCTTGAACAACGTCTCCGGGTAGCCCTCGAAGTACGTCTTGAGACCCTCAGCCTCTGCCGCAAAGTCCATGCGGTGAGTCGCGGAACCAGCCCAGCCCACGGTGTACTGCGCCGGGGCGTCATAGAAATCCAACTGCCGCTCCTGGATGAAGTTCGGGATCACCACGATGTTCTTGTTGTACGACCTAATGGCACGAGCCAGCGTCGACGTCGACACGATCACCACATGGGACGCCCTCAAGGCGTTGATGATGTTCTGCCGCGTCTGCGGGGCCATGAAGAACCTGTGCGCCCCCCGGTTCGAGTGGTCGACGGTGAACAGGTCGTCATCAAGTTCGTAGACCAGACGCTTATCCCCAGCCTTGCGGAGGTTGACCCACATCTTCGACACGTCTTCACGGGAGACCCGCTGGCCGACGATGGTGTCTACCTCATGGAAGCGCTCACGCTCTAGCCGCACACCGTCCGTGGCATCCCAACCCCTGTCGCGGAGAGCCTGGGCAGGTTGCTCACAGCGGTAGAAGCCACATCCGGCCTCGTCGCCTTTCCAAAAGTGGACGGTGGGGTTCGTCATGGGGTTCCTCTCGGGTTATGTGACCTGCCCAATGATGACATAGGACGAGGTGCCTACCGGTGCCAGAAGCACGCGGTCGGACGCCGCGGGCGTGTAGGAGGCCAGACGCTTGTACGTCTTCGTGGTGGGGGTGGACTCCCCGTCAAACACCACAGTAGGGTCGCCTGACGTGTAGCCAGCGGGGATGGTGGCCAGCCGGTTGAGGCGTTGCGGGGTTTGCGGCACCCCTCGAGCGATAGCGGTGAGGAAGTCTCTGGCGTCCATGATGCTCCTAACCCAAGGTCACAATGCGGCGGAACTTGTGAGTCATCTTCATGCCCGCCTTCAACGGCATCGTCCACTCGTGCTCCGAGAATGAGGCGGCAATACCCATCTCCGTGATGCCCACCGTGACCACATCGGCATTCTGGTGGATCGGCATGATGAGGGAGGAAAACTCCACCACCTCGTACACCTGGCTGGCGTTGAACGCAATGCGGGCCACCTTGTTGTCCAGGGTCGTCTGGTCTGCGGCCTCCTCCAACTTGCGGAAGTCAACGATCGTACGACCGCGACTCACTGTCGACGTAGGAGAGGTAGCCCCATTGTTCGTGTACGACGAGGTGAGTACAGCCTGGTCGGGACTCGACACTGTGATGACCCACTTGTTTGGCACCGCGAACAGGTCCAGGGTCTGGTTGACGTCACCGGACATGACCCCAGTCTCACCCGTGTTGTACGTAAACTCTGAGGTGCGGTCAGCGGGAGAGACGTACGGTTGCGCGATAGCCTTCCCGTCCTCATCGAACGACAGGGAGTCATAGTTGATGGCGCTCAGCAGGTTGTTGATGATGGTCAGGAACGTGGTATCTGGTGCCCACTCACGGTCGGTAGGGAGCGTCAGGGCGGACGCTGTGATGTTGGTGTCCGTAATCCCCGCCTCCGTCAGCAGTGCGGTGACGTAACCGGTGTAGGTGTTCCCAGACTCTGCGGTGTAACGGGCCTCGATCTTGTTGTCCATGAGGACCAACAGTTGGTCGTAGCCTTCGACCTCACGCATGAGACTCGCCCCCGCCTTCCACTGACGGGCCGGCGTGCTCAACAGGAACACCCCCTGCGGCCACTCCACATACCCACCATCGGGCATCCGAAGACGCACATACGGCTTGATGCGGTTGGACAGGTAGTTGATGACCGAATCGTCCTTGATGGTGAACTTCGCTGTGCGCTTGATGTCCGCGAACATGTTGTTTGCAACACTGGCCGCTGACACCACATCAAGATCACCCAACAGGGTGTTCACCGAGTTGAGGAGTTCATACCGGAACGATAGTTCACGAACACCAGTCCCCACCGCACGCAAAGCCGTCTCAACCTCCACGGCCGTGTACACACCTGCCGGATCATAAACTCTCACAGCACACCCCCGTAGGACACTCTGTTGATGGACAGGGAAACCTTCGACCCATGACGGACGTCTGTGATCGACAGTCCAAACAGGAACCCCTTGAAGGATCGTCCGCGGTTGTCCTTGTAGGCGATGGGGAGACGGCTACGCACACGCGCCCGCAACCAGTCCACCGAAGCATCATGGTCCCCATCAAACGGCACCACCAAGGTGAGGTCCACACCCTGCCCAGTGTTCTTCGAGAAAGAAGTCTCCGCATACGTTTTGCCCGTCACGTGCTGGGACAGCGCCCCCACATTCAGGGTCTCAGACCGGCCCTCCGTGTACAGGAGCGCCAAGTACACCGTCTCGGGAGTTGCCGGGTCCGACAGGGACACACCACTGATCGGGTCCGTGGCGGTCGTCGTCACATCAAGATTCAGCACGGGTTACGCCTCCTTCGATGCCACGTCGAACTGTGCAGACACCACGCTACCGTGCTGAACATCATCAACAGAGATTTCCGACATGGTCCCCCTCAACATCCGGCGACGGTTATCGCGGTACACCAGGATCACTCGAGAGTCGATGAGGTTGCGGAGTTCGTTCAGCGTCGGGTCGTGTGACTCATCCCAAGGGACCGTCAACGCGAGACTCATCGCCATGGACTCCTGGTCACCAACGTCCGCGACAGCCCAAGTGCGACCCAACAGAGCATTCGCAGAACCCTCCAACTCGAACGCTTCTTCACGACCATCGTCACCGTAGATGAAGTTCAGGAGGGTCGTCTCAGGGGCCGCGTCCTGGTGAATCCACACGCCCTGAAGGGCCGAAGCGGTGACCTCAACGACGGCAGAGTCGGCATAGGCCCCCGTACCGTCATCCGCGATACCACGCAGGAAGTATTCGTAAGTGGTGCCCGACCCCACCGCATAGTCGTGGTAGGTGCCACTGGGATCGACAGAGCCTTCGAGAACATAGTCACCCAGTCCTGTGGGGCGCTTCCAAATCTCGTTGGACTGCACGTCGGGCCTCGAGCCTGCCGGTGCCGGGTTGTCCACCGTGATGGTGACGTACTGGTTGCCCACCAAGTAACTGAGGATCGGGGTCTCCGGGATGCTGTAGGAGGGGGTCACGAGGCGGGTGCCCGCATCCGTTTCCTGGTTCAGGGTGTTGCGGATGTACACCTCGATGCGCTGTTCCAGGTCGGTGGCGATGCCCGCAACCCGGAATGTGGTGTCCGTGGAGTTCACCCAACCCGTATCGGACAGCACCGCATCGGTGGAGTTGTTAAGCAACTTCACCCGGTATGCCTGTTGTGTGGCTGACGACGTGGTGGTGTACACCCACACAATGTCCTGGTAGTTGACGATCGACGTGGGGTTGTCTGAAGCAGGATCGGTGATCGCCACAGAACCAATGTCTGCCGTCACGAACGTGGAGTACGTCGACCAGGAACCCGCTACGTCGAGGGCGTCGTAGGTTCGCATCCTCCAACGGTAGGACTCGTCGTTGTCAATCGCACTCGCGGCCAACGTCAGGTTGCTTCCCGTACTGGCGGTCTTCCCTGACGCATACGCAGAGGTTGGGCCAGTGAGGTTGTCAATTTCGAAGTCGTAGGCAGTCTGAGCGTCAACCAGGTTGTTGTCCCCGAACGCCCAGGCGAAGTCTGTTGCCAGTGTTGCATCGAAGGGCACATGGGAGGCGAGTGCCGGCGCGCTGGGAGCAACGTTGCCGGTAAGGTCATTCACCGACGCGAGAGACTTGGTTCCCGCGACGTCCGCAGAGGCAGTGACTAGCACGCGACGCTCATCAACGGTGCCACGGGGAGTCTTCAGCATCGTGTTCGTCGACGAAGCCGGACCCATCGTTGAGGTAAGGGCCGTCGCGGAACCAATAACATAGGTGGACATGTTGATGGTCAGAACCTGGATGAGACGCCCAGAAGAATCGTCTGTGTAGTACACCTTCAACAGGTTCGTGCGACGGTCGTATGCTACATCCCACTGGTCGGTTGCGGCATACCCGTTGAAGTTCGCACCCGAAATGGTCGGAGACGCGAGGGCCGAGCCTCCCGTTGAGTACACAATGACCCACAGGGAAGAACCGTCAGCACGCACACGGACGAACACGGACGAGGAAACAGGAACACACCTGATCTTGTCGGCCGACCAGTTGGATGCGCTCTTCGCCACCCCCACCACCGAACCGTTGGTGACGTCCACCACACCGAACCCGTTGGCGGTGATAGCCACACGAGTGCCGGACAGGACGGCCATGTCAAGGCGACCCCTGTTCGCATCGGAATCAGCGACAGCCGGAGGCGACCCCAACCAGGACGGGTCAGACCCATCCGCGATTGACGACTCATTAGTAGAAGCCGCAACCACCGCAGTAGACACAACCGCGTAGGACAGGGCACCAGACCCCAGTCCGCCAGCACGTCGCGCAAGCAAGAACACGGTGTCAACGGGGGAACCACCCGTACCCGGCACAACAACAGCAGAGAACCGCTCCAACGGGTCTCCCGTGTCAGTGAGGGACAGATACGAAACACCGCTTGCAGTCCACGAGGTCGTACCCGTGCGGAAGTAGCGGCGAATGTAAACCTGCGAGTCATTGGAACCGCGGCGTCCAACGACGTACAAGTTTCCAGCCGGGTCAGCACACAACGCCAACCCATCCAAAGTCCCCGGCAGGTAGTGACCGGTGGACCCCGTCCCAGTGGCCAAGGTGGCGATCGTGGTGGCCGTCGTGCCGGCAGTGAGCGCAGAGTGGACCAGTGTGACCGTTGCGGGGGAGCCCCCATTGGAACGCAACTCGACCTGCACGCCGCCCGACACCTGAATTGAGGCGTTCCCCACATTGTCCATAAGGGTTCGCTTGCGAGTCGTTACCGACTGGGTGGCCGAGTAGGCACCAGCACCCACCGCATTGTTGGCCCGCACCCGCCAGTACGTGATGTCGTTGTCCGGCAGGTCGGTGATGCTGAGGCTCAGCGAAGGGGTCGCATATTCGGTAGGGGAAGTAAACGAAGCACTGAGCGACGTTTGGATCGTGTACCCCGTGATCGCTGAGGAGTTATCGGCAGGGGTCGTCCACTTCAGCCACGCCGCATAATCCTGAACATAGTCCGCGGTGCCCGTGACCTGGTCGGGAACATCCGCAAGGGTCCGCACGAACCCAGTTGAGGAGTAGACAGACCAACCCAACGAGTTGTGGGCACGAACCCGCATGTAATAGTTCGTGTAAATGCTGAGACCCGTGACGGAACGCGACAGGTTGTTTGCCGTGTTGTCGTACACGGGAGACGAAAAGTCCGGGTTGTTGTCCACCTGCAACTGGTAGTTGTCGATGGCGAAGCCACCATCATCGAACGCAGACCAGGTGGCAGTAAAGGAGTTCTTCGTGATGGCCGACGCGGCAGGAGTGCCCGAAGCATCCGGCACCGAACCGGGGATCGCAGACACCGTCCCGGAGTACACCGACCAGGTGGAACCCGCGTTCGTTACCGCGTTCCGTGCGGCCACCCGGAAGTACCAAGTGTTGGCAGACAGACCAGAGATGGTCTTCGAGGTGGTGCCCGAGGTGGTGGTGGAGTATGAGGAGAACGAAGACGACGTGGAGTAATGGATCACATAGTCTGTGACACCGGAGCCACCATTCGTGGACGGTGCAGACCATGACAGGACCACCGACCCATCCCCGGCACTGGCAGACAGGCTCTGAGGTGCGGAGGGTGCCTCCACATAGGTGGCATATCCGGCAAGGTCGCCACTCCACGTGTAACCGTTGAAGGCCGTCGCCGTGCCAACAGTGTTGGAACGCCCGAAGTAGAACTGGTTGTTGTTCGAGCCGCGAATGTAGAAACGAGTGGAGGTCGAGTTGGACAGGAACACGGACAGGTTGGCGTCATGTGTTTGGGCGGAACTAGCGGCCCCAATGTTGAAGTATGAGGACGCCCCACCACCCACCTCGTAACGCACCGACCTGGTTCCACCCTTGCCCGCACAGTAGCCACGAACCCTGGTGACAATGATCGGCCGGGAACCGTTGGCTACCGACCGCCCATTAGGGGTGCTGAAGACGCCTGAGTAGACACCGCCGTAACCCTGGTACGAGTAGACCTGAGCCGGGGTGGAGCCGCCAGGAAAGGTGAACGTACCCATCAGGCCGTCACCCCTCCTGCACGGGCCGTCTGCCCGAGCGTCTCGAACACGTCGATGACCTTGCGAATCTCGTCCACGTTGGAGGCGTCGATGGTGACATTGGCAATGTGAATGGAAGTCTTCTGACCACCACCGCCCGCACGACTCAACGGGATGATCGAAGCACCGCGCTTGAGGTTCAGAATCTCAGGCCCCTCCTCGCCCACAAGTGCCGCACCACCCGAGGTAGCCGTACCACCCTTGGCCAGATGCGGGATCGCAGGGATCGTGGGGAAGTTAACGCCGGGGACCTTGTTCACGCCACGGATCAACGTGTTTACACCTGAGGTTGCACCGTTGATGACGCGAATGATCGAGTTGATGACGGACTTCAGGAATGACACCGTGCCATCGAACGCACCCTTAATGACGCCGGCGATGTCGCCGAACACGTCACCGATCTTGTCCCCGACCCTTGTCATGGCGTCAGAGATGAAGTCGATGACAGGTGAGATGCCGTTGTCCCACAGCCAGGAGAACGCGTCGCCCAATGTGGTCAGGTAGGTTTTGATTCCACCAACCACAGGCTTGATGACGTTTTCATACAGCCACGAGAACGCAGAGCCGATGAAACCCAGGATGGGTGACACCACCCCGTTCCACAGGAACTTAATGACGGCGATCCACAGGTTGATGATCGACATGATGTTGTTGACAACCGGCTTGATGACGTACTCGTAGAGGAAGTCCCAAGCCACACCGATAGCGGTCAGGATGGGCTGGATGACCTTCTCGTTCAGCCAGGTGATCGAGGTGGACATCGCGTCCATGATGTTCTCCCACACCTTCTGGCCCAACTCCGTCTGGGTGAAAAAGTAGATGAGGCCGGCGACGAGTGCGGCAATGGCCACCACAATCAGGCCGATAGGGTTCATCGACATAGCCGTGTTAAGCGCCCACTGGGCCACAGTTGACGCCACCATGGCGATCTTGGATGCAATCATGCCCGCGTTGAGAACACCCAAAGCGATGGCGTACACCCCGACTGCGGCGGCAACAATACCCAGGATCGGTCCCCACGTCTTAAAGTTGTCGATGATCGCGGTGACAGCGGGGATCACGTAGTCGATGAGGATGCCTTGAAGTTTCGTCAACATGGGCAACAGGATCGCCCCGAACTTCCCGCCCAGTTCCGCAGTGTTCGCGGCCGCAATCTTCGACTGGTTGGCAAACCCCTCCTGGGTGCGCGCGAAGTCGCCAGTGGACTTCTCGCCATCCTTCAACATGAGGGTCTGAAGGGCTTGAGCCTTCTCCTGTTCAGTCAGTTGGTCAACTGAATCCTTGCCCGTCTCAGTGAGGGCCTGCTGTTGGACACGCGCCGCGTCGATCGCGGGGAACACCCGTTGCAGAGAGTCGTACTCACCACGCAGTGCGGACGACTGCATGTCGATGACCTCTGCTGTGTCCAGGTTGTTGAACGACCCAATGTCTGCGGCCATCTGAATCCATGAGGTCGACATGTCGGCCGCAACACCGTTGCCGAAACCCATCTGGGTGAAGATGTTGCCGAACGCTCCCGCGGCGGACTCTGCGGCCCCCTCAGAGAGACCAATTCCCTTCGACGTGGTCTTTGACCAGTCATGAATCTTGGAGGCAGAATCCCCGAACACCACATCGGTGCGCGACACCGCCTCGTTAAGGTCCGAGGCATAGGTCACACCGTTTGAGAGGTAACCAGTGATGGCCTTGCCTATCCCCGCGGCGGCGAGACCGCCCACGATCTTCAAGCCCACAGACTTACCGATCCCGGAGAACAGGCCCCCAGACTTTTTCACTGAGGACTGGACACCGGGACCAACCTTGGACGCATCAGCGGTCACATCAACGAAGGCGTCGGCAATCTTGAAGCCCGGCATTAGATGCTCCTCAGTACGTCAGCGACCTTGAAAGACATCAGAACTCCCTACCATCGTTGACCATGGCCGCGGCTTGGTGAGCCGACACCGTATTTGTGCTGTGGGATTCCCGCTTTGCTACCGGCGACCTGGGAACATGTGCTTCGCGTTCCTTTTCGTCGCTCTGAATCATGGCACTCACCGCACCATCGTAGGCACCCAGGAATCCTCCCATGTTGAAGAACTCCTGACCGTCCATCTCTTCGAGGGGGCCTCTCAGCCCATGAAAGCGAGACAGGTCTGACCTGACGGCCGGCAGATAGTCCAGCATCCAGATCACCTCTCCTGCTCGCTTTAGGGATTTCCCGACGTTTGCAACTCCCCAAGGACGATCTTCTGAGAGATGGTGGTCACCCTCTCGAGGTCTTCCATGGTGAGGTCTTCGTAGTCGACCAGTGCATCAAACCCGTCTTCGCCCAACAGGGCTACGAGGAGGTTCGACACTGCAACATTCTCCCCGACCTTACGAAGGTCACGAAGATATTTCAGGCCCACGTTCGCACGGGGCTTCCTGGGGATGGTGTACTCAACACCATCAATCTCGAACAGGACTACCCGTTCACCGGTGCCGTCATCGTGCGAGGAGATGAACTTGACGTGGTCTCCATCGTCCAAGGTCTCCGTGTTGTCGGTGACTTCCTTCATTGTTGTTCTCCTGTCTTGTGGGGTTGAGTGTGGGGTTCCCCTGTGATTGGCCTGAACCCCACGAACTGACCAACCACAGGGAATCAGTTACGCCGCGTTCTCATCCAAGATGACGAACGGTGCGATGGCCGAAGACACATAGTGTGCCGAGAAGGTGACGGTGAACATGGTCTGGCCGTCCTTCTTGTACGCGAACTCCGTGTTGTCGATCGACAGGACACGACGTGCGACCACACGGCGACGCTTACCCGAGGGGGCAAAGCCGTCGAAGATCAGAGCGAAGTAGTCCGGCTGAGTGGCGGACACAGCGTTCGGGGGAGTCAGCGTGGACGCCGCGGCCCCGGTGACGACTGCCGACAGGTTGTTCATGGCGATGGCCATGTTGTCGAGGGTCGCCTCTGCGAGGTTCGTCGAGAGGGTCAACTCACGCTTCGTCAGACGACGACCAGGAATGTCGACCACTTGGTCAACTTCCAGTTCGGTGTACTCCTGGTTGATCGTGAGGGTGACACCATCCTGCGTGCCACCGAGGTCAGTCCATGCGGACGTCTCGGGGGTCTCGTTGATGACGGCTTCAAGCGGCTCGGTTGCACCGAAGACACCCTGGTAGAGCGTTCCGGGACCGAGAATCAGGTTGGAAACTGTTACAGCCATGGTTCTCTCTCCTTACTTCTTGGTGCCCGTGGCGGATGCCGTGGACGGTTCGGGTGTGGGGTTATCCTCCGGGGCAGGAGCCTCAGTGGAAGTGTCGTCTGAGACCAGGAGGTCCCAGCGGCGCAGATCGGTGAACTCCGGCTCGTCGACCTCGATGGTCTTGGACGGGTTCATGGTAGTGCGGACAATGTGCTTCATCAGATTCCTCCATGGGTGCGTATTACTGCGGGACGCAGAAACGGTTGAGCCGCCTGCTTCGAGGTGCCAAGTTCCACCTC
>JGI1221J13441_10000792_pt1 | contig 13716 bp, 7 predicted proteins | sample LakVidmifraction_4_FD_13441 | JGI IMG/M metagenome (IMG submission 13441) | reverse complement strand
GGCTGGAGAAGGTCCCAAGGGTTGGGCTGTTCGCCCATTAAAGTGGCACGCGAGCTGGGTTCAGAACGTCGTGAGACAGTTCGGTCTCTATCTGTAGTGGGCGTTAGAAATTTGAGTGGACCTGATCCTAGTACGAGAGGACCGGATTGGACGAACCTCTGGTGCACCAGTTGTCACGCCAGTGGCATCGCTGGGTAGCTACGTTCGGAAGGGATAAGCGCTGAAAGCATATAAGCGCGAAACCCACCACAAGATGAGATTTCTTTAAAGGACCGTGGGAGACTACCACGTTGATAGGCCACAGGTGTAAAGGCAGTAATGTCATAGCCGAGTGGTACTAATAATCCGTAAAGCTTGTAGCCCCCTCCAACTCCCCCAAAGGGGGAGGGTAAAAAGGAGGGGGTGCTGGAATGCTTACCATTGGTTTTTTGTAATTTTTGTTTCTTGAATATGTCAACAATATAAAGTCCCCTCTGGGCGTAAAGCGCAGAGTATTTTTGTTCCCCCTTTGGGGGTTAGGGGGCTTGTTTGTTTTAAGGTGGTTATGGCGACGGGGCTCACCTCTTTCCATTCCGAACAGAGAAGTTAAGCCCGTTTGCGCAGATGGTACTGCTAATTGTGGGAGAGTATGTCGCCGCCTTTTTTTTGAAAGCCTTCATCATTGCGATGAAGGCTTTTTTTGTTTGTACTAGTTTGTGAAGCGTCCCCCAATCGCAAAAACTCCCAGAATTAAAACCTATGCCCATATTAGTTGGCTTTAAAGGTGGTCATTGAATAGTAGCCGTTATTATCGCTTGTTGAGAGCACTTTTTCTTCGTGCATCTTCGAGACTTAGGGTTTTAGTGGCAAAAAATTAATTTAAACCATCATTCATTTGCGGCCATAAAAGCTTCAGAATGCTAAGGAGTGATCATTTATACTGCACTGCCTTTTTTTATGCAATAAATTTAGAGGCATCAATCATATCTTCTTTTTCCTACTGCTGCACTTCCGAAGTGGAAAATAAAACTTTATTTTTGCCTGTATGGAAGTAAATAATTTAGAACAAGGTTTTTTTGGCATTGGCATTCAAAATGGAAAAACCCCAGAGAATCTCGGTGTACTTTGGCGCTCTGCTCAAAACATGGGAGCCAGTTTTATTTATACTATTGGCAATCGTTATGCTAAACAAGCTTGCGATACCCACAAGGCGGTAGGTGCCATGCCATATTTTCATTACGATACTTTTGAAGAATTTTATAAACATCTCCCAAAGGCCGCTATGTTGGTTGGGGTAGAACTTACCAAAACCTCAGAACCGCTGGAGAGCTTTAAACATCCCCGAAGATGCGTTTATTTATTAGGAGCCGAAGACCACGGACTTTCCAAAGAAGCGATCGAAAAATCCCATTTTCTTGTGCAATTTCAATCCACTTTAAGTCTAAATGTTTCCGTTGCAGGGAGTATTATTATGTACGATAGAAACAGTAAACATACATTTTCTACATAAAAATTTTTTCAATTGGTTTATCTCCCGGTTTTATATGGCTTTTTTAGATAGTTTGGTTAAATTAGCACGAATTTCAATAAAAATTTAAAAGAATGAGATACTTATCCAGAGCTATGCTCGGCCTGGCGATTGCAGGCTTGTTTAGTACCGTCGCTACTGCACAGGAAGTTGTAGAACGCAACCAAGATGACTTTAGTGAATTTATGGACCGGAGCGGAGATCGCTATCGTACCGCCATGGGAACTCCAGGTCCGGAATATTGGCAAAATGAAACCGACTATAAGATTAAAGCGACTTTAGATGATGAAAAACATACCATAAGTGGTAAGCTCACTTTAACCTATACCAATAATAGTCCGCAGAAACTAGATTTTATCTGGATGCATTTGGAACAAAATAGGTTTACCGAAGATTCTCGGGGTACTTTAACTACGCCTGTGCAGGGAAATCGCTATAATGGCGATATAGACGGGGGCTATACCATTACTAATTTGGAAGCGAAAGTGAAAAGAAGTTCTTCTTCCAAACATATCATTAACGATACGCGTATGCAGGTTTTCTTTGAAAAGCCAATTCCTGCCAATGGAGGAAAGGCTACTATTTCTATGAACTTTGAATATAAAATCCCAGTAGATGGTATGGATCGTATGGGGCGTTTAGATGTGGAAGATGGTACTATTTATGCCATGGCACAATGGTTCCCTAGAGCCGCGGTCTTAGATGATGTGGAAGGCTGGAATATTGAGCCCTACCTTGGCGCCGGTGAGTTCTATTTGGATTATGGTGATTATGATTATGAAATTACCGCCCCGGCAAGTCATATTGTAGTAGCCTCTGGTGAATTGCAAAATCCTAGACAGGTACTTTCATCGAAAGTAAGGGATAGAATGGATAAAGCCGCTAAAAGTGACTCTACCGTTTATCTAATTAAACCATCAGAAGTGAATGATATGTCGCTTAGGGCAGAACAGGAAGGTACACTTACCTGGCATTTTAAGATGGAGAATACGCGTGATGTCTCTTTTGCTTCTTCAAAAGCTTTTATCTGGGATGCTGCAAAAATAGATTTGCCTAGCGGAAAAAAAGCCATGGCGCAATCTGCGTATCCTAAAGAAAGCGATGGCCAGGGAGCCTGGAGCCGTTCTACCGAGTATTCCAAAGCTTCTATAGAACATTATTCTGAAAAGTGGTTGGAGTATCCTTATCCGGTGGCGGTAAACGTGGCTGCCGATATTGGCGGAATGGAGTATCCCGGATTAAACTTCTGCGGTTGGAAGAGTGAAGGGGAATCTCTTTGGGGCGTAACCGACCACGAATTTGGCCATAACTGGTTCCCAATGATTGTTGGCTCGAATGAGCGTAGATATGCCTGGATGGATGAAGGTTTTAATACTTTTATCAATTATTACAGCACCAAAGCTTTTAATAATGGAGAATATCCGGTTAGTTTAAATAAAACCCGAAATATGACCGGGTGGTTTAATAGCGAGCAACGTGAAGGCATAGATACTTATCCCGATGTGACCAATTTAAGAAACCTTGGGATGACGGCCTATTATAAGCCTGCTATTGGACTGGTTTTATTACGAGAGTATATTTTGGGAGAGGAACGATTTGATAATGCTTTTATCTCTTACATTAATGCCTGGGCCTATAAACATCCGCAACCGGCAGATTTCTTTAACCATATGGAAAATGTAGCGGGAGAAAATCTTTCCTGGTTCTTTAAAAAATGGTTCTACGGAACTGGGAATATAGAAATAGCAATAGACGGAGTGCGACAGTATCAGGGTAATTACATGATTAGTCTTGCTAATAATGGAGAAATCCCAATGCCAGTAAAACTGAATATTACCTATGATGATGATTCTTCTGAAGAGGTAATGCTTCCGGTAGAAATATGGCAACGTGGTGACTCCTGGAATTACTTGCACCGCACCGATAAAAAAATCAAAACTGTAGAGCTGGATCCCGATAAAATCCTTCCAGATGTAAATTCTGGAAATGATACCTGGCCAAGTACATTTTATAAAGATTAGTTAGTGTCTGTCTATAAAGTCTGATAACTGCGTTACGCTCGTTTTGAAAACAGTCGTTTACTCCAGTAAACTCCTTGGTTCTCAAAATTTCGCAAGCCTTGTTCTCGGCCTTTCTAGCTCAGAAACTCGACTGTATGGACAAACACTAGTAAATAGTGTTATAGATTTATAAAGCCGATTGAAGTTAAAGTTTCAATCGGTTTTTTTGTTTATTGGCTTTACTATATATGGTTTAGTGAATTTTGCCACTAGAGCATGAAGATTAATAAAGCAGTTGATAATTGAATATTTAGCTTAGTGTTTTTCTTGGTGTCTTAGCGTCTTGGTGGCTAATGGTATTTTGATGGACTTTTTAACATAGAAATCGTCTGCCGCCCAAGAACCCCACAGCCTGTCACACAGTACCCGAAGTGTGCCTAGTTGGTGAGGGTTTTATTCTTTTAAAATCGTTAGATAGAAGATGCGGATTTATTCAGTTCTTTCAGGAGATTATCCGAATTAACAAAGAACTTCGACAAGCTCAGCCTGACGTGAGCCGAATTAAGAATGGTCTTCGATAAGCTATCATTACGAGTGGGGTGTTTTAGCGAGAGGGTGGAGGCAAGGAGCTTATTTACCCTTAAAAAGACCTTTTTCTTTAATCATTTTAGCCGTATTTTCGGGTAGCATGGATTCCCATCCGGTTTTTCCTTCTCTAATCATTTGGTACACCAGTCGGGAGTGGATATCTAAAGTTTCAGGATCATAATCGGTAATGTCTACCACCCGACCATTATCTTTAAAATACTGATAGAGCTCTTGCATTCTTGGATGTACCTTTAAATTTTTACTGGTAATAATTTCTCCTGTTTCTTCATCTTTAAATGGGTACAGATAGATTTTTAAGCTTTTGAAAAATAATTTTCCAAAGGCTTCCAGAATCCCGCCACTTAGATGGCGGTAATACCTTTCATCAAAAATATCCTTTAAAGTGCTCACGCCCATGGTTAAGCCCATGCGCTCTTTGGTATGTTGTGAGAAATATTCTACCACTGTATAATATTCCTGAAAATTGGAAATCATTACGGTTTGTCCCAGGGAGCCAAGTAGATCTGCTCGATCCAGAAAATCCTGCTCGTCTATTTCTCCTTCTCCTTTAAGATTTGAAAGGGTAATTTCAAAAATCACTACGGCTTTTTCTTTATCTACTTTGCGTTCGTTTAGAAAGAGGCTAAGGGATTTCTCATACATCGCCATATTTACGCGTGTTACCGGCCTAAAACTTCCGCGGAGCGTTAAAATATTTCGTTTATAAAGAATACTGGCAGGGAGCACATTATTGCCGCTTGGCGCAAACATCACGGCCTGGGTGATGCCTATTTTCACTAGTTCTAAACTCATTAAGCGATTGTCAACTTTTTTAAATGCAGGGCCGGTAAAATTAATAGCGTCTATTTCTATTTTATCTACACTTAGATGATCGTATAGCTGTTTGAGTAAATGTTTTGGGTTGTCGTGATGGTAAAATGCCCCATAAATAAGATTTGCTCCCATAGTGCCCAGACTTATTTGCTGGTGGGCGGCATTGTTTTCTAGCAATTGAATGTGGAGTATGATCTCGCTGTAATCTTCTTTGGGTTTGGTTTGAAATCTTATTCCCAGCCAACCGTGACCTTTATATTTTTTTGCCCAATCTATAGTTGCGACGGTATTGGCATAGCTAAAAAATAATTTATTAGGATGTTTAAGTCTGGAAATCCGGTCTTCAATGAGTCCGGTTTCATAGCGCATCATGGTAGTTAACCGGGCTTCGGTAACGTAGCGCCCATCATCTTCAATTCCGTATATGGCATCGCTAAAATCTTTATCGTAAGCACTTAATGTTTTTGCAACGGTTCCCGAGGCATTGCCGGCTCTAAAAAAATGACGAACTGTTTCCTGCCCGGCCCCTATTTCGGCAAAAGTTCCGTAGATATTTTCGTTCAGATTAAGGCGCATCGCTTTGTTCTGAATGGAAGTTACTTCTTCAAACTCCTTTTCTCCTTCAACAATAACAGACATGGTGTGTGTTTTGGTGTGAAAGATAAAGTTAAGAAACTTAACCTGCAATATTCACGCTTTTTTAAGAATATCGCTGATTAAGCAGGTTGACCCCTCCCGATATTTTATCGGGATAGTTGTACCCATTTTTGAGCATCAAAAATGTTGATAAAATTTAGACGAAATAGAACATTAATCCCTCCAGAGGGTTTAATTCCCCGAGGCTTGCCTCGCAATTTTTTAAAAGTATTCTCCAATTCATACCTCGTGGGCTTGCCCCGATGTTCTTGATTTCTGATTTTATAACATTGTTGGCCGATAAAAATATTCCAATCGCTGCAATTCCTTTCAAAGAAACGTCTTGAAGGAATTTTTAAAATTACCCCCTTACTTTTTCAAACATTTGAAAGAAAGTTTTAATCGGAAAATAGTATTCAAGAAAACATAAGATTTTCAGTTAGTTATGATTTAGTCCTGCTTCTTGTCTCTTGCAGTGAAGCGGTCTTGAATCTTTAATCGGACAATAGTCATTTTATGAATATTCCGGATTAAGTCTTATCTACTGCAACTTTATAAGAAGGATCTTCTAGAATATTTACTTCAATGATAGCTTCGGCATTGCTTAATAATCTTCTACAATCTTTGCTTAAATGCCTTAGATGTAATTTTTTACCTTGCTTGTGATAGCGTTCGGTAAGTTTGTTTAGCGCTTCAATTCCAGACATATCTACCACGCGGCTTTCAGAGAAGTCGATAATTACTTCTTCGGGATCATTTAAAACGTCAAATTTATCATTAAACGCCTGTACCGATCCGAAGAAAAGAGGTCCATAAATTTCATAATGTTTTATTCCGTCTTCATCAATACGCTTCCTTGCCCTAATACGTTTTGCATTATCCCAGGCAAATACCAGGGCAGAGATAATAACACCAATCAATACGGCAAGCGCCAGATTGTGAAGAATTACGGTTACCACGGTCACCAATACCATCACCAAAATATCAGATTTAGGCATTCTTCTAAAGGTTTTTAAACTTGCCCACTCAAAAGTTCCTACGGCTACCATAATCATTACCCCGGTAAGTGCAGCCATAGGTAGTTTTTCAATAAGATCGGCTCCAAACATGATAAATACCAGAAGCATTACTGCAGCTACAATTCCCGAAAGTCTTGCCCTGGCGCCAGAGGATATATTAATTAGACTTTGGCCTAACATGGCACAACCTCCCATCCCAGAGAAAAATCCGGAAAGGATATTTGCGGTTCCTTGCGCTACACATTCTTTGTTCCCACTGCCACGGGTTTCGGTAATTTCGTCTATAATATTTAAGGTTAATAAACTTTCAATAAGTCCTACCCCGGCCATAATTGCCGCATAGGGTAAAATAAGCATCAAGGTATCCAGGCTAAACGGAACCATAGGAATATGAAAGGGTGGGAACCCACCGCTAATAGAAGCGATGTCCCCAACAGTTTTAGTTTCTAAGCCCAGCCCGAGCACCAGGCCGAACACCACTAAAATGGCAGCCAGGGAAGAAGGGATAACTTTAGTGAGTTTTGGTAAAAGCCAGATAATAAGCACCGCAACGGCTACCAAACCGAGGTAAGTGTACATTGGCGCCCCGGTCATCCATTCCATTTCTCCATTTTCATTGGGAGCTTTAAACTGAACTAACTGTGAGGTGAAAATTATAATTGCCAACCCGTTTACAAATCCGAAGATTACTGAGTGCGGTACCAATCGTATTAATTTCCCCAGTTTTAAGACCCCGGCCAACATCTGTATTAAACCTGCCAGCACTACCGTTGCAAATACATACTCTGGCCCGTGAGAAACCGAAAGTGCAACAATAACTACAGCCACGGCACCGGTAGCGCCAGAGATCATCCCCGGGCGGCCACCCAGAATAGCGGTAACAAGACCCATTACAAAAGCGGCGTACAATCCTGTTAACGGAGATAACCCGGCGATAAGTGCAAAAGCTACAGCTTCAGGAATTAATGCCAAAGCTACAGTAAGACCAGCGAGAATCTCGTTTTTATAATTTATTTGTTGTGAAAAATCAAACAGGTTGAAAATCTTTTTCATCAGAATAATATTTTAATAGATAGTTGGGATGCCGGAGTTTCCCCCGTATAAAATTTAGAAATTGGATAGCACAGACCTTATTGATCTAGGGCGGGGTAATTGCAGATGATTGTATAGGTTTTCTTTGCTCCATAAGCGCGCGCAAAATTAGTTAATTATTTTTAATAGAAAAGCCCTGGAGTGGTTATATGTGAATTTTTACCGATATAATAATTTGAAGTGAGCTGATTATCAATTTGATAATAAGTTTTAATGCTGAAAATTTATGACTCTTTCGCTTAAAGAGAGATTATGGGAAGTGGTGCGAGAATGGTAAAGACGAAGGTTTTAGGGTTTTATAAATGGAGAAAATAGCTGGGCTTCAGAAATAAAATCAATTCAAAAGAATTAACTGTAAGTGAATCGTCTTATCTTTGCATTCTAAATTTAACAAAATGGCACATAAAGCAGGATTTGTAAATATAATTGGAAACCCTAATGTGGGGAAATCTACTTTGATGAATGCTTTTGTTGGCGAAAAGCTTTCCATTATTACTTCTAAAGCTCAAACTACGAGACATCGAATTTTGGGGATTGTAAATGGCGAAGATTTCCAGGCAATTTTAAGTGATACTCCGGGTATTATTAAACCCGCTTACCAGTTGCAGGAGTCTATGATGGATTTCGTGAAATCTGCTTTTGAAGATGCCGATGTTTTGGTTTATATGGTTGAAATTGGCGAAAAGGAATTGAAAGATGAAGCCTTTTTTGATAAAATAATTGACGCTAAAATTCCTATTCTTTTATTGCTGAATAAAATTGATAAATCTAACCAGAAGGAATTGGAAGAACAGGTACAACTATGGAAAGATAAAGTACCGAATGCTGAAATTTTTCCCGTTTCGGCCCTGGAAGGCTTTAATGTTGCGGAAGTTTTTAATAGAATTATTGAACTGCTACCCGAATCACCCGCTTTTTATCCCAAAGATACCCTTACCGATAAACCCGAACGCTTTTTTGTCAATGAGATTATTCGGGAAAAGATTTTGATGCATTATAAAAAGGAAATTCCTTATGCTGTCGAAATAGATACGGAGGAATTTTTTGAAGAGGAAAAAATTATTAGAATGCGCAGCGTGATTATGGTAGAGCGCGAAACCCAAAAAGGAATTATTATTGGCCATAAAGGTGCAGCCTTAAAAAGAGTAGGAGTAGAGGCGCGAAAAGATCTCGAAAAATTTTTCGGAAAACAGGTGCACGTAGAATTATATGTAAAAGTGAACAAAAACTGGCGAAGCGATCAACGCCAACTTAAACGCTTTGGTTATAACGAATAAGTTTTTAGGAATTGAAATTTTAAAGTTATTTCCGCTAATAAACTTCCATTTTCTATCTTTCGGGTAAACCCGAATTTTTGCACTAATTTTGCAAAGCAAATCGAAAGAGGCGGTTTGAGAAGTCTTGTTTTCGTCAAGCTGAACTTGTTTCAGACTTTATCCCGAATTAGCTTCGGGATTCTAATATATTTCTAACTATTAAAAAATCAGATCTCCGAATAAATTTCGGAGCTGGCTCTGAAATAAATTTAGGATGACGTTCTTAGAAGCAGTTCAATCACCCTTTATGAATAGAAAAATCAACTAAATTTCTCGGAATTAAATCCCGGTAAATACTCCCTCAATGAGGGATTAAAGAATAAATGTTATGGGCAATATTGTAGCCATTGTAGGAAGACCAAACGTAGGGAAATCTACATTTTTTAACCGTTTAATCCAACGTCGTGAGGCCATTGTAGATGCGGTAAGTGGGGTAACCCGCGATAGGCATTATGGCAAATCTGATTGGAATGGACGTAATTTTTCTCTTATTGATACCGGTGGTTATGTGAAAGGCAGCGATGATGTTTTTGAAGCCGAAATAGACAAACAGGTAGAACTTGCCATAGAGGAAGCCGATGCTATAATTTTTATAGTAGATGTAGAAAGTGGAGTCACGTCCATGGATGAAGAAGTGGCTATTTTGCTTAGAAAAGTTGATAAACCTGTGCTTCTCGCCGTGAATAAGGTAGATAATAATAAGCGCCTGGAGAATGCCGTAGAATTTTACTCGCTGGGCTTGGGAGAATATTTTCCTATTGCCAGCACAAATGGAAGCGGAACCGGAGATTTGCTAGATGCTTTAATAGAAAAACTGCCCGAGCATGAAGCGGAAGAAGAAACCGAATTACCAAGATTTGCCGTAGTTGGTCGCCCCAATGCGGGTAAATCTTCTTTTATTAACGCACTTATTGGAGAAGAACGGTATATAGTAACCGATGTTGCCGGTACTACCCGAGATTCCATGGATACCAAATACAATCGTTTTGGTTTTGAATTCAACCTGGTAGATACCGCGGGAATCCGTAGAAAATCTAAGGTTAAGGAAGACCTAGAATTTTACTCGGTAATGCGCTCGGTACGGGCTATAGAAAACAGCGATGTTTGTCTGGTTATTTTAGATGCTACCCGGGGTTTTGATGGCCAGGTGCAAAATATTTTCTGGCTTGCCCAAAGAAACCGAAAAGGGATAGTTATTTTGGTAAATAAATGGGATTTGGTAGAAGATAAGGCTACCAACACAATGAGGGATTTTGAAGCCGGAATTAGACGGGAAATAGAACCTTTTACCGATGTCCCTATTATTTTTATGTCGGTGCTTACCAAGCAACGAATTTTTAAAGCCATAGAAACCGCAGTGAAGGTTTTTGAGAATCGCAGTAAAAAGATTAAAACCCGGGAACTTAATGATATTATGCTTCCCGTAATAGAGCAAAATCCGCCGCCGGCTTATAAAGGTAAATATGTAAAGATTAAATTCTGTATGCAGTTACCAACGCCACAGCCACAATTCGCATTTTTTTGTAACCTGCCACAATACGTAAGAGATCCCTATAAGCGCTTTATAGAAAATAAGCTTAGAAAAGAATTTGAGCTTTCGGGCGTACCAATTTCAGTGTATTTCAGAAAAAAATAATTTTCGATTAAACCTTGTAACAAATCCGTAGTCTAACTACTAACATAGTTAAACAGACGATCTATGGTCTGGATTTTTCAATTTTTAATACACGCTCTACATGAGATTTTTCTTTTCGCTCACCTTGGTGTTTCTGGCAACGAGTTTGACTGCTCAGGATTTTAAAATAAACGGAAAAGTAACCGATCAAAAAGGGGAGCCGCTGGAATCTGCGACTATTTACGTAGAAAAACCTGCCGATAGTAGTTTGGTAACCTATACTATTTCAAATAATTCCGGAGATTTTCAACTTTCAGGAAAAACAGAAGTCGAAGAAGTTAATTTGCTTGTTTCCTACGCCGGGTATCAAACTCATCTGCAAAAGATTAAGATTAGTAAGCTTCAGGATCTGGGGGCCATANAAATGAAGGTGGCCGATAATGCTTTAGATGAAATTACCATTACCTCTTCCCGCGCTCCGGTTACCATTAAAAAAGACACCTTAGAATTTAATGCGGCTTCTTTTAAAACCCGAAAGGATGCCAATTTAGAAGAATTGCTGAAAGAGTTGCCGGGGGTAGAAGTAGCCACCGATGGCAGTATAACCGTGAACGGTACTCCGGTTTCAAAAATTAAAATAAACGGAAAAGATTTCTTTGGGGACGACCCCAAAATCGCAACTAAAAACCTACCCAAAGAATTGATTAATAAACTGCAGGTGGTAGATAGTAAAACGAAATCTGAAGAATTTACAGGGAAAGAAGGCGATGCCGAAAATAAAACCATCAATATTACCATAGACGAAGATAAAAATCGCGGTTTTTTCTCCAGGCTTACTGCTGGCACGGGCACCGACAATCGATATGAACTTAGCGGAATAGGGAATTATTTTAAAAATGATTTACGCGTTAGTATTTTAGGGAGTTCCAATAATATTAACTCCTCTGGCTTTACCTTTGATGAAGTTTATGACGCAATGGGAAGAAATGCTTATTCTATTTCCCGTGGTCGTAATGGCTTTAGTGTGAATGGCAATAATTTTGGCACGGGAGACGGAATAACTAAATCTCATAACGCTGGATTTAGCTTTGTTAATGAGTGGCCGCAGGAAACCGAACTCTCTACAGATTACTTTTTTAACCGTGCAGATAACCGCACTGAAAGTAAAACAGAACGAGAAAATATTTTACCAGACAGAAGATATTTTAATGTTTCTGAAGCTAGCGGAACTAGAGTAAATAATAACCATCGTTTTAATTTGGGTTTTGAAATCCAGCCAGATACCTTAACCAGGATTTCGGTAAGACCTAATTTTGTGGTCAATAATGGTCGATCTTCCAATAACGCATATACCGAATCTTTTGAGGAAGATGACACGCCTATAAATACTGCTTTAACCGATAATTACTCTGAAGTACGCAGCGTAAATTTTTCTAATGGAATATATTTTACCAGGAAATTTGGTGAAAAAGGAGGCTATTATAGTTTCAATTTTGATAACCGAAATAATACCCGTAAACAGAATAATAATTTTTATTCTGAAAGGGAAGTCTATGATGAGGAGGGGAATTTGACCAGTACTGATATTCAGGATCAATTAATCACTGAAGATAATTCTGAAGATAATTATGGGCTTAATGCCAATGCCAGGTTCCCTTTAACCGAAGAATTAATGTTAGATGTAAGTTACCGGTTCGAAAAGGAAGACGGCCATAACGAAAGGCTGGTTTATGAAGCTGATGGAAATGAAGAATATAATATTTTGGATGAGGAATTAAGTAATGATTTTAGATCGGAATCATTTAATCACAAACCGAGTATCGGGCTTGCATTTAACGGTGAGAAATTGAGAGCTAATCTTTCAGGAGGTTTCCAGAGTCTTCGTTTAAAAAACGAAGATATCTTCACAAATACTAATATAGACAACACCTATGAAAACGTATTTGCAAGTGCATTTTTTAGGTATAATTTAGGCCAGGGAAAATCTGTATTCCTTAACTATAGAAACTCCTGGAATACTCCTTCGTTAAGTCAGTTGCAGCCGGTAATGAATACTATAAATCCATTGAATATCGTTACCGGAAATCCAGATCTTCGCCCCACTTTAAGGCACCGGTTTTATTTGAATTTTAATAATTTCGATTTTAAAACCCGTTCAGGATTTTATGCTTATTTAAGTGCCAATTTCACCGAAGACAAGGTGGTGACACGGAGTACTGTAGATGAAGATTTGGTGAGAACCACAACTTATACAAACCTGGATGGCGCTTATAACTATTCTGGGGGAGGTAGTGCAGATAAGTCTTTTGAACTTGAAAATGAAAGCTCCATAAAAATTAAGGGCGGAATTTATGGAAGTTTCAGTAAGAATGTGGGATTTACCAACGGACAGCTTTATAATTCAAAATCTTTGAACGTAACCCCAAACCTGGGATTGGAATATATCTTTAGGGATCTAGTCACGGTAGAGCCTTTTTACAGCATTGGGTTTGTAAATGCAGATTATAGTTTTAACAATAGGGAAGAGAATTACAAAAACCAGAATATTTCTTTAGGAATTACTTCTTACTGGCCCGAAAGATTCTTGATAGGTAGCGATATCGCCTACAAAAATATTGGCAATGCCGCTCCCGGATTTCAGAACTCTTTTTATCTGTGGAATGCCAGTTTGGGCTATGAACTCTTAGGCGATAACGGGATAATAAAAGTAAAGGTATTCGATTTATTAGATCAAAATGTGGCCACCCAAAGATATACGGGAGAAGACTTTATTCAGGATACGCAAGAGTTGGTTTTGGAACAATATTTTATGCTGAGTTTCACGTATAAGCTCAGTAAGTTTGGAGGAAAAGATCCGAACAAGAAAAGATGATGTGATGATGTGATGATATGCTAATGTGTTGATGTGGTTATGTGTTAATTAGTGAATCGAGAGCCTTCGAGTAAGCCTTAGGCTCCTTATAATTCTGGGTGGCTGAGGGACTCGAAGCCAAACACCAAACACCAAACGAACAAAAGATTGCCGCGTCCTCCTTCTCGCAATGACCTGTCGAATTAGACCGTTAACCGAAACTCACAACCGAGAACTCACAACAGCAAGTTACCAGCT
>JGI1221J13441_10000790_pt1 | contig 13761 bp, 12 predicted proteins | sample LakVidmifraction_4_FD_13441 | JGI IMG/M metagenome (IMG submission 13441) | reverse complement strand
TAGAATTATTGAAATCAATTTAAGTACAGATGAGTTAGATACAATTTTATCTGCTTTGTTAAACTAAACTAAGTTCAAAAACGTTGTTATAAAAACCTTTAATTATGAAAAATGTTATAAAAAGTTTTATCCTAGTATTTATTTTCTTTTGTTCAACTCAGCTTAGCGCTCAAAGTTTAGATTTGGGAATCAAAGGTGGTATTAACTATGCTTCTATATCAAATGTAGATTCTGACGGTAGATTAGGCTTTACAGGAGGTATTTTTGCTGGAGCCCGGTTCAACACCTTAGGACTTCAGGCAGAAGTTCTCTTTTCTCAACAAGGTGGAAAGTTATCAGGTGAAGATATTAAAACCGATTACGTCTTGGTTCCTGTTCTCGCCAAATTGCACTTCCTAAGAATTTTTAATTTACAGTTTGGTCCACAATTTAGCTACCTTTTGAATGATTCAGATCTATTAGAATCCGAAAAGGTAGACATTTCTGGAGCCGTTGGAGTGGGTTTGAGCTTGGGTTCTGGACTTCGTGTAGATGCAAGATATAATTTTGGATTTACAGATGCCGTTGCCTTCGACGGTGCATTAGGGAAAAATAGATTTATTTCTCTGGCTCTGGGATATTCTTTTTTATAAGTTTAGCTTGAATAACCTCTTGATTTTCGTCAATTGTTAATCTGAGCATCTCATAATCGGGATACGTAAAAATAAGCTCGTCTCCCCTATTTTTGGTATTTATCCTAAAGGAGCCATTGGAATTCGTTTTGGAATTTAGATCGGTACCCATAACCTGTACCAAGACATTTTCCAAAGGTTCATTAGTTTCAGTTGTGACTTTACCATCGACGAGTTGACTATCACTTCCACAGGATAAAAATGCAAAGGATAGCAGAACAAAAACAATTTTTTTCATAGTATTATTGTAATAAATCTGATATTAAATTTCTTATGAAACGAATATACATTTTCCTTTTCATCTTCTGTTTTTCCTTAACAATGCACTCACAAATAGTGAATGCTAATCAAGAAATATTTAGCAGAGCAGATACTTTAAGAGGAGCTCTTCGACCAGAACGCACATGTTTTGATGTACTCTTCTATACTTTGGATATTAAAGTAAATCCAGAGAAAAGATATGTTCAGGGTTATAATGAGATTGAGTTTGAAGTCAAAGCTCCGACCAAGCGCATACAATTGGATTTATTTCAAAATATGAAGGTTGACTCTATTATTTTTGAAGGTGAATCTCTAAATTATGAGAGAGAATTCAATGCGGTTTTTATCAATTTCGATAAGTCACTTCAAAAGTCCTCTGTCCAAAGTCTTAAATTTTATTATTCTGGATATCCAAGAGTTGCGAAAAACGCTCCTTGGGATGGTGGTTTTGTCTTTTCTAAAGATAGTAATGATAAGCCATTTATAGGCGTAGCTGTTCAAGGAGCAGGAGCGAGTTTATGGTATCCTAATAAAGACCACCAAAGCGACGAGCCCGAGTCTGTTGACATAAAAGTAAGTGTTCCCAATGGACTTATAAATGTTTCCAACGGGAGGTTAATTGCTGAAACAGCCTTGGGAGATGGTTATACACAGTGGCATTGGAGAGTAGAACAACCTATTAACAACTATAATATCACGTTGAATATTGCTGATTATGTTCATTTTGAAGACCAGTACAACGAGTTGTCCTTAGATTATTATGTTCTAAAAGAAAATTTGGACAAAGCAAAGCAACAGTTCCAACAAGTTCAACCTATGATGGATTGTTTTTATGAAAAATTTGGAGAATATCCATTTCAAAAGGACGGTTTTAAACTAGTGGAAACCCCTTATTTAGGAATGGAACATCAAAGTGCTATAGCTTATGGAAATGGCTACCAAAATGGATATTTGGGTACTGACCTCTCCAAAACTGGAATTGGTCTTAAGTGGGATTTTATTATCATCCACGAATCTGCTCATGAGTGGTTTGGAAATAGCATTTCTGCAGCAGATATCGCAGATCTATGGATACATGAAAGCTTTACAGCCTATGCAGAATCTGTTTTTGTTGAATGTGAGTTTGGTAAAAAAGAAGCGATAAAGTATTTATATGGCCTTAGAGATATTATAGCGAACGATAGGCCTATAATAGGCGAATATGGAGTAAATCATGAAGGCTCTGGAGATATGTACTATAAAGGGGCTAATATGCTCAATACACTAAGAAGCGTTATTAATAACGATGAAAAATGGTGGAGCCTGTTAAAAGAGTTTCACGAAACGTTTAAGTATCAAACTATCCATGCCAACGATGTTATCAATTTCTACAACAGCAGGACCAAACTTAATCTCAAACCTATTTTCGACCAATACCTCAATTACACCTCTATTCCTGAATTACAGCTTAAATTTGACAAGAATAAAACGCTATATCTACGTTGGAAAACAGATGTTGAAAATTTCAAAATGCCTATTGATTTTCAAAATGCAGAGGAAGGTAACTTATCAAAAGTCCTTATAGACAACAATTGGAAAAAGATTGAGGTAGAATTGGAAGATCTTGGAGACTTGGCTATCAATAAATATGGATACTATATAACTATTAGCCAAGTCAAATAAGAAGGGTATTTACCCCATCAATTTTTTTAAGGTCTTTAGACGATGAATTTTACCAGAAGGAGTTTCTTCAAACTTTTCTATAAGATAAACATTTTTAGGTTTTTCATATTTATCAAATGCCTTTAGTTTTTTAACGACCTCTTTTAAATCGCTTAAGAACTTTTCGTTTTGGGGAGCTTCTACAAACAAAACCACTTGTTCGCCTAAAGAATCATCTGCTAAACCAGCTATAAAAAAACGCTGGGTAATAAGTTTTTGAAGTTTTTCTTCAACAGATTCTGGAAATATTTTAACACCCCCAGAATTGATGATGTTATCTAACCTTCCTTTCCAATAGAATTTTTTAAAGGTTAAAACATCAACGATGTCATTGGTCTGAAGCTCTTCTTCTAAAATTTTCGGAGCTTTTATAATAAGACAATTATCCTCGTTTTTTGAAACGCTTACGTTTGGTAAAGCTTTAAAAGGACGCTTTTCTTTATTATCCTTTTTAGGATTTAGCCTTCTAGCTGCAATGTGAGAAATGGTTTCTGTCATCCCATAAACTTCAAAAACTTTGGCAGGAATACCTTGAATTAAACCAATAAGATGTTCAGAAACAGTGCCACCGCCAACAATTAATTTTTTAATTAAATGCAACCTCCCTAAAGAATAGTCCATTTGAAAGGGAGTCATAGCACAAAAATCGTAAGTTTTAAAAAGATCATCTAGGGGGTTGGATTTAGGCTCTACAATGTCCAAATCCCATCCTAAAATCATNGCTCGNACTAACATCATTCTGCCACCAATATAATCTGCAGGTAAGCAAAGTAAAGCTGTGGTACNCTTTTCTACTTTGAAGAATTTACCTGTAGCNAGAGCACTGTTAACCATCTTTTGTTTGTCTATAAAATAGATTTTAGGATCTCCAGTAGACCCAGAAGTTCTTACTTTAATTGTATCATAATCATCATTAAGCCAATCGATTAAAAAATCTCCGATTTTTTCTTCAAAAGCCTCACCTTCTTTTACATAACTATAGGCAACTGAATACAATTCATTCCTATCAAAATGAACCCCATTAATTTTGAAATTAGGGTGGATTTCTAGAGGAGTATTGACCATTATGGTGTTGTGTTTGTGAAATCAATACTAAATATTATTAAAATAATAATCAATATTAAAATGTTAAATTTACGTTATCATGTTGATTCAGGCAAAATCACCTTTCCAAAAAGTTTAGATTTCCAGTTTTTCCATTTATAAACCTTAGCCATTACCAATAAATAAATAGGATAAATGATAAGAACTGGAAAAAAGACATCAAAACCTACCATAGGTTCTTCCGTATAAATCAAAATTGACTCTGTCTGAAAAGCAGTCCAGTCAGCTGTAACCAGCAAAGCTGTAATTAAATTATTCCCGGCGTGATAACCAATTGATAGTTCTAAACCTTCATCCATTAGCGCCATAATTCCCAAAAGAAAACCAGTACCAATATAACTTACCATAATAATATACCCGATTTTTCCAACTTCTGGATTTCCAAGATGCAGAAGTCCAAACCCCAGTGATGTTGCTATAAGAGGTAACCATCGGTTTTTAAAAATAACGCCTAAACCTTGCATAAAATACCCTCTGAAATAAAGCTCTTCAAAAGTGGTTTGAATAGGAACCATTATAATACCTATAATGGCTAGAATGATAAATTGATCCCATTTAAGGTTCCATAAATAATCATCTGGATTAATCACATAGTCCAAAGTAGTCATAATTACTATAAAAAAACCAACGATGCTAAACCCGAATACAACACGCTTCCAGTCAAATCGAGCTCTGGTGGTTAAGAGGTCTTTAAATTTCTGATTATGAAAAAATCTTACTATAAGCCAAACTCCAAAAAAACCAACAGCAAAAGAAAGCAGCATCAAGAAAAAAGTAAGGTTGGAGTCTAACGTACCCATTAATACTTCATAATTACCAATTTCAGAAATACCATTTCCTTCCGCCGTCAATTTATATGTAACAGCAGCTAAAAAAGGGATCGACCCCGCTTGCCAAATGATGAATATTAAAAATGCGCCTACCAGATATCTCCACCATTCGTGATATCCTTTTGATGCTAATGCGATGTAATCTTTCATAAATTGAATTTATTTTCCCAAGGGTGTTCAAATCGAGCTCTAGTGGTTAAGAGGTCTTTAAATTTCTGATTATGAAAAAATCTTACTATAAGCCAAACTCCAAAAAAACCAACAGCAAAAGAAAGCAACATCAAGAAAAAAGTGAGGTTGGAGTCTAACGTACCCATTAATACTTCATAATTACCAATTTCAGAAACACCCTTTCCTTCCGCCATCAATTTATATGTAACAGCAGCTAAAAAAGGGATTGACCCCACTTGCCAAATGATGAATATTAAAAATGCGCCTACCAGATATCTCCACCATTCNTGATATCCTTTTGATGCTAATGCGATGTAATCTTTCATAAATTGAATTTATTTTCCCAAGGGTGTTCTGGTTTGTACTTGATCTTTTCTCCCTCTATCGTTAAGGGACTTTGCATATTATTTGTATAAAGGCTTCCGGTTCCTAAGCCTTGAGGCATTTCATTGTGCTGCATAAATGTAAATTGCGAAATCGCATTTAGCCCAATATTGCTTTCTAAGGCGCTAGTCATCCACCATTTTATGTGATGTTTATTTGCCAAATCTATCCATTCCTGTGAACCTTTAAAGCCACCGATAAGGTTAGGTTTTAAAATAATATATTGAGGCTGTATGGTTAGTAAAGCTTTTTCCTTTTTTGTTACATCCTTAAGTCCAATTAATTCTTCGTCTAAAGCAATTGGTAGAGGTGTTTGTCTACATAAGTCTGCCATAGCCTCCCATTGTCCTGCGGCAATAGGCTGTTCGATACTATGTAAATTAAATTCACTGAGTTGCTTTAATTTTTCTAAAGCAGAATCTTTAGAAAATGCACCATTAGCATCTACTCTCAATTCTACTTCTGATGCTGAAAATTCACTTCGGATGTACCTCAACAAGTCTAATTCTGATGTAAAGTCGATAGCCCCAATTTTAAGCTTAATACAGCTGAAACCTTGTTTGATTTTCTCTTGAATTTGAGATTTCATAAAGGACTTCTCGCCCATCCAAATCAATCCGTTAATGACCATTCCCTTTTTTCCTTCGGTAAATTCTGAAGGAAAAAGAACATAAGGGTTTGAAGAAGAAAAAGATTTGAACGCCATTTCTAAACCAAATTGAATAGAAGGATAATCCGCTAATTTAAGATATAAAACATCTAAGCCTAAATGGATATTTTCACACACCCAATGAAGAGTTGCCTCATACTCTTCTATAGGATCAATACTTAATCCCTTCAAGAGTCCACACTCACCTATTCCATACTTAACATCGTTTTCAAATTTGATAAACCAAGAGTCTTTTGTTTTTAAAACTCCTCTTGAGGTTCCGCTTGGTTGTTTGAAATTCAATGTATGTTTAAAGTAAGTTGCTTTCATTTTCAAAATTTGCATAAAAATAAAAAAAAGCCATCGTCTTCATAACGGCTTTTTTATAATAATTAAGAAACGTCAATTAATTGATGATAAGTTTTTTGGTTATCACTTTGGAATTACTCATAACTCTTACGAGATAAACACCAGCACTCAACTCCAATGCTATTCGATCTCCAGAGTTTACTTTAGTCTCCAATGCTTTTTTACCTGTCATTGAATACATTTGAATAAGAGAGTCATTTGAAATTCCTTGAAGCTGAATATAACTTGAAGCAGGATTAGGATAAATCGATATCTCTTCTGTAATGTTTTGAGTTACTGAAAGGGACTGATTCCAAACCTCCCCTTGATTATTTCCCCAGATATAACTTGTTAGCTCTGGATAATCTATAAAGGGATTTCTATTGTTTTGCCAAGTATATATAATATTGTTCCTGTTCATTTCAAAATCATCCACTGGATCCTCTAGATGCCATTGCAATAATTTTTGCAAATCGCCAAGCTGGCCAGTACTATCTGGAAATCCATCTACGACCGAAAGATCATTAAAGCGCATAGATAAATAAAATACAGCTCGCGCTACATCCCCTCTAAAACTACCTAGAGTTCCTTCGGGTCCTACATATTCTCCAAAATGTTTTTTACCTCTTGAAGTATTCTCATTAGCATCTGTGGCTCTGAGGCCATGAGCATCAGAATTAGCATGCCTTAAGGAATCTGCATTGGTCATCCACCATTCATTAATTCCTGTAGCAATTTCATCGTCTTCTATACTAAAAAAACCACCCCTAGACCTAGGATATACATGCTCTCTGTTCCAAAATCCTGTTCCTGATGAACTAAGTTGATATAGGTATTTGGGCCTAGACTCCTCTCTGTAGGCTAACCAGACTTTGTTGCTATTGATCGGGCTTTGATCAGCAGATTTAAGAATATCAATAATATCTGAATAGGTATGAATCTTAACCACTCCTTCTTCTGCAATGATATCTTGTATAGCCTGACTTANATTAGGACCAGATTCTCCATTTAAACTTTCGAAATAATTGGATGGTCCCATGGGCTCAACTTTATCGAAGGTTGGATTAATAGGAGTCCCCCAATCGGCAATAGTAAAATCATCATCAATGGCAATAACCTGAATAAAGTTACTATTCAAAATATAGGGCTCACCAAGAATATCAACCGCTATGGAGATAAACTCATCGCCTTCGTCTACCTCATCATCAACTAAATTAATAGCTACAGAACCTGAGTTTGTACCTGCAGAAAGAGTGACAGAGGTCTGTCCGGTATAATCCTCTTCAGTAAACCCTCCGTTGATCAAGCTGAAAGTAATCATAATCTCCTCTGTCAACGGTTCTGAAGTTTCAAAATCAATTGTAAAGCTATCACCTTCGGTGACCAGATTGGAACTTGGTGTGACATCTATAAAAACAGGAGTTATTCCACTTCCATCATTTGGTATTCTAGGAGTTGGTGTGCCAACAAACCAAGATCCATCAAAGTTTCTTTGCATAGATTCTGANTCNGAATTACCATTCACATCTTCGTCTATTTGTTCGGTTTGTNNAAGGAGATTTAATAAATTTTGATCTTCTGGATCACTTGTCCCATAAACCAAGGCATCTACAAGATTATCTATAGTGGCGAGAGTTCCCTCTTCAAAATCTTCCACACTGCCCCTATACACAGCAACAGCATCTGCCCCNTTTTGAATGAAATTTTTAANCAANNGATAGTTAGGACTTGGAGTAAGTTCNGGTCCACCTAGNACAAATAATCCGTTAAAGTCAGTCACAAAACCATCAAGNCTCAAAGCAAAGTAACTNGANTCTGCTCCTGAACTGGATCCATTAAAAAGAACGAGAACATACCCATCCAATGGTGACTCTACAACTTGAGTTCTCAACTCTATAAATTCTTGAGTATCTACGCTAGGGGTATCAGAATCTACTTCGTTTATTATAACTTCTTGAGAAAAGATAAACTGACTTAATAAACAGAATACTAAAAAAGTAATTTTGTTCATCACATCTTTTTACAAAGATAATTAAGTTTTCCCTTATCAGTTGAAATTCAGACAACTATATGATTAATTTTTAAATACAAAAGCTCTATACAGAATTGTGGAGAGCTTTTGTATTTAAAAAAATCGCTTATTGTTATCTAACTAATTTTTTATACTTAATTCGTTTTGGCATTAAATCACCGCCCAAACGTTTTTTCTTACTTTCCTCATATTCACTAAAGCTACCTTCGAAAAAGTAAACTTCAGAATTACCTTCAAAAGCAAGAATATGAGTACAAATTCTATCTAGAAACCATCTGTCGTGAGAAATAACTACAGCACAACCTGCAAAGTTTTCTAAACCTTCTTCCAATGCTCTAAGTGTGTTAACATCTAGATCATTGGTTGGCTCATCCAAAAGCAAAACATTACCTTCTTCTTTCAACGTCATTGCTAAATGAAGTCTGTTACGTTCTCCACCAGACAATTTGTTGACTTTCTTATTTTGTTCGCTACCATTAAAATTAAAACGGCTTAAATAAGCTCTAGAATTAACTTTCTTACCGCCCATCATGACTAAATCTTGTCCTTCACTAAAGTTTTCCCAGATGGATTTATCTGGATCAATATTAGAGTGAGCTTGATCTACGTAAGCAATTTTAGCAGTTTCACCAACTACAAATTCACCCTTATCAGGTTGAATTTCATTCATTATCATTTTAAAAATGGTTGTTTTACCAGCACCATTAGGACCAATTACTCCAACAATACCGGCCTGAGGAAGTTTGAAATTTAAGTTGTCATACAATAACTTCTCATCAAACCCTTTGCTTACTCCACTGGCATCAATCACATTGTTACCTAAACGTGGTCCATTAGGAATATAGATTTCAAGTTTTTCATCAAGTTTATCTTGGTCTTGACTCATCAACTTATCATAATTATTCAATCTAGCTTTTTGTTTAGATTGTCTCCCTTTTGGAGCCATTTTTACCCATTCTAGCTCACGCTCCAATGTCTTTTGACGTTTGCTAGCTTGCTTATTTTCTTGAGCCATTCGCTTAGATTTTTGATCTAACCAAGACGAATAGTTTCCCTTCCAAGGAATCCCTTCTCCTCTATCTAGTTCCAAAATCCAACCTGCTACATTATCCAGAAAATATCTATCGTGAGTTACTGCAATAACAGTTCCCTTGTATTGTTGCAAATGATGCTCAAGCCAATGCACAGATTCTGCATCTAAGTGGTTGGTTGGCTCATCGAGAAGGAGAACATCTGGTTCTTGAAGAAGTAAACGGCATAAAGCTACACGCCGCTTTTCTCCACCAGATAAATTTTCGATTTTTTGATCGGAAGCGGGTGTTCTTAAAGCATCCATAGCTACTTCAAGCTTATTATCGAGTTCCCAAGCATTGGTAGCGTCAATTTTATCCTGAAGTGCTGCTTGACGATCCATTAATTTTTGCATCTTTTCGGCATCTTCGTATACCTCTGGTAACCCGAAATCATCATTGATTTTGTTGTATTCATCTAAGATCGCTACCACATCAGAAACTCCTTCTTTTACAATCTCCAGCACTGTTTTTTCAGGATCCAGTTCGGGTTCTTGCTCAAGATATCCTACTGAATAGTCTTGGGAAAAAACAACATCACCACGATAGTTTTTTTCGATTCCGGCAATTATTTTCATCAAAGTAGATTTTCCAGAACCATTAAGCCCTAAAATCCCAATTTTTGCACCGTAAAAAAAACTTAGATATATATTCTTTAAAACAGGCTTATCTTCACCCGGATATGTTTTGGATACTCCCGACATGGAGAATATCACTTTTTTATCATCTGCCATTATTTATTTTTTTCTTTATTAAACTCTTCCTTTTAGTGCATTAAACACCCAAGCTATAGCAAAAAAACCAATGCCTACGGAGGCAAAGCCCCATCCTGCAATTTCATTATACCTAAACGCTCCTAAAGCAATTAGTCCTAAGCCTACAATGATCATAATAAAAGTAGCCCAGGCTAAAACAGTATTCTTATTCATACCTTATCTTTTTATAATCCGCTAATTTACAAAAACGATTTTTAATCCTATTTCACAAGCCTTAACTATATTGATAATTTCTAAGATAAACACAAAGAATTTCACCTTTACTAATCTAAGTTCTTCTGTAGACATTTATAAAGTGCTCTATCAAGATGCTTGCTATGTGTTTCCTTTGCAAACAATTTCTGATTCAATTCTAATTCTATTCCTATATATTGCTCTTGAAACTCCTGCCTTAAACTAGTTGTAAAGCCATCTGCTTTGCCCAAATAGGGATAGTTCATTCTTATTCGTTGGTCTGGTAAATGGGCATTCAAGTCCTTTTGAAAATGCATCGCCCATTTTTTTTCTTCAGATCTTCTGGGATCATAGAGCAAACCCACCTCTGTATTTCTTGTGTCTCCATCCAAGACTGGTGTAAAACTATGTACCGACAGATGCAACACAGACTCTCCCTCTTCAATATAGGCATGTATTTTCTTCTGAATCCCTTCTCGATATGGCTTATAAAATTCTTCTATAAGTTCTCGCTTTTCTTCTTCACTAAATGATTTTGAAATACTAGAAAAAAGTTGAGAATGCTGAAGAGATCTATTGACTTCTATCAAAAGCCGACTCCAGCGATAATACGATGAAAATGTAGCTAGAGGTTTGAGGTTTTTAAATATACTGAACGCTCCAAGATCGTATCCTTCATGTGTTTCTAATCTTTGCTTGAATTCGGAAAAATAAGATCTATATTTTTTTGGTAAAGCATTATTTGCATGCTCACAAGTCAAGACCAATTTCAAGGTTGAAAAAGTTGATTGGTTGATAAACAGTTTTCGAGTTGTTTATAGACCCGCAGAATATTGGCCTCAGAATAATCATCTTGCATAGCTTCTAAAATTCTCGTTGACAAACTCCCGTTTTTAAGAATAAGACCAATAGCATCTTGGTGTCGCTTTTCCAAACGATTACAGACTCTTTCAAACAAATGAGCCCAAATAGCATTAACTTGCATAGACTCCGAATTAATGCCAAGTACCTTTAAGTATTTTTCATTGTTTACTGTAGCTCCTTCAGCTTGATATATGGTGGTTTCCAAAATGTCAAACAAGTCATTTTCATGCCACAACTTTTGGTCAATAAGACTAGAATAAACTTCATCGACTAACTCCTTTAGAACCTCTACAATAAAACAGCTGATAGAAATATCTGCCAACGGACATTCCTGTAAATCTAAGACCCGAATTTCAATGGCATTCCTATCAAATCTAGCAATGGCTCCCCTGGAATTTAAAAAATGATGTTCCAAGATATGTTCTTTATCGTAAGGAGCTATAGCATTGTTGATAGGGTCGAAAATCTTAATTTGATAATCCTTTTGAGTAAATACTTGCTCAGGGATAACTTTACCTGTCATTTCAGGGATTTGTTGTTGATTGGTCAGATACATATTCATCCTTGCATCTTTAAACCCGGTATTCTTTCCATCTAAAATCGGAGAACTTGCGCTTAAAGCTGGAAGAATGGGAAGGATAAGTCTTACTGCTGCATGCAGTTTTTCGAATTCCAAATCATCATAAAAGGGGAGGTTGATGTGCATACTTTGCACATTGGACCAGCCATGACCTTTGCAGTCAAAAATCCTGTTATAAAGCGCATATACTTCACTATAAGAATGCTCCCAGAGCTTCATTTCCAAATCTGGATTCATCAAAGGATGAGAAGCCGTTGGCCATAACACCATCTCTTTTAGTTTCAATAACTTATTAATCTCAAGAATGTTTTTATGGAACTCGAGATCTAATTGATTCAAATCTTTGGTCGGTCCATTGGTTTTGAGTTCAATGACATGGGCCGCCAATTCATTACTCCATTCTATAGCTCCATTATCCACATCAGACACCAATTGACCTGTTTTAAGTTTCATCAATTCATCTACTAAAGGTTTAATTTTTCCAGTATAGCTATCTACAAGCATGTATTCTAGTTCTATCCCGAGGACTTCAAAAAGATGATATTTCATAGCTCCTGTTTTGAATTAAGACGGTCTTTTAGAGAGGTTAGAATTGTATTGTAGACAAGATCTCCGTAAAGGCCATCTTCCACTCCAAAATCTATATTTGGATTGTCGTTTATTTCTATAACCAAAGCCTTTCCTTCGACTTCTTTTACATCTATTCCATAAAGACCTTTGCCCATTATTTTAGCAGATTTTAGAGCAGCTTTCATCACCTTTTCAGGAACATCTTCAATGGCAAAACAGTCTGCATTCCCATCTTGATCATCCTTTTTATCGGCAGACCAATTGTAAATTTGCCAGTGTCCTTTCGCCATGAAATAGCGACAAGCATAAAAAGGCTTATCATCTAAAATGCCAATTCTCCAGTCATATTCTGAAAAGGTATACTCTTGAGCGATAACCAAGTCGGAAGTTTTGAACATCTCTGTGATCAAACTTTCAAACTCCTCCTCAGTTTTTGCCTTTTTCACTCCAAAAGAAAAAGTAGAATCTGGTGATTTCAAAACACAAGGTAAGCCGGTTATTTTAAGAACTTCGTGCTTATTGTCTTTATGAACGATGACTGTTTTAGGCGTTGGAATTCCATTCTTTTGAAGCGCTTCCGCCATAAATACTTTGTTGCAACACTTTAAAATTGAATCCGGATAATCAATGATAGCTAAACCATCTTGTAAAGCCTTTCTAGCAAAAGCATAAGCTTCGTTATTCACCTCTGTGCTTTGTCTGATGAAAAGAGCATCAAAAGAAGAAAGTCTGTAGAAATCCTTTGGAGTTATGACTTCCACGTAAAAGTTCATCTTTTCTGCCAGGTCTACAAATTTCTTAAGAGCTTTAGGGTTACTTGGTGGTGCAGGGTCGTTGGGTTGGACCAAAATTGCTAAATCATATTCTGCCTTATTGGCCTTTGGTGTATCGTATCTTTTTTTAGAAAAATACTGTGAAGCAAAATAATACATGCTTTCCAAGTGCTCTTTTGGAATCTCTGAAATTGAAATTGCCTTAATAGACTTTATATTCCATTTGGTTGAATGTTTGAAGACTACTCTTAAAAACGGAATCTGAAAATGCCTAAAAATAAGAGTACTCAAAGCCTTATACTTTTGAGCTACATTTTGACCAAAATAAATACTGAGCGTAAATTCTTGTGACTTGATGTTTTTTAGACTTTTCTGAATCTCTTCTTCAAATTCTTCTGAAACAATTTTTACGAGCTTTTTCTCTCCTAAATCTACAAGATTATTAATAGTAGGTACAGCAAGATGACCGCGAGCTTCTGCCAGTAAGGATACGTAATAGCCTTTGGATTGATAACTGTATTGGTCACTTAGATTAAAAACTCTCGCATTTTTTAAATTTGCATACTCTGGCTTTGTTAAATAATCTTGAGAAGTAATAATGGAGGTATGATCGGTAGAAATAGGCCATTTTTCGGGTTGGCTCACCACTATTAATTTATTCATTTAAGGGATATAAAATCTATTAAATGTAGCCTAAAAATTGATTCAAAAGAATGTATAAAAAAATAGTTTTAAACTCTTTTATTGATAAATTCTCGCATCCTTTCATTGATATTTTTCCAATACTGAAGAAGGTTAGCCAT
>JGI1221J13441_10000787_pt1 | contig 13783 bp, 15 predicted proteins | sample LakVidmifraction_4_FD_13441 | JGI IMG/M metagenome (IMG submission 13441) | reverse complement strand
AAAAAGATGAAGAGAATATGGGAAGTAGTGACTACTTATAGATTTAATACAAAATTAGAAGGAAAAAGATGAAAAATATAATGATCGACCTTGAGACAATGGGTTCAGGATCTAATGCAGCGATTGTTTCTGTTGGTGCAGTTGTGTTTGATGAAAATGGTATTGGTGCTACTTTCTACAGAAAGGTAAGTTTGAAAGATAGTGTCTCTCTTGGCTTGGACATTGATACCGATACTGTGTTGTGGTGGATGAAGCAAAGTGATGAAGCCAGGGCTGAGTTGACAGATAGTGATTCTTTTTCATTGAGAAGTGTACTTTCTGAATTTTCTGATTTTGCACGTGGTGGTGGTCATACTGTTGTCTGGGGATGTGGCTCTGACTTCGATAATGTAATTTTAGCTAATGCATGGGGAAAAGCATTTCCACATATTAAACTTCCTTGGGAGTTTTGGAATAACAGATGCTACAGAACAGTTAAAAATTTGTTTCGTGATGTAAAAATGGAAAGAACAGGTACTCATCATAATGCTTTAGATGATGCCATTTCACAAGCTGAACACCTTATAAAAATAGCGAATGAAAAAGGAATTAAATTATGAGCCAAATAGGATTTATAAAACAGGAACAAAAACTCTTTAAAGATAAAGAAGGTAAAGAAGCTTTGGTCAAATGGCTTGAGTGTCATTTTCGTGTGGGTGGGGTTCGACCTTTTACTGCGAAGATGTCTGCAAACAAAAAGAAAGAAAAAGACTCACAGCCGGACTTTCACATTTACTTACGTGCCAATGTAAACAAGGGTGATAAGTTTAGAGATATTCGTATAGGTGCTTTGTGGTTGAAAAAGAAAACCTTTGACGGAGCAGAAAAAACCTTTATGACGGGTAACATCTTTTTAGACTTTAGAGAAGTTCCCATTACTGTTTGGAAAGCTGAACCACGTTTTGAGGGTGAGAAGATCGAGTATCTTTATGACATCTCTATGATGAAAGATAAACCTCAAGAAGAGGAAAATGCTAACGACTACGAAACAACGTATGAAGATGGACAGGGTAATGAAATACCTATCACCGATGAGAACGGTGAAGAGATACCTTTTTAGAGGAGGGTGATATGAAAAATACGATGATGATATATAGAGCAATGGCAGCAGGGTGTAAAACTGTTTCTGATCTTAAGAGATATATAGGAGATGAGAGATGTCTGAGCCTATAGTAATGATCGCACCGAAAAGATGGATGCGCCCTTCTGATCTTGAAAATGAGTTTGGCATAAAAACATCATACCAGGCACAGCTAAGAAGTGAGGGGAAGATCCCTTACTCAAAGCGCGGAAAATTTGTCTTTTATGATCGTGAGAAAGTAGATGTCTGGCTTGAAGATGCTGCAATGGTGAGTTAATTTAACTCGCCTAAATAAAGATGAAAATGATAAGTATGAAAAAGTTTATGAAAACACTCAAGGTATGGTTTGGTCACGATACTTCAAGTGTTATAGGTTCTTTGGTTAAAAGAGATTGTGATTATATCACACTTAATTTAAAAGGGGTTGCATCATGACCGCAAAGCCTTGTATGCCTGTTGAAAAGGTTGAGAATTTTATGGCAGAAGTTGTCAAAGATTTTGAAGAAGTGGAGTCTAAAATAATCGTATTAAAAGTACGTTTAGCAAGAAGAACTATCTCTGAGGCAAGCATTATGCGTGAGCTTGATGAGATCGTTCAGATCATAAGGAGATAGAAATGAATAAAAATGAATTTAATGAGATAGATACGATTAGAAAATATTGCAGATCTAAGAACAGGAAATAAGAAATGAATATAGCACAAAGTACAATAAATAAGATAGTGCTGTTTTTTGCTAATCATTATGTATTTGAAGAGTTAAATACTTTAGAAGGTGAGCAACAGGATGTAGCACAGAAGTTGAACTATTATACAAAATTGAATGAACTCAATAAATATGATCTTATGGTATTGAGACAACTTGACGAATATTTTAAAGTGATGCTGGATGTAGAACTTTCTTATCAGGTATTTGGCTTTGAGGTACTTGCTTTGTGGTCCAGAGATATACCTAAAGAGTCTAGGCCACTTTTAAACATAAAAGACATCAAACTTCAAAAGGGTGCAGCTTATTATTGGCTGGAGAGCATCAATCTCAAGCGTAAAGATACATCTATATATGAAGAGAAAAAAGAGATCATGAAAGCAAGCACAGATAAGGCAAAAGAGTTTTATGAGTTTATATGTGGGTTTGAGATGAAGTGTATATCATAAAGTGATAAAAAAATTGAAGTAATCGGAAACATATACGAAAAAAACAGCTTTACCCGTACAAAAATAATAAAATAAGTACCACCCAAAGTACCACCTAGTAAAAATTAGGTTTCAAGATTTTTCTTTTATAGTTGATTGTTTACGCTGAGAGCGTTATTTGTAGTGGTGGGTCGGGGGAGACTCGAACTCCCGACCACTCGGTTATGAGCCGAGTGCTCTAACCAACTGAGCTACCGACCCTTAAAATATTTTATGGTTACTCTTTCGAAATCATAGTGATTTTCGAGTCAGAATTATATCTATTGTAGTCTTTAAACGCAATTAAATTTTGTAAAATTCCAAAAATTACTGCAAATATAATAAATGAAGTCCCTCCATGGCTAAACATAGGCAAAGGAAGGCCTACTACAGGGGCCAATCCAATGACCATATAAATATTCACACCCATATAAACAAAGAGTAAAAAAGCCAATCCTGAGGCAAAAACTTTTATCAGATAATCGGTGGCATATTTGGCTGAAATATAGAGTAAATTAAAGATGAGCAACATATAGAGTGTGATGACAGCAATCATCCCTTTAAAGCCAAATCGTTCGCCCAGATAAGCAAAAATAAAATCTGTAGAAGAGACAGGCAGGAACTTAAGTTGTGTCTGTGTTGCATCTTCTTTACTTTTACCCTCAAGCCCTCCAGAACCTATGGCAATAAGTGCTTGCTTCACATGGTAACTGGGTTTCCCTACAAAGTCAGTTACACGCTTCTTTTGATAAGGTTTTAACTGTCCATAAAGAAGTGGTGCCGAAAGTCCAAGTATAACGACAATAGCAACCCATATCTTCCAGTTTATCCCTACTATAAATAAAATACCATACCCTGTAATAAGCAGCACAAGGGCCGTACCCAAGTCTGGCTCTTTGGCTATAAGTAAAAAAGGAATAACTATGACTATGGAAAGTTTTATGAAATTTAAAAGGCCATACCCTTTTTCTTCTGGAGGGCTTCTACCGATAAGGTATCCAAGCATCATAATAACACTTACTTTAATGAACTCTGATGGCTGAATGGTCATACCTATACCTGGGATCTCTATCCATCTTTGTGCACCTAAGATGGATTTACCTATAAACTCAACCGCAATGAGTAAACCAAGATTCCCTATATAGAAAATAGGAACAAACCACCAGATTATCTGTCTCCACGGGATAAAAGCAGAAACAAAAAATACAATGGCTGCGATGAAGTAGTAAACCATCTGCTTTGTAAATAGATGAGGATTTATCTCATTGATCAAATACGACGAGATGACAAAAAAAGGGATAACCTGCAACATAAGAAGGTAGGAAAAATGTTTAAAGATACGTTTGTCAAAGTCAAACCAAGATTCCATGTTACATCCTATTTTTTAGGGTATTATATCAAAAAGGATATAAGGAGTATCATGCTTGATTTTTTCACCTTTAATCACTTTAAAAAATCCCCTTCCCTTCTGCATGCTGTGACCACAAAATCAACTGATTTTCCTTATGCTTTCAGTCTTGCTTTACATACGGGAGAGCATGCTGAAAAGATCGTAGACAATAGAAATAAACTCTCCAGTTTACTCAACAGTGATCAACCGCTTCATTATATCGTTGCAAATCAAACCCATAGTGACCATATAAAGGTCATTAATACAAAAAAGACCAAAGGCTGGGAAAGTCTTTCCGATGCCATAGAAGATTGTGATGCGCTCATAACAAATGTTAAAGGAGTAGTACTGAGCATACTCACTGCAGACTGTGTACCTATACTTCTCTATGACAAACAAAAAGAAGTTGTAGCTGCCATACATGCTGGATGGAAAGGTACAAAAGCGCAGATAGTTTCTAAAACCATTCGCAAGATGACAGAAGTGTATGGCTGCGACCCAGAAAAGATCATGGCAGGCATAGCACCTTCCATTGGTCGTTGTTGTTATGAAGTAAGTGAAGATGTCGCCAAACATTTTTTTGATATCCCAAAAGGATTTACCTCTGTAGGTGATAAATATATGTTAGATTTACCTTTTATCAATAAACAACAGCTCTTAGATACTGGGATTAAAGAAGAAAACATTGAGATGAGCCATACTTGTACTGCATGTGATGTCGAGCGATTTTTCTCCTACAGAAAAGAGCAAGGATGCTCTGGTAGGTTTATGAGTATGATAGGCATTAAAAACATAAATGAAAATAATACAAAGGCACAAGATGACAAGAATTAAAAGCATTAAAATGCAATGCAATAAATCACTAAATGATTTATGTGAAATTCAGTACAGTGAGGCACTAAATGCCAAATCTTAAAATTAGAATCTATTATGAAGACACAGATGCAGGAGGCATTGTCTACCATACAAATTACATCAAATATTGTGAACGTGCGCGCTCAGAAATATTTTTCCAAAAAGGTATCAAGCCTACATTAGGTGATAAGCGTGGTTTCGTGGTACGTGACATAAAAGCCAGTTTTTTAGCCACTTCTACACTGGGTGACATACTAGATGTCACAACAAAGATTTTAACGCTTAAAAACTCATCATTGGTATTATTACAAGAAGTATGGAAAGAAGAAGTGAAAGTCTTTATTATGGAAGTTGTTTTAGTCTATATTGACAAGGGCAAACCTTGCCGCATCCCTGAAGAATTCAGGGATATTTTTAAAGCATTTTAAGTTAAAAAAAGATTTGTAGCAGCGACTGCAAATGCTGATGCGCCAATATATCCTGCGCCAAACAGAAATGATGATATCAGTTTGAGCAGTGGCTGAAATCTCCATTTAACAATTAAAATAATAAGTGAACCAATCATTGATGGTAAAAATACATATGCCATACTAAATCCTAATCCAAAGTTATTTGGTATAAGAATCTGTGCTGATACCAATGCTCCAATAATAAATACACCAATAACATACATTGCCATATATTTGATAGTACCATATTTTGCCAAACTTTCATCCAAACTAATTTCTTTTGTAAAGGCACCCTTTATATCAGAAAAATCCGAATCTTTTAATGACAGTTCTTCAGCAATAAAAAAAATAATCATACTTCCAAAATATCCTATACCTATAGCAATCATTAACATACCCATGTTGAATCCTTTTATTTCTTGTTTCTTATTTATAACACAAGTGATTGTAACGTAAAAATTATATAATATTAATTTTATTTATATAATTAGTTAATACAATATACCAATTATGTAGAAAAGTTATGTTATATCGAATAGAAGGAATAGAGGAATAAACTACAAGGCTAAGTATATGCTTGTAGTTAAAGTATTTAGAGTGACTTTTTAGCTTCTTCTGCTTTTCTACAAAAGATTTCAGCTCTATGCTCATACGATGCTAGAGTAGCAGCTGCGAGCACATCATCTCTCATAGTACTTTTGTAGTCTTCTACTTTTTTTGTAAAAATTTTGCATAATCTATTATTTTCTGTATATTCAGATTTTTTTGATGCAGAATCATCCGTACTATCGTAAAAACCACTAAGGGCAAATGTACTTAGAAAAACGGTTAAAAGTATTTGTTTCATCGTAATCCTTTTTTATTTATTATAGTAAAAAAGACTTAGTATAAAATATATTAACATTATAATTGAAAGAAGAAAGAGTTATGTAAGAAGAGTTAGTTTTTCCTACCTTTTTAAGGTAGGAAAGTTGATGATGAATAGAAGATGACTATTCAACCATCGATTCAAGTTCTTCTTTACTTACTTTGTTAAAGTTAAGATACTTGTAGACTTCATCAGTCATCTCTGGTTTGATCTTATTTGGTACGATTTCCATATACTCAGCAGCTGTTGGTAGTCTACCTTTAAGTGCAACCACCGCAGCAAGCTCTGCAGAACCGAGATAGACTTGTGAACCTTTACCAAGTCTATTATCAAAGTTTCTTGTAGATGTTGAGAATACCCATGCATCTTGTTTAACCGCTGCCTGGTTACCCATACATAATGAACAACCTGGGATCTCGATACGAGCACCAGCCATACCGAAAATAGAGTAGTAACCTTCTTCAGTCAATGTTTTCTCATCCATTTTAGTTGGAGGACATACCCATAAGTTAACAGGTACTTGTCCTTCACCTTTTAGTACTTCACCCAGTGCTCTAAAAAGACCAATGTTTGTCATACAAGAACCAACAAATACTTCATCGATTTCAGTTCTAAGACCTGATTCGTGGATCTCTGTAAGTGTTTTAACATCATCCGGATCATTTGGACATGCAAGAATTGGTTCTTTAATTTGATTAATGTCGATTTCAATGACTGCTGCATACTCTGCATCAGCATCAGATTCCATAAGTACAGGATTAGCCAACCAATCTCTCATTTTTTGCGCTCTTCTTTCAAGAGTAGCTTTGTCTTCGTACCCTTGAGCAATAAGCTCTTCAATAAGTGCAACATTTGACTCTAAATATTCTGTTACAGGTTCTTTATTAAGTTTTACTGTACATGCCGCAGCTGAACGCTCAGCAGATGCATCAGTAAGCTCAAATGCCTGCTCACATTTAAGATCTTCAAGACCTTCGATTTCAAGTACCCTACCAGCAAAGATATTTTTCTTACCTTTTTTATCAACAGTCAAAAGACCATCTTTGATCGCTTGGTGAGGAATGGAATTTACCATATCTCTAAGTGTGATACCTGGTTGCATCTCACCTTTAAATCTTACAAGAACAGATTCAGGCATAGTCACTGGCATCATACCAGTAACACCTGCAAACGCAACAAGACCAGAACCTGCTGGAAATGAAATACCTATTGGGAATCTTGTATGGCTGTCTCCACCTGTTCCGACAGTATCTGGAAGACACATTCTGTTTAGCCATGAGTGGATAACACCATCACCTGGTCTAAGGATGAATCCTCTTCTCTCTGTCCAAAATTTTGGAAGTGTATGTTGGAGTTCAATGTCTGCAGGTTTAGGATAAGCAGCTGTATGACAAAATGACTGAAGAACAAAATCTGCACCAAAATTAAGTGCAGCAAGCTCTTTGATCTCATCCCTTGTCATTGGACCAGTTGTATCTTGAGAACCTACAGTCGTAACTATCGGCTCACAGTAAACACCTGGCTTTATACCCTCAACACCACATGCTTTACCTACCATTTTTTGTGCAAGTGTAAAGCCTTTACCATTATCAGCCGGTTGTGATGGAGTCATGAAAATACTTCCTGCATCCATTCCCAGCGCTTCTCTAGCCTTGGCAGTCAATCCTTTACCAATGATAAGTGGGATACGCCCACCCGCTCTCATCTCATCTGGAAGTGTATTTGGCTCAATGGTAAATGTAGAAACTACTTTACCCTCTTTTTCAATCACACCGTCAAAAGGCTTCACTGTAATCACATCACCAGTCTCTAACTCACCTACAGGTGCTTCGATAGGTAAACATCCAGAATCTTCTGCTGTGTTAAAGAAAATAGGTGCAATGATATCACCGATAACAACACCACCTGTTCTTTTTCCGGGGATACCATCGATATCTCTACCCATATGCCACTGTACAGAGTTGATACCTGATTTTCTAGAAGATCCAGTACCTACAACTTCACCAACGTATGCAAGTGGGTAGCCTTTTTCTTTTAGTTTATCCATTGTCTCAAGTGGATTTTCCATTTTTGACTGTAAGAAAGAGTTTGCATGAAGAGGTACATCAGCTCTAGTAAATGCTTCTGATGCCGGAGAAAGGTCATCTGTATTTGTTTCTCCAGAGACTTTGTATACAGTGACAGTAATCTCTTTGTCTAGTTCTGGTTTGTTGGTAAACCACTCACCGTTTGCCCAAGATTGTACAACTTCTTTTGCTAGAGCATTACCTTCATCCATAAGTGTTTTAACATCATTAAACGCATCATATACAAGCAGTGTATTTTTAAGTTGTTCAGCAGCAGTTTGTGCTACTTCACCATCCATTTTAAGTGCTTCAACCAATGGAGTTACGTTAAATCCGCCTAACATTCTTCCTAAGATCTTACATGCTTTTACTGCATCGATAGCATCACAAGAAGTGTTACCTTGTACTATATCATTTAAAAATGCCGCTTTAACATACGCTGCATCATCAACACCCCCAGGGATTTTGTTTTCAAACATATCCATAGCATAGTCAACATCAACAATAGGTGATGTTTTAAGTAGTTCTACAAGTTGTGCTGTTTGATCAGCAGTCAATACTAGTGGAGGTACATTAAGTTCCGCACGATCTGCTGTATGTGCTTTATATTCTTCGATTAAGGCCATTATGGTCTCCTGTTAGTTTATAATATTTGTACATTATACTAACAAAAGAATTGTTTACTTTAGGTTCTATAGATAAAGATATGAAAGAGATAATTTGTTTGTATCGGATGGTTACAAAAGAGGAAACCAAAAGATCCTCTTTTTACATGGAAATAAGAGATTACATTATTTCTCTGCTACCTTTTGCATTTGCTGCACTCAATACACCCTTAGCTTCAAGTTGTTCTATGATGTTAGCAGAACGATTGTAGCCTATTTGCAGTTTACGTTGCAGGTATGAAATGGATGTTTTATTGTCTGTCAACACCACTGACTTTGCTTCTTCATAAAGAGGATCCAGGTCTATATTTCCTCCCTCACTTTCGCTTGCAGTTACCCCTCCTGCAACAAGGTAACTTTCATCATATTCAGGTGCACGTTGGGCCTTAAGGAACTCAACGATCTCTTCCACTTCTTCTTCTGTGTTCCATGGAGCATGTAAACGTACCAGACCCGTAGAATTAGGAGGGGTAAAAAGAGCATCACCACGCCCAAGTAAACTCTCAGCACCCATAGCATCCAAGATAACTTTAGAGTCTATACGTTGTCCTACCCGATAGCTCAATCTTGAAGGAAGATTGGCTTTTATAAGCCCGGTGACGATATCAACACTTGGTCTTTGGGTTGCGACTATAAGATGTATGCCGCTGGCTCTTGCCATCTGTGCAAGTCTCGCGATAGAGTACTCTACCTCTTTGCCCCCATTCATCATCAGGTCAGCTAATTCATCTATGACAATAACGATGAAAGGGAACGGATCTGCAGAACCATCTTTTTTCACTTTTTCATTGTAATTATCTATATTTTTTGTACGATTTTTAGCCATCATCTTATAACGACGTTCCATCTCCCCTACCATATTTGACAGTGCAGCAATGGCTTTTTTGGGTTCAGTGATAACCGGTGTAATCAAATGTGGTATATCATTATAAATGGAAAACTCCAGCATCTTAGGGTCAATAAGCATCAACTTCAACTGATCAGGATCATTCCTGTAAAGCAGTGAAAGAATCATCGCATTAATACCTACAGATTTACCAGATCCCGTGGTTCCTGCTATAAGCAGGTGCGGAAGTTTTTTAATGTCTGTTATAAACGGCTTTCCTACAATATCTTTACCCAATGCTACCGTCAAAGAAGAGCTAGCGTTTTTAAACAGATCACTCTCGAGTATCTCACGAAGATAAATGGTATCTATGGTTTCATTTGGTATCTCAATACCTACCACATCACGCCCAGGTATAGGTGCCTGTATGCGGATGGTTTCAGCTGAAAGTGCCATAGCAAGATCGTCTTGAAGATTCAAAATTTTAGATATTTTGACATTGGGTGCCGGTTTGAATTCAAAGGTTGTCACTAAGGGTCCACTGTATGTACGTACGACATCACCATCGACATTAAACTGTTGAAGTTTTGCCAAGAGTTCTTCTATTTTTCTGTCTATCTCTGCTTCATTTACTTTTTTTGTTATTTTAGGTGCTTTTTGCAAAAAGTCGAGTTTAGGCAATTTAAAATTTTTAGGTTTTTCTACCTTACCTTTATCTATTTCATTCATTAATTTTGAGTTTTCTTCAAGCTCGCTAACTATCTCTACATGTGACTTGCTCTTGATACTCTTTTCTGGAGTAGTGCCCATTTCCATCTCATGCTCGAGTTCGAGTATCTCATTTAATACAGGATCATCAACTTCATCAAGCGCCTTAACTTTTACCATTTCTTTTTTAACTAAAGCCTTTGTGGCAGCTTGTTTTCTTTTTGCACGTGTTTTCTTTTCTTTTTCTTCTACTGCATCTAACACAGGCATCATTTCATCTTCAAGAGAAGGTGAAGCAAAAGGGTTTGTAAATATCTTTCTTAACACTTTACTCAGAGTGATAAAAGCCTTACCAACCCAAGAAAAAGAAAGTGAAGCTTTAGATTTACTCATCTTAAAACCTGAAAAATTAAAGTCATCATCTATGATGAAGACCAAAGAGAGTGCCATGATCATCAACCAAAATAACCATAGTCCTGCTTTGCCGATAAGGGGGTGTAAAAACTCAACTATCTGTGTACCTATAAAGCCTATATTCTGGGCTTCAAGCACCAAAGAACTAAAGATTAATAGACCAATAAGGAAGAGTATCCATCCTAAGTAAAAATCAATATTTTTTCTGGCAGTAGCATCGGTATATAGTTTATAAAGTGGATAAAACAGAACAAAAATATTGATATATGCTAGGTACCCAAATAAATAGAGATTTGTATCTCCTATTTTTTTTCCTATATTTCCCGCCAAAGCTGTGTCATGGAAGAGTGTAGAAAAAGCAGCATAAATAAAAAGTATAGCCGTAATTATGATCGTAATTTTCAATTTCATTCCTAAATTCATATTAAATAATGAAGATATTATAACAAATTTAAATAAGTCACCTATGAAAAAGTGTCAAAATGTCATAAAAGAGTGTTTTAAAAACATACTAAACGATGTTTAAGCTCTTAATATGTAGAATTCCATCTACATTTTTATATGTATGCCGCAGTGATGGAATGGTAGACTTGGTAGACTCAAAATCTTCTGCTTTAGGGCGTGTCGGTTCGAATCCGACCTGCGGTACCACTAATCCCCTCAACACCCGATATACCTTCAAACAACACAAAATAAAAAATATATTTCCACCCTATTGCCACCCTAACACTACTTTGTCTATGGTTATCTACATATCTATTCTAAGACTTTTCCCTTCAAAAATCAACTAAGATCCGTAATATAGGGCTTTTCTCGAACTATTGAGTTTACTTGCATAGAACCTACTGTGTAAAGTAGCGTATTCCGATGCCTAGTTGTGTTTTAGTACCGGAAAATAGCCGTAAATTGATTATATTATTTTGACCCGATAGCCACACGCTAGTAGATATGCTTTCTATAAACATGCCTTAAAGTCTTTGCATACAATGCTTTGACATATATTTTAAATTTTATTATTTTGGTTTTGGCATTGAATAGGCAGTTGCGTTTGGTATTTATAAGCTTTTTCATGGTGTAAAGTACGTTAGTGTAAGGATGTATATTAAAACATTTATAAACCTTTTTATGAACTTTACTATCTCTATAAATTTGGACTCTGAACAGAGATACCTAAAACTGTACATATCCTACCGCCTATCATTCCACCAAGGGCTATGGCAACGAGTTCGAGAACCCCTAGACTTTTTTCGCGTTTTCTATGTAACTTTCATACCCTTTGACTACATCAAAAATGGCTGAAGTCAAGTGAGTCAACTCCTCTTTTGTTATCACAAACGGAGGCATAATGTAGACGAGATTTAAAAATGGTCTTACCCAGACACCTTCTCTTATAAATGCCGGAGTCATAAAACCCAAGTCAACCTCTTCGTTTAACTCTACAACACCAATCGCCCCAAGAGTGCGAACCTCTTTTACTATCGTAAGCTCTTCACATTTTGTCAGTTCTTCATTTAACTGTGTTTGAATGTTCTGTATTCTTTCTTCCCACGGAGAATTTAGTAGTAGTTCAAGAGAAGCATTTGCAACTGCGCAAGCTAAAGGATTTGCCATAAAAGTTGGTCCATGCATAAGCACATTTCCATTTGCTTCAACACCCTGCATCACTTTTTTACTTGTGAGTGTTGCTGCAAGTGACATATATCCACCTGTAAGAGCCTTGCCAATACATAAAATATCTGGAGCCATCCCAGCATGTTCATAAGCGAAAAGTTTTCCCGTGCGTCCAAAACCAGTAGCTATCTCATCGAGTATTAGAAGTACATCATACTCACTACAAAGCTCTCTTACTCTTTTTAAAAGCTCTGGCGAATAGATTCTCATACCACCAGCACCTTGAACTACAGGTTCGAGTATAACAGCTGCTATTTGAGTATGATTTTCCTGAAGTTTTGTTTTAAAATCTTCTATATATTTCTCGTCCCACTGTTCGCCAAACATACATGCAGGTGCCTCTGCAAATATATTTTTATGAAGTACATCTTCAAATGCAGAGTGCATTCCCATTATAGGGTCACATACACTCATCGCTCCAAAAGTATCACCATGATAACCCTTGCTAAACGCCAGTATCTTACTCTTTTGCTTATTTCCTTGGGAGTTCCAATACTGAAATGCCATCTTCAGAGCTACTTCTACACTTACACTTCCAGAGTCACTAAAGAAGATATATTCAAGGCTCTCATCCGTAATCTCTAGTAGAGTTTGGGAAAGCTTTATCGCTGGCTCATGAGTCAAACCACCAAACATCACATGACTCATCTTTGAGAGTTGCTCTGCTGCTGCAGCATTTAACTCAGGTACATTATAACCGTGAATGACAGACCACCAAGAGCTCATGCCATCAATGACTTTCTTACCACTGTCTAGCTCTAGGTAAACACCACTTGCTGACTTAACTAGTTCCATTTCTGCCAAGGGTGTTGATGGAGCATAAGGATGTAATATGTGTTTCTTATCAAACTCTTTCATTAACTTCTCCAACCATTAAATATACTTAACATTTCACTATTTCACTATTTCACTTTTTAATATAACTCTCTTTTTCATCCGTACTTAACACGGTTTGAGGTGAAAACCTTATAAAATAGAGCCACTTGCAGATTCCAACAAAAAGATGATTAATTAAGAGTTTAACGCAGAAAAAAAGCTGATTCTGATTTCAAAAAGTTATACCCTCAAGGGGCACCCCGTAATTTTTTAGTAGAAAAATCTAACAAAAAAAAGAGTCAGCTTATGAAAAAAATTATACCTTCACTTTCAAAAATGTGGCTTAAAGTCATTAATTTAGAGCAGAGTCTTTTTCCTAAGATAGAAGAGTCTATGGGATCGTTAAGTCCTAAAGAAGAAAAGCTGATAAAGATTCTTGACTTCGCAGAGATAGAAAGGTTTGTCTCCCCTGTACAAATCACCAACCCACCCAAAGACAGAGAAGAGATGGCTCGTGCCTTCGTTGCCAAACAGGTGTACAATCTTCAAACCACAAGCGCCTTGATAGACAGATTGAAAATAGATAGAACATTAAGAACCATATGTGGATGGAGACATTACAATGAAATTCCCAGTGAATCCAAATTCAGCCGTGTCTTTGGAGAGTTCAGTCAACAACATATAGCAAGAAAAACCCATGATGTTTTTATAGAGAATTATTTAAGCAAGACGCTTTTCTTCTATAGCAGTATTGATTCTACAGC
>JGI1221J13441_10000785_pt1 | contig 13801 bp, 19 predicted proteins | sample LakVidmifraction_4_FD_13441 | JGI IMG/M metagenome (IMG submission 13441) | reverse complement strand
TTGACCGAGAAGGTGTTGCTGATGAAGAAGATTGGAGATTGGAACAGGGGGTTTCACCAAAGTAAAAGCTAACAAACCATGACCGACACTACATACACAAAAATAATCATTGACGAGGGGATTATCCAAGCGGAGGACGGATTAAGATACAAATACCGTTGCTTTATGGATATGCCAATTGGCATGGGTATTATTTACCCTGTAGATAAAAAACCTGAAACCCTCATGCAGGAAATGGATGTTGAAAGAGAAAATCAAGACACCGTTTTTTGGGAGAATACGGGGCAGGTTCTACCGGTGCATAAAAACGAAGATGGAAGTATTGAATTGCCGTTGCTGCTGGTTAGTGTGTACATGGCACTGTTCACAAAAGATTTTGACATGGTCTATGTATCTGATGGCTTTGAGCAAGACCACGAAGTTTTGTATGAGATATGGAAGAAGAATTGGGAGCAGCACAAGGCAAAGGAAGGTTCAATATAGTAAAACATTTGGCGGCAAAATTTGGGATGACCGAGTATGAAGTTAAAGAATACATCGGGCTGTATCAGAAAATAGTTGACAACCTTTTATTCATGGGGATAGATATGAAAATGGATGGGGTTTTAAAAAGCGAACATACCATGACTGGGGTTAGCAGAAAAAAAATAGCATGGAATAAAGTATATGTGGAAGGATTGTTAAGAGGGGAATATAAAAATCAATATATTTGCGAAGTTAATAAAAAAAGACAAGCAAGGTCGAAAGGAAGTGTCACTAAAAAATCAACATAAATGCAAGCAGTAAAAGGAATCAAGCCGATGGTAAAGCTCCAAACGCTTAAAACAGAAGTAACAGCATTGGAGGCAAACAATTTAGCACAAACCCTGCATGAGTTTCGAGAAGTAAATGGGGCGGTAAGCGAATCTATTGCCAGATGGATGGCGAAGAATCTAAAAAAGTTGAAGCCGATAGTTGAAAGAACAAACAATCTCCACAAAACAATTTTTGACGAGTATGTAGAAAAGGATGGCGATAAATCTATATTTTGGAACTACAATGAAACAAGCCCGAAGGCAATTTTAAATTCACAGATGCTTTACAGCATTGAAGATGGGAAGCCAATACCTGGCAATGTCGCTAATTCATACAAGCCGTATGTGGCAGGCGAGGAAAGAAAAAAAGAATTTGATGATAAGAGAAAGTCGGCTGACGAAGAAAAGCATCCCGTATTTGTTGAGCAGTTGAATATTGAATTGCTTGCTAACGTAAGCGTTCCTACGCAGATTGACATTGTGGCACTTTACGATGTGCTTACATTCGATTCAGAAACAGTTTCAGACGAACCAAAATCGGCAGAATAATGAACGGACAACATCCAACAATGATTGAACTTCCGCTAATCAGCTTTGACTTTGAGAAGAAAAAGAGAGTTGAAAAGCGTATTCTTCCCGTCAACTATTTTTAATGACAAGTTGATACGGGATTATGAATCACAAGGAGTTGCCATGCCGAATATGTGCGTTGTTGCGAAACAAATAAACATAAAAAAGCGAAACACTTCCCATAAGCCATTGCTTGCCGAAGGGCAAGAAATAAGCGAGAGCGATGGGGAATACTGGATATTGAATTTGAGTAAAGAAGATTTGGTGAATAAGTTGCACGAATCATGGTTGGGGAGTTCTAATTGATTGTTTAATTTCGTAAAAACAAAAAATATATGAAAAAAGGATGCTGCGGAGGCACAAGCAACAAGGGTAGTATGCCTGCTGCCAAAGTAAAAAAATCTACTACTCATCCGAGCCACATGCCGGGTAAGATTTCTATTCAGTGTAAACGCGCAGGGACAACCGACCCGCGTGATTTGCAGAGGTAAAAAAAACAATTTGGGGTTTGTTGGGGCTGGATAAGCCCCCCTTTATTTTATGCTAATAAATGTTCGATACGATAATTCTACTGGGTTCACCTGCGATGAAAACGCGGCACTCCTAATAAGCGAGTTTCGGGATGTTTTAAAAGACAAAGATTTTGGTATTTTAGGAATGTGCTATGTGGCATTAACCATTGACCCTGCTTCATTTTTGGCAAATGTCTATGAGGAGGAAGATGATAGAAGAAGAGAGGCTGGCAAAAGCGTTTATGAAGAAAATTTGCCAAAGGGGATAAATGCAAATCCTAAAATCATGGCAGCTTGCAGAAAATATAGAAAACTATGCAACACCCCTGAGATTAAAATGCGCCAGCAGTTTCAAGGGGCGATGAAAAATGTAGGAGATTTTATTGAGGCAGAAGGTAAAGCACTTAACAGCGATACGATTAAGGATTACATTACAACGCTAAAAGAGTTTCCGACTATGATTGACAAGTATTCAGACATGAACAAGGGTAAGCAAGACGAGTTAGATGATAAGAAGAAGATTGTTAGGGGGGAGCGGCAGTTGACTTATAGGGAAGCTAAAAAACAAAAAAAATAACTTATGAAAAAGAACGAAACGCCAAAGCCAAAAGCCCCAACACCTCCTGTTAAGAAAGCGAAGAAACCTGTAATTGTGCCGCCCACAATAGAACAAAACGAGGATTTGGAGAAAGAGCTAATTCAGGAAGAAGAAGTAAAGCTGACAGAAACCGTTGATAAAGGGTTTGAAGAAATTATTGGAAAAGATAGAGGTAATGGCGATGGAGTTTTGGAGCAATTGGATGCCATGAAGAAAATAGCGGTCTATTCAACGGAAAGGTTGATTGGACAGGCGAAGGGGAAGATACTTATTGTGGACGAAGCCACAGAGGAGGATGGGCAGCAATTAGGGGCTAACAAGCATATCGAACCCAAAGAAATTGATTTGGGCTTATCGCAAGCGGTTTCAGACCTTATGCGGTTTATTGGTTTTTTGGATATGCAAAAGGGTGAAATAAAAAAGCGCGGCAATCACGGACACGGAACAAAGCGTAAATAATGAGTTGCCCAAACTGTAATTGTAAGTTCGAGAATGCCGAACACCTTGCGGAGCATAAGAAGTATTGCGATATGTATTATTCATATTACAAAGAATATAACTTCACACTGAGGCATGAAAAATGATTCAAACTACGGGCTGTTTTCTCCAATACCCAAGTTCGGATACCCTGATTATAAGGAGGGCAGTTCAAAATACAACGATTGGATTGAGGAGCAAGTTCACTACATTTTAAATGGATATCAAGTAGGTGGGGATAAAATTTTTGGTCGCCAATACTTTCAGTTGAATTTTACTAAAATGTTGTTGTTGGGGAATGATGGGTATGAATATCCAAACTACCCTTTCTACACCGATACAATGCGCGAGTTTTACGACTTACTTGAATGGTGCGATACAAATGAAAAGAACATTATTGTTGGGAAGGGTCGCGATAAGGGCTTTAGTTATAACATTGCCTCTATCTGTTTGAGAGAGGCTCAATTCCACGATTACGTTTCGCTGATTAGTTTGTTTCCAGGTGGGAAATCTACGGCTAAGGCTAAGTTCAAAGAAAAGTATGACTTAGCATTTTCCGCTATGCCAGAAGCAATGAGACTATACCCTTCCCTCTCAGACAGTAAAGATACGTTGCGCTACGGGTGGAAATCTACTGATTCTATTACAGGGCAAAAAGACGAAGAAGGGTCTATGAGTTCTATTGTAATGACGGAAGCGGTTAGTGCTGATATTGCAAAGTCAGGGCGATACCGTATTATTTGTATGGAAGAGTTCGGGGAATTAAAAAACCCTTTATCCATTATCCAGACTAACAAGGCGAATATGCGTAAGGGCGCGAAGAAATTCGGTATCACAATCGCGGGGGGGACTACCAATGCTATGAATACGGGATATGCTGATTTCAGAGAGTTATGGTATAATCCAGAACCCTATGACTTCGTAAAGCTGTTTATCCCTGCACAAAAAATGTATTTCCCATACGTGAATTTAGAAACAGGGGTAAGTGATACTGTAGGTGCGGAAAGACACATTTTGAAAGGGCGGGCAAATTTAAAGGGGAAGGAGTTGATGATAGAAAAGCAAAACTATCCTCTTACCGAAAAGGACATGTTTATTGTAATACAAAACTCCCCTTATAGTGCCGATAAAATAGCAGAGCAAGTTCAAAAAATCTATACTGATAAGACCATTCAAAAAGCCATTGAGCAGGGCAACTTGCACATGGATAAGAGTGGCGGTGGGATGAACGTAGAGTGGCGAATAACTCCGGCAACAGGACGGTGGAAAATATTCAAGCATCCGAAGACAGGATTACTAAGCCCCGATGTTGGGGGGGTGGATGGATATAGATTTGCCGATGTGGAGGAGAGCGATTCCAAAGGAGCGATTGTTATTTACAGAGGATTCCAGGGAGCAGGGCAGATTGGCAATTTACCTATTTGCATTTACCACAACAGACCTGAAGATAAAGAAGAATTTTTCAAAGACTGTTTAATGACGGCAATTTACTTTAAGTGTCAGTTATTGATAGAACACACGGACGATGATATTTTCAGATACTTTGAAAGGCATGGTGCATTGAAGTATTTAAAAACACGACCAAACCTTACACAAAGCCCATATTCAAAAGCAACTTATACGTTTGGGGTAAAGGCGAATACCTATTCCGTAGCCGTATCTACGGAGTATTGCGTAAAAGAATTTACCGATAATTACGAAAACGTTGTATTTTTGGAGCTTTTAGATGAATTAACCAAAGTAGGGACGGCAAATACCGACCTTGCTGATGCTTACAGGTGGTCGGTTTTACACGCTATGGATAATGTGAAACTGCTACCTGAATATCAGAAAGAAAAGAAAAAGAAAGGGTTTATGCCATTTGTGGCATTAGATGGTTCAGGTAAGAGTGTTGTTGTGACTAACGCAAGACAAGAAGAAATACTCTACCGCAACTATGGCAATTTCACCCAAAACAACTAAAAAAAAGGACGCTAAGAGTTCAGATGAAGGTTTATTCTTCCCGTCAAATATAGTTCCTGCCGAAGAAGAAGCCCAAACATCGTGGGGCAGACAATGGGTTGAAGCAATCCGCAGATATTCCTACTTTACTGTTAATCAAACCAGAGATTGCGAACTATACAATTACGCGCAAGGCAAGGTAAACGATGCCGATTTCGCGCACGTTACAGAAATGTTTTTTGACAATAAATCTGCCGGTGCGGGGGGAATAAGGCGGGCTTTGCCATCAAAGTTAAGACCTGTGAATAGCATCAATCACTTGCTTACGAGAATAATCGGGAAGGTAGATGCGGTAGATTTAAATTTTACTGCTAATGCGGTGAATGAAGATGCAATTACCAAGAAGTTTGAAAATTTTTCCGATAGTGTAGTTGACAAAGCTACGAGATTTATAAGACAGCAAACACAGGTAGGGGAAATTGTGGGGCAGCCGTTAGTGGAGGGCGATGATATTAAACCCGAAAAAGCAGAAGAAATTGAGGCGATGCACATCACTAATTTCCGCGAAGAAAACGAGATAAATGTTTCTTACGGATTGAAATATTTGCTCACTAAAAAAAGAGGAAATTTAAAGTGGAAGCTGAATCATAAGATGCTTTACAATTATCTTATCACAGGCAAGATGGCGTTTGATAATTATATTGAGTATGGCGACCCTGGTGGGTTTTGTGTTGATTCACGGTATTTAATTTACGACTTAGAATCGGGTAGCCCTTTCATTCACGATGGAAGGTTTAACGGCTATTGGTTTCCCTCCACTCCTCAACAGGTGATAGAAATGTGTCCAGAATTGTCAGAAGAAGATTTGACCTCTCTTGACAATTTGAGTAAAATGTTTTTAGCGGGGAAGACTACTACAAACGGCTATTGGTATAAGGATGGTGATGTAGGAATGTATTACCTAAATTGCTACAAGATTTATTGGAAAGCTGTGAAGTGGACGAAGATGATTATTGAAGATAATCCAATTGACAAAAGCAATCCGTTTATGTTTTTTGTAGGTGACGAAGAAAAGCCAAAAGAAGGGCAGAAAGTAGAATACCGACCTATCAACACATGGTGGGAATGTACGCGTATAGGGGAAGACATTTATTACCAGTGTAGAGAGATTCCAGGACAACAAAGACCGATGGACAGCCCCAGCGAATCATGGTCGCCACTAACAGGATTTGTTGATGATTTGCCTTCGCCAGTTCAAGTATTGCAGCCTTTTGACGCGATGAAGAAAATCGGCTTTTACTCATTAGAAAGATTGATAGGGCAGGCGAAGGGGAAGATATTGATTGTTGATGAAGCCACCGAAGAAGATGGTCAGCAAAATCTTTATAATATGATGGCGTTTAATGTTTACAAAATAAACAGTGCCAAAGAAGGAGAACAGCAGTTGGGGGGTAACAAACATATAGAGCCAAAAGAAATTGATTTAGGGCTTAGTCAGGCAGTGGGCGACCTTATGCGGTTTATTGCCTTTTTGGATATGCAGATGGCATTGGTAAGCGGGATAAACGAAGCCGCACAGGGGGTAACGAAATCTGATACAGGGTTGGGCGTAACGCAAGCAGCTATTGAAGCATCGCAGCTTACTTTGCAACCATATTACTACAATTTCTACAACATGTGCGAAACGGTTTTGCAAAGTCAGGCAAATCTGATGAAGAAAGCGTGGGGGGGGAAGAGCAAGATAGGTTGGATATTGGGAGATAAAGCACAAGAATTTTTCCGCATTGACCCTAAGAGCGATTGGCATTTGGACGACTATGGGATATTTGTTCAAACAGGAGTTAGGTCGGAACAGAACAAACAGCTTATTTTGAAAATGGCAGAACAGTTATTGCCTACGGTTCAAGAGCCAGAGATGGCATTATCAATAATTAAGATGTTCAACGCGGCAAGCGGAACGGAAGCGGAGAAGATTTTAGAAAAGGGAATTGAAGCCGTTGCAAAGATTAGAAAAGAAACGCAAGCGTTCCAATCACAACAGCAAGAACAGGCATTGCAGATACAGGCACAAAGCGCACAGATAAAAGCGCAATCGGATAAAGACAAGGCTGATGCGCTAAAACAGGTTGCTATTATCAATGCACAAAGCGCGGAGGCTATTGCTGATAAAAAACTTGGTCATAGTGAGGATATGAACTCAGTAAAATTTAAGCAAGATGTTTTAGCAGAGGTGGCGAAACATTTGTTGGCGCAGGATATGCAAGTTAGTGAAGCTGAATTACAGCCACCACAACAAATGCCCTGAACTTTAAAATAGTTTTTGAAATTCAAAATTTTTTGTATTTTTGATTTCGTAATGTAAGGAAANAGTAGTGCCGTCTTTACCGAAATGGTTTGACAATGGCAGAAGAAGTAGTCGAAGTTAAAGAAGCCCCAGTAGCAGATGTTGTAAAGGAAACCCCCGCTCCCGTAAAGGAGGAGGGAAAAGTGTTTTTGTCCGACTTTGATGATGATGCCCCAATAAAGGACAAAGACGGAAAGGTAACGCCCGTTGCCGAAGCTACAAAACTAAATTTCTCTCGCTTTAAAGAAGTAGATGAAGATATTGACGATGAGGATAAAGCCATCGGCAGACTAAGAGCGTATAAAGAAGAAAATGCCAACCTAAAAATTGTTGCAAAGGGAAACCGCGTAATAAACGAAGACAAGGATATTAGAGATTGGAACTCTTTACTCCAATTGAAAGATGAAGAACTTGTAAAAGAGGGATTGGTATTTAGTTTTCAGCAAGCCGGTTATGATGAAGCAACGGCAAAGAAAAAGGCAGAAGATAAAATCGCCAAAGCAACGGATTTAGAAAATGATTTTATAGAAGAAGAAGCGGTTAAACTTCGCGGTCAACTTCGTTCAAGCATAAACGGCAAAGCAACGGAACTACAAAAGCAAATAGCGGATGCGGAAAGTGCTTTGCCAAAGGAATCGAAAAAAGAACAAGAAACTCTATATACTACAGTTAGAGAAAAAATACAGGGGAAGGAAAACTTTCTCGGATTGGAATTAGGCGGTGACGCTGAATCAATAAAAAAAATCAGAGGCAAAGCGGAAAAACTCATGTCAGACGACAAGTTTCAGAAGCTACTAAAAGACCCCGAATTTATTGCTGATGCACTATTTCTGTATGCCAACAAAGCAGGATTGGAAAAGGCGATTAAGGAGCGCAGTTCATCTACCAGAGCAAGTATGCTCGACAAGATAGACAAAGCTGTGCCTGTAAACCGTCCACAATTCGCAAACAGAACCGCGCAACAAACCAATACGCAGAAGGCATTCAATCCTGCAAAATTTAGATAATACCTGCCGAGAAGTATCTACAAAGGGGTTATCTGTTTAAAAAAAAGTAGTCAGTGCAATGCTGGCGGTGAAAAGGTCGTGTGCTTATATAAACTTTTAAACAGTAAACAAAAATGAAAATTCACAACGCAAGTTATAGCGCGGTAGCACTTACCGACATATACTTAGAGGATGCGCTTATTGCCTTCCCGGAAATTAAAAAACACATGATTCGTTCTGTGTGCGAAGAAAAAAACTTCTGCCTTATAAATAAGGTATTGGGTTACGGACGCGACATCACAGACAAAGATTTAGCAAGCAACAAAGACAAAATGTATATCGGAGCAAATCACCTTGATTGGGCGATTATGCCGCGTATGCGAGTTCCTTTTACCGTATTATCTGCTCCAACAGGTGATGGTTCTGGTAATACAAACATCACGTTCTTCTTTGTTGAAGGATGGGGTGCAGCGGGAATGGTTCTTATGTTCCAAAATTCAACAGGCGGCTATACTAACGTATTGCTTACATCAGGCGCAACGGCTGTATCAGGCGGTTTTTCTTACACCGGCAAATTGCAGACAAGCGATGATACTGCAACTTTTGATTCAGACTTGGCAGAAACAGGGAACAGCATTGGATGGACTACCGTAGCAAGTGCAAGTTGCGCTAACGCTACAGTAAATACTCCTATTGTATTTCCTGCATGGTATCGCAACTATACAACTATCATGCGTCCTTCGTTGGTGGTTTGCCGTTCAGGTATTCAGCAAGTAACGTGGTTGGAAGGCGAAGATGGCACAAGATGCTGGTTGCCAGAAGAAGAATATCAGTTCTTTGTTCAGTTCCTAAAGGACTTTGAATATGGCGGATGGTATGGCACAACTACTGCTGATGCAGATGGCAATGTCCCTGTGACTGATGGTAACGGACTTGCTGTAATGACAGGTTCGGGGGTATTTGAACAAGTGCAATCGGGTAACACTATTGCATTTGACATCACAACTTACGCAAACCCGTCTAACTACACATTGGCGCAAACGTTCTTAGAAGATACCATTGTGAATTGGTCTATCCAAAACAACTTAACCGATGGTTACGAGTTGGATGTATGGGCAGGTATCAAAGCCTTTGCGTGGTTACAGCGCGTGTTGATTTCGTTTGTTGAGCAAGGAAGATGCTGCCTAATGCGCGATTTCCGCAATGCAGACGATTCGAGCGAAGTAGAAGTGGGTGTCAATATAAAGCGTTACATGTTTGCGGGTTTCATCTTGAACCTTCGTAAATGCGCGATATTCAATGACCCTGGTGTTCAAGGTTACGTATCACCTGGCACTGCCTACCCTCACGAAGCATGGAAGTTCATCATCATGCCTGACACTACCTGCGATGGGACACCGTTGATTCAGGTTTATTTCAGAGGTGGTTGCGGAGTTCAAAGTTCGTTCACTCATAAGATTACTCCGGGAACAGTTGACCCGTTGAATCCGAACAATCCGTATGCAACAAATGATTATGATGGGTTTAAGACGCAGTATTTATCGGAATATGTTTTTGTGGTAAATGACCCGCAAAAGATTTTGGTATTCGCGCCTTATTATTCAGGTTCGTAAATTTGATTATTTTTACAATCGGGAGCGGTGGAAAACTGCTCCCGATTTTTAGTTTAAACAAAAAACAAAAACTATGTCAAAGCAATCAAATTTAGTAGTAGTTAAGCCGATACACAAACATGTTTGGGGCGATTTCACCGTTAGCGGTGCGCTAAAGGGCAAAGACAAAAAACCTATTTGGGACGAAGACTTACAAGCGGATGGCAAAACAATTGCCCCCCGCACCGTAGCTTTTTCTGGGACAGGGATTTTGCTTGACCTCGAAAACGAGGAACACCAAAAAATGTATAAGCTAATGACCGAAGAAAAGGCATGTGCGCCACGATTTTTGCCTAATCCTAACGGGAGCAAAAACGCTACACAAAGGTTTACTATTGAAAACGTGATAGAAAAGGCGACTACCTATTTAGCAAGCAGAGAAAGGAAAGCAGAAGTAGAAACATTTATCACAACCGTTGCGAAAGACGAGGGCGCATTGAAAAGATTTGCTCTTTGCTTCGGGCTAAAGGGCGATGTAAGTGTTATCAAAGCCAACCTATATCAGATGATTGATAGCGATAAGCTACGTCCTAAGTTAGCGGAATTGATAAACAATATTGACCGCCCGATGATTGAGTTGGTGAATGTAGCTTTATCGGAAGGGGATTCGGCAAACAAAAAAGGGCTAACAAAAGACGGACGGGAGATGTTCTTTTGGAACGAAATACCATTGGCGTTAGGCATGAATGAATTGATTGCGTATTTGAAAAACGAAAAGAATGCAGACCTTTATGCGGCAATAAAAGAAATGCACAGCAGAAAGAAAGCAGCAGGTAAATAACAAGATTGCAACTAAAAAAGAAAGACAAACATGACATTCGGGCAGATGTATTCTCTTTTCCAAACTTACATAGACAAATCAGGAAGTGCGTATTTCCCTGAAAGACAGTTCGACCAAATTGCCAATTCACTTTACAATAGTTATGTCGAGTTTGAATTAGGGAAATTAGAGGAAAACGAAGCATATACTTCGCGAGTGGAGTATCTCTACAAAGTAATCAACAAAACAAATTCGGATAACATTATTGAAGTAGTGGATTGCCCTAATTTCAGAAAGCGTATTCGGATAAACATGAAATACAGGGAGGACTGCAACGGCAGAATCACCTATCCTGTTGTCCCGATAATCAAAGCGCGAAACAATGAAATTGACATGATGCAGAACGACCCTTTTAACGTGGGGATAGATGCAGAGCCAAGTTTTGTAGTTACCAATAATTCATCAGGGCAAGTTATTTGGAAAGTAAATTCCACTACCATTCCTTTAGAGATTGGAGTAACGTATTGCAGAGACCCGCAAAAGATTGACAGCGAAAATAATCCAAGCGTTGATTTTGAAGCGCCAGATTATATTGCAGAAGAAATTTGTAATTTTATTTCAGATGATGCTGATAATATTATTGAGAACTTTAACAGGAGTGCAATGAAGCAGAAGTTTTTATCAAGATTCATTTCTATCCCCAATCCTGTATGATACCAACAGTATCGCAGTTGATGGAATTGAGTGAGGAAGGGTTGAGAGCATTAGGGAAAGAAATGGATTTGCCGATACCGAAAGAAGTAACTAAAATACAAATAGCAGAAATGCTTTTAGGGAAGAAATGTTTTGGTTGTAAGTAAAGTTAAAAACAAAAATTATGAAAGATTCAGGAACAACGAAACAGGCAGAGAAGCCAACTATGCGAAACAAAAACGGCAAAATCAACGCGAAGAAACTTGGGAAAGTGTTCGGCATGAAAAATCTGAGCAACAATAAATCAAAAGGGTGCTGTGGCAGTTAATTTGAAGGTTGTCAAGGTAAAGGTTGGCAGTAGCCATAAGGTGAAAAAGAAACTTGTAATAGTTCAGGAAAAGGAAGCGAAGTAAGTTTCCTTTTTTTATTTTTACATTCAAATCATTACAAATTGCCAACCGCAAAACAAATTATCTACAATTTNCGGAATACCGCAAGNGGTGGGAAGCCAACTCGCGATAGAGGATTTAGCGATAGGCAGGTGCTTTATATTGCTACTATATGCAGAAACTTTCTTGTATATGCAGATGTAAATAAGCAACCTAACCAAGAGCCGAATGTTCAGTTTGAGCAGGATTTGGGATGCTGTGAATTAGTTACAGTTGACCAGTCAGAGTGCGAAAAATACAGTTGGGGCGTTGATGTTAAGAAGTTTCAAATACCCCCTATTTTAGACCTCCCAAACAACGCAGGGCTAACCTTCTTCGGGCTTATTGACAAGCGCACAAGAATTTATATTCCCGATTTACAATACGGAAGTTTAGATGATTATGTCCCCTTTAAAAAGAAAAACCAAATGTTTGGGTATCAAATAGGGCAAACCATTTATGTTATTGGCGCAGGTGCGGAGAATTTATGCGTTGTAAATATCAGGGGCATTTTTAGTGACCCTACCTTAGTAAACACCTATGGCTCTGATTTGGCTGTGCGCTGCTTTGATTTGAACACAGATTACTTTCCTATACCAGCACACTTAGAACAGGCGATGTATAATAAAATGAATCAGGAGTATTTGCAGATAATGGCAAAAGCCCCTGCTGATATTACTAATAATGAAGCAAAAGAAGCGATTGTGTAAAGTGTGAGAAAGGGGAAGAAAGCTCTAATTAAAAGGCATTACATTGTCAATTACAACCGCATGGGAAGATTGCTTGAAATAGCAATAGAGCAGCGAAATAAAAGGCAGCCGAAAAAACCTAAACTGAAAGAGCGCAGTTACAGGATAATGAAGAAGTTTGTAGTAGAGTATATGAAAGCGGTAGTGAAAGAGGTAAGCGAACAACCTGTATGCCACCCATTTTATACAGTGGGGGTAAGCCATGTTCAGGTGTTGCAGAAAGATTCGATGAAAGGGTATGCGTGGGATGTTCTTTATAACATGAGAGATTTTGAAATTGTAATGCACCACATATATCCGTATGCAAAAGTTATCTTTGATACGAAAATGATGGACGGTATTTTAGAAAAGGCAAGAAGTGGCGAACATTACATGACAGAAATCAGCGAACACAATCGGATTTTAATTAACACCGTAAATGAGCTTAAATAAGGCGATTATTGATTCGTTAAAAGGGAATTTTACCCCAAGCGAAGAAAGAGAGAAAAGATTATCATTGTGCAATGCTTGTGACAGGAAAAAAGCGGGGTTTTGTTCGGTGTGTATTTGTTTGGTGAGTTTCAAGGTGGCAATGCCACAAGAGGTTTGCCCGATAGGAAAATGGGAAGAGTATGTTGTGCCATCTAAAAGTAACAACGATGAAAGTTGAGCTTCCCAATAAACATACCAATATATAAATCTCCATTAGAACCGATTCGCTCCGCTATGGGGGATATTGGTTGNGGACGATTGATGCAAACCTTAGAGCCGGATTTAATACGTTGGTGTATTGAAGCGCAAGACTTAATCAGCCGCGCTAAAACTCTTAAATGGAGCGAACAAGAGTTTGAGGTTCAGGACAACAAAATAATGTATTGCGAAGGGTTGCAGATGGTAGAGTGCGTTAGCTTAAACGGCACACCGCTAACCTATGACCCAACACGAAGCTGCGGCAGTTGCTGCACAAGCGGTTGCGCTACTGCGAAAAACACAGGAGGGGGCAAATGGCTTATTGATGATGTTTATATTCACTTTGACCCAGTAGTAGGGGACGGACAAAAAGTAGTGGTAAAAGGGTTAGGAAGACCATTTGGCAAAGATGGCTACCCTTTGGTGAATGAGCGTTGCCTCATTGCTGTTCAAGAATACATAAAGTGGAAAGTATTGTTTCGCATGGGGGATAACAGAGCAGGTTCATGTGAGCAGCGTTGGTATTTCTTGACAAGAACAGTTCGTGCGGAATTACAAAGATATTCAGGACAGCAATTACAAGCGATAGGGTTAGCATGGTTTGCGCCTCGCTATCCTGGGGGGATTT
>JGI1221J13441_10000781_pt1 | contig 13857 bp, 13 predicted proteins | sample LakVidmifraction_4_FD_13441 | JGI IMG/M metagenome (IMG submission 13441) | reverse complement strand
AAAAGACTGATACTGATAAAGCTGAGAAGTAGTAATTTTTTCATTTTCTAAAATTTTTNTTTTAAATATACAAAACTCTATTTTAAGTGTTCTTGTTTATTTTTTTCGTGATAGCTCAGGATAAAAGATTGTTATATCTCTCATTGAGGATTTAATTCCCCGAGGGGTTCTTGATTAAAAAGCAAAACCTTTGAAATTCTTCAAAGGTTTTGCTTTTTACGGGGTCGGAAGATTATACACTTCGGCCAGTTAACAACTTATAGATAATAAGAATAACCGCAATTACGATTAAGATGTGGATAATACCTCCAATATCTGGAAAAGCAAAATAACCCACAAGCCATCCTATTATTAATAAAACTACGATAATCCATAATAAATCTTTCATATTGATTAGGTTTTTAGTAGCCAGGCTACATTGGTTAAACGTTGTAAAAGTTAATGAATAATTTAGTTCTAAACGAATTTAGACAATAAGAGAAATTACGAAAACATTTTAACTACTGTTTAACTTATCTGTTAAAATTTAATTGAATTTTCACTAATGTCTATTCTCCTTAATTTCACTGCTTCAATATCTGTATCGGGTTTCTTTTCCAGCAAGCTCATCATCATTTATATAAGAGAATTATCTAGTTGCTGGGAGTTGGGATTTTTTCAAAATAATTAATCCTTACTGAAAAACGATTTAATTTCCTGCCCCGTTCGAGCATAATGAAAGCGATCCAATAAACTAGGCAATGCGTAACCATCCAACCCATTTATGGCAACGGTCTCGGCATCATCTAATCTTAGCCAGCCATCTGGCGCCTCTATATTTTCATCAAAATAAATATGTTTAATTTCCCCAATCATTAAGACGGTATTATTCTCTTTAATAGCATATTCACTTACATATTTGCATCCCAATTTTACATTAGATTGCTTTACATAAGGAGCAGAAAAACCGTCCAGATATTCTTCTTCTAAACCTGTTTTTTGAAATTCTGAAATTTCCTCTTCATATTTAGCCGCGGTTTGGTGAGCACTTTCTATCATATCCTTTTTAATATGATTGACACTAAAATACTGATTTTCGTGAATATTCTTGTACGTATTTCTAGAAGCGTCTTGAGTAGGTCGTGTAATAAAACCCAACAAGGCAGGATTACTTCCTATATGGGTGACCGAACTGAATACAGCGAGGTTTGCCCCAGATTTCTCTGATTTTGTTGCAATAAGATTGGCCGATTTATATCCCGTAACACTGTTTATTAGATTTAAGCGGTGAATTTTCTCCATCGCTTCAACCTCTTTTGCCGTAACATGTTTCATGAAGTTTGCTTTTATAAAAAGAGGTGATTAAAATTAAAAATTACCGGTTTGAAACTCAATTTTAACCAGGGAAATAGCTAATTTATAATCACCTAATAGTTTAAGAAATAGGATTATTTGCTACTTCAATTAATCTTGATTTTCCAGTTTATTAATTCTCATTTCATATTCCTCCATAGCATCACGTACCGTATCTACATTGTCTGAAGATTCTTGGTGCGCGGCATTCATAATTTTTTCCAGTTCTTTATCTGGATGCTCAAACAAGTCGGTAATCACATGATTTATTTTGTCGATAATGCTTTCCTGACTGTTTTTAATATCCTCTAGTTTATTTAATGTAGATCGCATTTGATCAATTTTAGCCTGATCCATTTTTGTTTATTTTAAAGTTAGTATTTCAATTTAGTTTTTTCCTTAGACATTCTGGTTGCAATTAACCCGGCTTTAAGGACTTTTACATTAAATTTAGGATGTGCTTAAGTTGTTTGATGGGAATCTTGAACCGACTGTATTATAAGCTCTAAAAGATAAAGTTTTGCCTCTTTCTTAAGATGTTGAAAATAAGTCAATGTCGATAGAATTAAGTATTTTCGTGTTTGCAAACCGCATTTGCAGTTTTAACGCGCTCAAAAGCACTCTTCGCACTTTATGCAAACATCAAAGAAAATTGCCATTGTTGGCTCAGGACTGGTTGGATCCCTACTCGCTATTTACTTAAAAAGAGCCGGCCATAAGGTTGTGGTTTTTGACCGAAGGCCAGATATAAGAAAAGTTAAGTTCTCCGGAAGGTCTATAAATCTCGCTATGTCCAGCCGCGGCTGGAAGGCGCTAAGAGAAGTGGGCATTGAAGAAGAAATTAAAAAACTGGCGATGGCTTTAGACAAAAGGGCCTTGCACGTAAACGATAAACCTTTATATTTTCAGAAATACGGAAAAGAAGAAGAGGCTATTTACTCTATTTCTCGCGGAGTTCTCAATAGAAAGATGATTAGCCTTGCGGAAAATGCCGGGGCTAACTTTAAATTTGAAGAAAAAGTTTGGGATATAAATCTGGCTGAAGCTAAATTGTACACTGGCGAGAGCGAGAAAGGGGAATGGAAAGAATATCAGTTTGACCTTATATTTGGTACCGATGGTGCTTTCTCTAGAGTGAGACACAAAATGCAAAGGCAAAGTCGCTTCAATTATTCCCAGAATTTTATAAATGTAGGCTATAAGGAGTTGAGCATCGCGGCCAATAAAGACGGCAGCCATAAAATGGACAATGCTTCTTTTCATATTTGGCCCCGCAGCGAGTTTATGTTTATTGCCATGCCCAATTTGGATGGAAGTTTTACCTGTACCTTATTTATGCCTTTTGAAGGAAAAAATTCTTTTGAGAGTATTAAAACCGAAAACCAGGCTACTGCCTTCTTTGAAAAACACTTTCCCGATATTAATCTGGAAATTGAAAACCTAAAACGCGATTTCTTTAAAAACCCTACCAGTTCTATGGTCACCATCAAATGCTTTCCCTGGTCTTACTGGGAAAAAGTTACTTTGGTAGGAGATTCAGCTCACGCCATTGTTCCTTTTTACGGGCAGGGAATGAATGCCGGATTTGAAGATATTTTGGTGCTAGATCAAAAGATGAAAAAATACGAAGACGATTGGGAGCGTATTTTCAACGAGTACCAAAATGAACGAAAACCCAATGCCGATGCTATTGCAGAGCTTAGTTATCGTAATTTTCTTGAAATGAGCAGCAAAACAGCAGATCCCGATTTTTTACTGCGGAAGAAAATTGAAAAATGGTTTGCAGAGAAACATCCTGAAGTCTGGGTGCCCTTGTATTCCCGGGTAACTTTTTCAGATAAATCTTATACTGAAGCACTTGCCATAGGTGATTATCAGCGTAAAATCATGGATCAGGTAATGGAAATTTCAAATATAGAAGAGCAGTGGAATTCTGAAAAAGTAGAGCATACCATCTTAGAATTATTGGCTAAGGAAGTTTAAAAAAGTCTCAATATTTATTTTTATTAGGTTTGTAAATTTTATTTTGCACTAGCAGTCTGTGATTTTTCTGAAGAGTAATTCGGTATTTACTCTAATTCCTCTTCAAATTCTGGTGCCATGTTTAGGCTTTCGTAAACCCGTTCCATAATTTCCCGGTCTTCAGTAAGCACCACCAACATATCATTGGCTTCAATTTCGGTATTCCCGTTGGGAGTAAGAAATTGCTCATCCCTGGAAATCATAGCGATAATGGCTTTCTTCGGAAATTCTAGTTGAACAATACGTTTCCCTACAGAATGATTGTGTTCAGGAATATTGATCTCTCTTAGAAAGGATTTTGCACCATCGGCCATAAATGCATCCACTGGAGATTTTTGCTTTGCTTTCATAGGTAGCGCTACATTCAGCCATTTTGCTACCACCGAAAGGGTAGTACCCTGAATTAATACCGAGGTAAGGGAGACAAAGAATACAATATTAAAGATCATATCTGCCTTTTCTATTCCGGCCAGTAATGGGTAGGTTGCGAAAACAATGGGAACCGCGCCTCTAAGTCCCACCCAGCTCACGTACCAACGTCGGCGCATTTTCATTTTAAAAAAGCTTAAACTTAGAAAAACACCGAGAGGCCTGGCGATAAAGATGAGGAAAAATGAAATAAATATGCCTACCCCAATTACCGGTACAATATGCGAAGGATACACTAGCAAGCCCAGGGTGAGAAAGAGTACAATTTGCATTAACCAGGCTAGCCCATCAAACATGCGCATAATTGTTTTCTTATGGATAATGTTGTGGTTTCCTAAATACACTCCACTTAAATAAACGGCCAGGAACCCGTTCCCTCCCAGGGCATCGGTAGCAGAAAAAACAATAAACATTAAAGCTATGGCCAGCACCGGGTAAAGTCCTTCAAAGTCCAGGGTGATCCTGTTAATAATGATTTTACTTAACTTCCCGAAGATAAATCCAAGGGCAAGTCCAATTAGTATTTGTTTTAAAAAGAGCGGAATAATACTATAAATACTTTGGTCTTGATTAACTACCAATCCCAAAAAGGCAATAGTTAGAAAGTATGCCATCGGGTCGTTACTACCACTTTCCAGCTCCAGGGTAGGTCGTAAATTAGATTTTAAAGCCAGGTTCTTAGAACGTAAAATAGAAAATACCGCGGCGGCATCTGTGGAAGAAACAATGGCACCGAGTAATAAGCCTTCATAAATTGTGAAATCTGTAATATACCAAACGAAAACTCCAAGACTAACAGCAGTGAATAAAACCCCCAGGATGGAGAGGGAGATTCCCTGCCACATTACAGGCTTAATGGTTTTCCAGCTGGTATCGAGCCCTCCCGAAAAAAGAATGAAATTCAAGGAAACGATACCTATAAATTGTGCTAATTTAGGATCGTTAAAGTAAATACCGGCAATACCTTCAGAACCGGAAAGAATACCAACCGCTAAAAATAAAACCAGGGTTGGTACTCCAAATCGATAGGAGGTTTTTCCCGCCAGAATGCTCACAAATAACAAGATTGAACCAATTAATAGAATGTTTTCTATGGTTATGCTCATTGGGTTTTTCCTGTTTTATGGCGTAAAAATACACATTCAACTCTTTATATTGAGCCGAATTTTTTATTAAAATATCATTATTGTTCCATAAGCCTTTTACAAGTCTTCGAGAGTACGGTGTTGGCAATTATTAGAAGCCGCCAATCTGTTTTAATGCTTGTTTTTGATACTATTTTGATTAGGATTTATTTCAAGAAAATATTGAAGTTGTACTGTTTATCAGTCAGTTATAATCAAATCTTTGTTCTTGGGTCTTTCAGTCCCGATAGTTATCGGGACGGTCTTGAATCTTTAACCGAACACTAATGTTAAAATATAAAAATTTTCGAGTCCGTGCCTAATGAGCTTCTTTTTTTAGGATATCGGGAAATTTATCTTTAAACCTGTTCAATCTCGGGATAGAGACTTTTTGAATATACGGGTTATTAGAATTGTTCTTTTCATAATTTTGATGATAATCTTCTGCTTCCCAAAATTTCTGAAACGGCAGGATTTCTGCGGCAATTGATTTTTTATAATCTTTAGCTACCTCTTTTTTAACCTGCGCTATGGTTTCTTTTTGTTTTTCATTTTGAAAGAAAATAAGAGAACGGTATTGGGATCCCATGTCAGGTCCCTGTCCATTAACCTGAGTGGGGTCTTGAGAGCCATAATAGACCTTTACCAAAGTTTCAAAACTCACTACTTCTGGATTGTAGATCACTTCTACGGCTTCCGCATGGCCAGTTCTACCGGTGTTGCTCTTTTCGTAAGTTGGGTTTTTGGTATGTCCGCCGGCATAACCGGAGATTACTTCCTTTACGCCTTCTATACTTTCGTAAATAGCTTCTACACACCAAAAACAACCACTGGCAAAATAGGCTTTTTCATATCCATTTTCTGCTGCGACTTCTACCGGCTCTGCATTGGCAATTTCCGGTTTGGTTACGGTTTTTTGCTGCGCGCTATTTCCGCAGGATATAAGTAAAAATATGAATGTGGGTAAAAAAAATCGTTTCATTATATTATTGTTTTTTATAGGTTCCTTCCAGTGTTTTCTTTCCAATTAATTTATAATGCTCATTTTCTGCAGCACCTAAGATTGCGATAAGAGATTTATTAATGCAAATAAAGTTAAAGCTAAAATCGTTTAAAAGTGTGAAAAGCTTGTTAATCAATAAAACGGGATAAAAAAAGCCTCCTGAAATGGAAGCTTTTAATAATCTTGAAGTTCGTCTTCAAAAGAAATTTATGTGAAAAGTTTCTGCATTTTTTCCTGCTCTTCTTTCGCCAGTTCTTCATCAACTAAGATTCGGCCACTGTGCTCATCGGTTATAATCTTTTTGCGTCCGGCAATTTCCATAATCACCTGTGGAGGAATAGTGAAGTAAGAACCTCCCGAAGCACCGCGTTCTACGGGTACAATCGCAAGTCCGTTTTTCACGTTGTCCCTAATCCTTTTGTACGCTTTTATAAGGCGTTCTTCAATATTCTTCTCGAAGTCTTCTGATTTTTTAATGAGTGCTTTTTCTTCCTTTTCCGTCTCGGCAAGAATCTCATTTAATTCCCCTTTTTTGTGCTCCAGGTGCTTGTCACGTTCTTCCAAACGCTCTTTGGTTTGCTCTATTACCTGTTTCTTTTGTTCTATTTGTGCGTAATATTCTTTAATGTTTTTTTCGGCAAGTTCAATTTCAAGTTCCTGAAATTCCACTTCCTTACTTAAAGCATTAAATTCACGGTTGTTACGAACATTTTTTTGCTGATCAGAATACTTTTTCATGGTCGCTTTAGACTCATCTATAAGATTCTTTTTGCTTTTAATATCGTTTTCAACGACCTCAATATCGGCATCTAATTTCTCCAAACGCTTGTTCAATCCGGCTACTTCGTCTTCTAAATCTTCAACTTCCAACGGAAGCTCGCCGCGTACGTTCCTTATTTCATCGATTCTGGAATCTACCAGCTGAAGGTCGTACAACGCTCTTAACTTCTCTTCTACAGTAACATCGTTCTTTTTTGCCATAGTTATATATACTTGATTGGATTGGTGTTTGTATCTGCTAAAATAAGTGCAAAATTACTAATTTTTTCTGTAAGAAAAGAATGTAATAATTTTTTTGTGAACTGCTCGCTTTCGTAGTGACCAATATCTGCCAGTAACAGGCTTTTGTCTCCTTTATAAAAGTCATGATATTTAAGATCGGCAGTAAGATAAACATCAGCTCCCGCTGCTTTTGCGTTGTTAATGGCGAAACTACCGCTGCCTCCCAAAACAGCAACTTTTTTAATTGGTTTTCCTCGAAATTCAGAATGTTTTATACAGCCGCAGTTAAAAGTTGCCTTTATACGCTGCAGAAAGGGCGTTTCTTCTTCGGCAGTTTCGAGTTCGCCAATCATTCCCATTCCCAAATGTTGGTTTTTGTTTCCCAAAGTGGTAATTTCATAAGCAACTTCTTCATAAGGATGTGCTTCAAAAAGTTCCTTAAGAACTTTATTCTCTAAATGAATGGGGTAGGTGAGTCCTATTTGGGTTTCTTGCTCAAAATGTACTTCGCCGCGTTTTCCAATTACCGGATTTGCTTCCTCATTGGGATTAAAACTGCCTTCTCCTTTTAGGCTAAAACTACAGTTGTCGTAATTCCCAATGCTGCCGGCGCCGGCAGTGAAAAGGGCTTTTCTAACTATTGTGGCCTGTGCGTTGGGCACAAAGGTGGTGAGCTTTTTAATGCTGTCTTGTCGCGGAATTAGAATCTCTCGATTTTTAAGTCCAATTTTTTCACAAATCATATCATTTACTCCTTTGTATTGATTGTCTAAAGCGGTGTGAATGGCATAGATCGCAATATCATTTTTAATAGCTTTTATTACTGTTCTTTCTACATAATCTTTTCCAGTTAGCTTTTTTAAGCCCGAGAAAATTATGGGATGGAAACTAATTATAAGCTTGCAGTTCTTTTCAATAGCTTCATCTACCACAGTTTCCAGCGTGTCTAAAGTAATAAGCGCAGCGCTTACTTCAGCTTCTTTATTCCCAACCAACAATCCTACATTGTCAAAATTTTCAGCATAAGCCGGGGGAGCGAACTCCTCTATAATATCGATAACCTCTTTTATAAGCATTTTGTTTTTGTTTTTATTGAAACAGCAGATTGCTTTTTACTAAATTCGTAGTGTAATCTCAACTAATTCCAATCGATTTCGGATTTAGTCCGGTTTAACTTCAAATATAATTATTATAGCCTATCCTGTATGAAGATTTTAAGAAAATTGCTCTTTCCTTTCGCCTTACTGTATGGATTGATCACCTGGATGAGGAGTCTTTTTTATAACTCCGGAATTTTAAAATCGAAGGCTTATGATTTGCCGGTAATTTGCGTGGGAAACCTAAACGCGGGAGGCACCGGAAAGTCTCCTATGATAGAGTATCTGCTGAAGTTTTTACTACCGGAATTCAAAACTGCAAATTTAAGCAGAGGTTATAAAAGGAGCACAAAGGGCTATAAACTGCTTACGGGCGAAGAAAATGCTAGCGAAGTTGGGGATGAGCCTTTACAGTTTAAAAGAAAGTTTAAAGAAGCATTAGTTGCCGTTGATGCGGATAGGCAAAACGGAATTTCAAAACTTAAAGAAGAAAAACCTGAAGTTATCTTGTTAGATGATGCTTTTCAGCATAGAAAAGTAAAAGCAGGGTTTAACATTTTACTTACGGCTTATGGGGATTTGTATATAAATGATTTTATGCTGCCCACGGGGAATTTAAGAGAGCCTGCTGGCGGGGCAGAACGGGCAAAATTTATTGTAGTGACCAAATGTCCGCCAAAATTGACCAAAAAAGAAATGGAACACATCAGGCACAAATTAGAACTTCGAAATTATCAAAAACTATTCTTTAGTTTTATTTCCTATGGGGAAGAGGTGATTTCTACAAAAAGCAGAATGAAATTAAAAGAATTAAGGAACCGAGAGGTCACTTTAGTTACAGGAATTGCCAATCCTGCTCCTTTGTTAAGTTATCTGGAAAAAGAAGCTATTAAATTTAAACATTTAAAATTTAAAGATCATCATAACTTTACTGCTTCGGAAATTGCACAATTAAAAAAAGAGGACTTTATCTTAACTACAGAGAAGGATTATGTTCGTCTGGCGAGTAACTTTAAAAGTGAGCAATTATTCTATCTTCCGGTGCAATCGGCCTTTTTAGATCGTGAAGAGGATTTTCAGAAAGAAATACTCAATTTTATCTATAAAAAATGAGGTGCATTTGCACCCCATTTTTCTTTGGCTAATTCAAACTATATATGTTTCTATTTGATATATAATTTAATTAGCCTACATTTTACAAAGCCTATGCCAAAGCATTAAGGATCTGTCTAGAAATAACCTGCCTGTTTCTACTTGTTCTTTTGCTCACAAACTGCGTTGATCCCGAGGGCTCGGGACGCCGTAGCTACGGCTATGTCTGCGTTTTTCGCCTTGTTGGCGAACAAAATAACTGCCTATGATCTAGTCATTTTATTTCCGGACAGATCCTAAGCTGTGGTTTGTCTAAGTGCTAATTGCTTGTTAATCTTGGAGAAGAATTCTTCGGTTTTATAAGGTTTTGGAATAATCTCACTGAACCCATTTAAGAAAAATTCATCTAAATTATTATCAAGGGTTACCGCTGTTAAGGCTATAATGGGGATTTTGGTATTAAATCTCCGTATTTCTTTAGTGGCTTCAATCCCGCTTATTCCTGGCATATGAATATCCATGAGAATAAGGTCGTAATCATTCTCTTTAACCTTTTCTACCGCAATACTACCATCGTCGGCGACCTCGCATTTCACCTTCTGTTTTTCCAGAATTTTTTTGGTAATCATCTGGTTTATTTTATTATCCTCCACAATAAGAATATGCTTGCCTGCTAAAAGATCTTCCTCGGGCTCTATATCTTTGGAAGGGGAAGTTGCGATAGGAATTTCACTTTCCTTTGCTTCAAATTTTAACCTAAAATAAAACGTAGAACCTTTTCCTAATTCACTTTCCAGGGTAATTTCACTTCCTAATAAGGTAAGCAGGTTTTTTACGATGGAAAGTCCGAGGCCGGTACCACCAAACTTACGGTTTATTTGTGTTGATCCCTGGGTGAAATTCTCGAAGATAGCTGATTGTTTTTCTTTAGTAATCCCTTCCCCGTTGTCTTCAATTTTAAAGTCTAAATAAACAAATTTATCTTCTGAATGATGGCGGGATACTTTAATCCAGATATCGCCATCGTCGGTAAATTTGATAGAATTTCCAATGAGGTTAATAAGAATTTGCGAGATTTTTAAAGGATCTCCTTTAAGTTCCGCAGGAATACTTTTGTCATAATCTAAATGAATTTTAGTATTCTTATCATCGGCCGAGTTTTTTAAAGCGACAAGTACATCTGAAATGCGCTTTTTAAGATCGAAAGAAGCATCAAGAACCTCCGGTTTTGTTGGCCTCCAATTTATTGAGGTCCAAAATATTATTAATAAGAGAGAGCAAGTATTCCCCAGAAAATTTTAAAGAATTAAGATGTTCTTTTTGGTTTTCTGTTGGGCTTTCCTCCAATAATAGATGGGTGAGCCCCGTTACGGCATACAATGGCGTTCTCAACTCGTGGGTAATAGTAGATAAAAATTGGGCTTTGGCCAGGGAAGCTTTTTCGGCATTTTCCTTAGCTTTGGTAAGTTCTGTGTTTTTCGTCTGTAGCAATTCGTTAGTCCTGGCCCTCAAATTATTGTTCTTATACAAAGACAGCGTTAATAGTGATAAAATAGTAATAAGGACCACACTTAAAATGGTGGTAAGTTTGTTTACTTTTAAAGTGCGTTCCTGCTCGGCATTTTTCAAACTCAGTTGTTTCAAACTGCTTTGTAAAGCATCTACCCCATATTTGGTATTGGCTTCTATNGCAAGAGATTCTTTGTTTACATTAAAGATAGAATCTCTGCGTTTATTGCTTTTTTTTAGAAAATCCAGAGCTTTAGTAGGATTTCCTTTTTTCTCGTGGATTTGGCTTAGTATTTTATTGCCACTCATCACCATGCCACCAAAATTATTTTCAAAAGCAATATTAAAGGAATGCTGAATATCTTCTTCCGCTTCCTCAAGCCGATTTAAATGTAGCAGGCTTCTGGATCGGTAATAGTAAAGACGCGACTTTTCGTAGGTATTATCGCTATTCACAAGTCTTTTTTCTGCGGAATTAAGGTTTTTTAATGCTTTTTTTGGAGCATCATCAAGGTTTAGATTTATTATCGCACGGTTTAAATCTATAATTCCTAAACTTTCGCTATTATTGTTTTTAGCATAAATATTCTCGGCCAGTTGCAGGTATTTTTTTGCGCGGATTTCTTCGTGCTTGGCGCTATATATTTTAGAGAAATTAATATAACTATACGCCAGACCTTCGTTATCCTCAATTTTTCTTTGTACCATAACCGCGCGGTTCAACTCGGTTATAGCCTTTTCATACTCCCGGCGTATATAGTAGAGTTTTGCCAAAATACTGCTGGATAGCGCTATAAATTTTTGATCATTTATAGATTTTGAAAGCTCTAAAGAAGAATTTAATTGATCTATAGCATTCTCAAAATCCAACATATTTACCGAAACTTCGGCGTCATTCAATAACTGTTGGATTTTTTCGTCGGCTATTTCTGGGTTTTCTGTTTCTTGCTGTTGAAAGGCAAGGGTGAAATTGCACCAAAAAGTGAGAAGTAGTATAAGTGAAAAGTTCTTCATTCAGGAAATTAGTGCTTAATCGTGATAAATATAGTTATTTATGAGTAAGTACTGAAATTAAATCGATAAGCCGACTCGAATAACCTATTTCATTATCATACCAGCCAATAATCTTAACGAGTTTCCCGCCAATTACCGAGGTCATTTGTGCATCGAAAACGCAGGAATGAGGGTTGTTGTTAATGTCTATTGAAACAATAGGATCTTCAGTATAACTAAGAATCCCTTTTAGGGAAGTTTCAGCAGCATTTTTAAATAGGGCGTTAATTTCGGCAATACTGGTTTTCTGGCTCACATTTAAGGTCATATCGGTAAGCGAACCATTAGGTACCGGAACGCGAATTCCGCAGCCGCCAATAACATCACTAATATCTGGAAAGATGCCTGTTAATGCTTTTGCGGCTCCGGTAGTGGTGGGGATTATAGATTGCGCAGCTGCTCTACTTCTTCTAAGATCCCGGTGAGGTTTGTCGTGCAAGCTTTGATCTGAAGTATAAGAATGAATAGTCGTGATGTAGGCTTGTTCTACTTTAAAGTTCTCATGGATCAATTTTAACATGGGGGCTGCATTATTGGTGGTGCAACTAGCGTTAGAAATTATTTTTTCGCTTCCGTCAAGAATATGTTCATTGACACCGAGAACTACCATTTTTATAGCTTCATCTTCCGGAGGGACAGATAAGATTACTCTCTTTGCTCCATTTTCCAGGTGTCCTTCAAGACTTTTGTAGGTTTTGAATTTCCCCGAAGCTTCTATTACGATATCTACCCCGTAATTGCCCCAATTTACTTCTTTTGGAGATGCTGCATGAAGCATGGGAATACTTTTGCCATTCACTAAAAGATTGTTTTCTTCAGAAGAAATTTCAGCAGTACAAATCCCGTGAATACTATCGTATTTTAATAAATGAGCTAAAGTTTTAGCGTCTGCGATATCGTTAACGGCCACAACATTGATGTTCTTATTATCTATGAGTAGCCTAAAAAGGTTGCGTCCTATACGGCCAAAACCGTTTATGGCAATATTGATGTTCTTTCTCATTTATTCCCACCAGTGGGTTTAATATCCGAGACTAGCCTCGATTTTTAAAATTATTTTTTGATCCATACCTTACATGCCCGCCCGTACCGTTTTGGGCGGACTTGCCCCGAGGTTCTTGATTATAAAAAATTAATCGATATGTCTATGTGCTTTATAAGAAGATCTAACCAGCGCGCTACTTTCTACGTGACGAAATCCAAGATCAAGACCTATGGTTTTATATTTCTCAAACTGGTCTGGCGTAATAAATTGTTTTACCGGGAGATGCTTTTTACTGGGTTGTAGATACTGCCCAATGGTTACTACATCTACGTCGGCATTTCTAAGGTCGTGAAGGGTTTGGATTACTTCTTCTTCCTGCTCTCCCAAACCTAACATAATACCAGATTTTGTTCTATTTATTCCCTGGTCTTTTAAATAACGCAAAACTTCCAGACTACGATCGTATTTTGCCTGAATCCTAACCTCGCGGGTAAGTCTTTTAACAGTTTCCACATTATGGGAAACAACCTCTGGCATAACTTCTACAACTCGGTCTATGTTGCGCTCATTTCCCTGAAAATCTGGGATAAGGGTTTCTAGCGTGGTGGTGGGGTTCATTCGGCGAATAGCCTTTACCGTTTCGGCCCACATGATGGAACCCATATCTTTAAGATCATCTCGATCTACACTTGTTACCACCGCATGTTTAATTCCCATAATTTTTATGGAACGCGCAACTTTCTCTGGTTCGTCCCAATCTACCGTTTCCGGTCTTCCGGTTTTTACTCCGCAAAATCCGCAAGAACGTGTACAGACATTTCCTAAAATCATAAAAGTTGCTACGCCTTCACTCCAACATTCGCCCATATTGGGGCAGCTGCCCGAGGTACAAATAGTATGCAGGTCATATTTATCTACCAAACTGCGAAGTTCGGTGTATTTCTTGCCGGTTGGAAGCTTAACCCTTAGCCATTTTGGTTTGGCTTTTGGTTTGTTTTTTACCGGGTTTATCGTGTCTGTACTCATAGTTTAAAATGTCTTTTTCAAAGATACAATAATCTGCTAAACTGCATAAGGAAGAATGTTAAGACCCAAAAAAGCCTATTTTAATACAGTATTGTCCGATTAAAGAGAAAAGACCCCCGAGATTTCGGGGCTGCAAGAGAAAAGAAAAAGTACCAAATTCAACTTATTGAATATCAGTGTTTT
>JGI1221J13441_10000778_pt1 | contig 13886 bp, 16 predicted proteins | sample LakVidmifraction_4_FD_13441 | JGI IMG/M metagenome (IMG submission 13441) | reverse complement strand
GCAGATGGCACGGGAAACGCCGTACTAGATGCAGGTGTCCTCCGCAGGAGAAGTGCATTAACCAAGCAAGGGGATAAACCCCTCTCGATGCAGCTACGCGATATGATTGGGTCAAAGCCCGCGTGGAAGACTCTGGCTGCTAAATTCCAAGTTTATGTAATGGATAATACCGCCACCGTCAAACAGAAGCTGATTAATGCAGGGACGAGCACAGCGGGGGCATGGGACGCTATGTATCATCTGGCGTTTGTTTCTAAGTCTGCGGAGCTTGCGGGCAGTTCTTTGATCACAGGGGCCATCAAGATAGACCCTAAAATAGGGGCGTTTCGCGTTTATGAAGGGGTGAGCCTAGCGACGGTGCATAAGGGTGTACAGAAGCTAGCCAAATTAGTGGGGGGTAAGAACAATGTAGAAGCGTTTAAGAACGCCTCCGATATACTTGATTTGGGTGCCATTGTTCTACGGAGAAAGAGCTTGTCTCCCGAGATGCAGGGGATGTTCAAGTTCTCTGCTGAAGACATTGCCGCAGGAGAGGAAGCCTTGCGCTTGTACGGGGGCAACATTCGCCAGATTATAGATGACTGGACAGAGTATAAGAGTGGGCTATTAAATGCGAATGCCGCCGCAGGCAGGTTCAGCGCGGAAGATGTGGCGGCATGGAACGACGCACCTGACTTCGTGCCGTGGTTCCGGGTGCTCGATGACGCTAAGCATGGGTATGAGGTCAAGTCCTCCGCCAGACAGTTCTTCTCAGGGCTAAAGGCTACTGGCAAAATCCATGAACTAATGGGGGGAGATGTTGAGCAGCGCCCCATCGGGAGCATACTTGGCAACATGGAGCAACTGTCCTTCTGGTTGGTGAATTCAGCGGTAAGAAACCTTACGGCTACCAAGGTGGTGAACGTCCTCCTGAACCTAGATGCAAAGCCTGTGGGCTCCCCAATCGCTAAGGGGATCAAGAACAGGGCAGCGGTGGTCAGTATTTATGTGAACGGGGTTAAAAAGTTCTTTGAGTTAGGGGATGAACTGGATGCTTACGCATTCATGGGGGTAGAGGCGGTCACTAGCCCAATGCTTAGGCTATTTGCCACAGGGGCTAATGCGCTCCGTAAGGGCACCACCATGATGCCGGGGTTTGTGGTTAGCCAAGTATTCCAAGATTCGTTCCGGGCCTCCCTATACTCCGGAGCGAAGAGTCCGTTTGAGGTGGGGGCAAAAGTGGTTGGGGAGTTTGGCGCTGCTGTTAGGGGAGATGACCTATCCGACTACTTCTTGTCCATGGGTATCAGAGGGCAGGCTGATTATATATTTGAAGGGGAGAAGAGCCGGGTCCGTGGGGTATTAAATGAGGGGACAGGTGCAGCGAAGAACGCTGCTAATAAGGCATGGGGGATGCTGGATGTGTTCGCTCGGGCTTCTGATGAGGCACAACGTAGGGCGGTGTACAAACAGACCTTGATAGAGGGGGGCAGTGAGGCCCTCGCACTCTATAAAGCGATTGAGATAATCAACTTCCAGACTCGCGGGGCGAGTGGGACTATCTCGGTGCTGCGTAACGTGGTGCCATTCATGAATGCGTACCTACAAGGTATGAGTGTTGCTGTACGCACGATGGCGGGTAGTGGGATCAGCGCCACGGAACGCAGTGCCGCTATGACTACTTTTTACATGACCGCAGCTAAGGTTGCCGCGCTGTCCACCCTGTACGCTATGCTGGTATCCGGAGATGAGGAGTACGAGCAGGAACCAGATCACACAAAAATGAGTGGGTTTATAATCCCCGGCACTCGCAAGCTGATTAAAGAACTTACCGGGAACGACCCCGGTGGCAACGTTAAAATCCCCGCACCGACCGACTTGGGTGGCCTGCTATTTAAGACCATCCCTGAGTTTGCTTACCACCACGTGGTCAGTGAGGGTACTAAGAATGCGGTGGACGCAGCCAAGTTCATGCGGCAGGTATCCTCTGCGGTTAACCAAACACTTTCCCCCCCTAACGCTGTGCCACAACTTGCGAAACCTGTTCTGGAATTATGGGCTAACAAATCCTTCTTCACAGGCAACCCTATCATTGGGCACGGTATGGCGGGGCGCGCTAAGGAAGAGCAGTTCACCACCAGCACCACGGAGATGGCGAAAGTGATGGGGCAGTACCTCCCGCTAGCCCCTGTGCAGATTGACCACCTTATGCGTGGTACGTTTGGCATAGCGGGTGGTACGAGTATGTTTATGGCGAGCAAGGTCATCGATGTAGTAGCCCCGGGCGAACGCCCTGACTCACGGCTTAACGAGTTGCCGTGGGTGCGTACATTCCTGACCGGGAACAGTACCGCTGGGGCGAAAGAGGACTACTACGAACTCAGGAACCTAGCCACAGAGGTGGCAAATACTGTCGCCAGCAAGATAAACCGTAGCCCCCAAGAACTCAAAAAGTACCTTGAGAAAGGTGAGAACAACCGGCTGTACGGTATTGCCAAGTCGGGTGTGCTCTACCAAGTGGATACCGCCCTTGGAACCCTGCGCAAATACAAGGATATGGTTGACAGCAACAAGGATATGTCCGGGGAGCGGAAGCGGGAAATCCTCAACAGGATAGAGGAGGTGGAGGTTAGCCTGCTGAACAGGGCCAACATCGGGGGGATACGCAAACTGGCGGGGCTATAAAAAACGCCCCGGCGCGATGCCGGGGCAAAGGGGGAGAAACAAGTGGCACTATACCACAACCTATGGTGTCCGCCACACCCTAACCCCCTGTATGTTGTGCTCCACCACGTTGCTCATCACCACCTTTATCCCCAACTTACCGACTTCATCACGTATCCTGCGGCGCACCTCCACTATACTTACTGCGGGGATAAATATAGAAGTACCTACTCGGAATTCCTCCCATTTGATATCCATGGGCACACCATGCGACTCCAACATATTTAATCTCCAAACAGTGACTCATCGTGGTTGAATATCAGTGCAATCTCCGGCTCTGAAGCATGGAACCCCTTACCCATACGCATCTTTTTCTCACCCACATACTTGCCCTCCGCAGCCGCCACCTTAAGGACGCTAGAGTAACCCAAGTGGGACTTGGTACAAAAATCCCTGAACTTGGTACGGCTAACATACAGCAGCTTGGCGTCCGGTTCATAGCGAATACACAACGCGCTGCGTGGCTCCCGTATAGGTGCCTCAACCATGTTGCCCTTGCGAGATACCCCTTGATTGATGACCAACATCCCTTGTTGGAACTCTGAGATGAAGCTACCGAGTGCCATACCCGCTTCGTGCGCGGGGGAAGTGGCGCTCTTCTGCCCTTTTTGCTTGATCAGGGCAATAATCCACGAGTATACCCGCTTGAATTCCTCATCGGTAAAGTCGAGCACCCCCGCGCTACGTGCGTACAGGCCCCCAACCATCGACGTGGTTGCAGCCGTAGACCAGTAACGCTCCCGTTGCACCAGACCCGCCGCCTCATCAATCCGCAACTGCATCTTACTGATAGCGTTCTGTACCTCTGGGAGATTAGCCATAATATGGCGTATATAAGCTTCCCCCGCCAATCCATAGTTCTTAGAGAGTAACCCAAACGCAGCGTCAGACTCAGCCTTAGAGATACCCATGATAGGGGCGCATGGGTACTCAATCACCCGTACCAGTTCCCCGTCGGGGTTGCGTTTCTTGGACAGAAGCTTGTCCTCCATTGCCTCATTAGCGGTGACAATCGCGTGAGACAACCACGATGTGGTGTTCTTGCGCTCCAAGTTGTAGCTACCTTGCAGCCGTATCTTCCCCCTACCCTGCATATAATGGTACAGGAAATCAGATGTGGTTTCCGAGGACTCATTTGTAATCTCATCAACGCAGGTGGCCATGTTGTTCATCACACCAATCCTGTTGATACGCCCGTTCATGGTGTCGTTCTTGATCAGCATAAGGTCGTCCGGGTTGCCAAAGATGCTGTTTATCATCCTGAGGGTGGTAGTCTTACCTGTACCCGCCTCCGCGCTATACAGACTGATAACACACCCCCTCTGATTAGAGAAAGGCACGAGGGGGGAGCCAAACCCCGCGAACAAAGCAAACATAAGCCCCTCACTGCCGGGGCGGTTGTACATGCTTGCAATACTCTTCCACTTATCCAACGTACCAACCATGTGGAAGCTCTTCACCAAGTCAAGGGTGAGCGACGACGGGGGGCTGTAGTGCGTATCTGTAGCAGTCACATGCCTCTCACCTATGACAAACCCTGTGAAGTTGTCCACCCAACCAAACTGCGTCCTCGCCTTTGCCGCCTTCTGGGACTTCTGGTAGGACTTCACTGATATATTCGCGTACCCCATAAGCTGCTCCATTTGTTTTCCGGTTGTACTGATCCCCTGCTCCGCAACGCGTTTACCAAATGCGTCTTTAGCGATCATCTCGCGTAGAGGGATGAGGAATTCTTTGACGCCATCCTGTGGTAGATGCAGGCGGAACAATCCACACATCCCTTGCTGTGGGTCATCAATTGTGTTAACCAAATAAAAGTCGTGCTCATACACCATAACATCTTGGGGGTTTGTATCTGGGTCACTGCTCTTGGTGTATAGCCCCCCGTACTTCCCCCGCACAAATGGGAAAGGGTACTCTGGTATGACGTACACCTTTTCTGGCTCGGTGGTACTGCGCACCACGTTATCCTCAGCAGTAGCTACCTCCACCTCCCCTTTGCCCAACATAATAGGGGAAGTTATCTTGTCCTTGTGGATGCACCCGTCACACCCTGTAGGGTTGTCCTTCCAGAATGTACTGCATTTATATGGCCCTTGGATGCGGGATGCTTTGTCTTCAGTCTCCCGTGCGTTGTACTCCGCATGGCCTGACGAAATAAGATGGATAGCCTTGGTACGGTCCTTACAGAATTGGGCAACAGACAGCGCCGCCCTCCACAACGGCTCAGACACCGACTCTTGACTATTGATTATCTCGGCTAGTTGGCCACACCCCACACCCGCGAGGCTCTTCTTAAGGATGAGTTTGAAACTAGCGGGGGTATTGTTCAGCAGCGCCTTAGTCGCATCGTCCATAGGGCGACCGGATATGTAGCCCTCAAGACCACTATCTGTTACGTTGAGTAGGGTCTTGAACACTGATACGTCAACCGCAGGCACTTCGTTAAGTACCACCACCTTGATAGGGTTAGCAGGGTCTTTCCAGTTGGAGGAACCCACCGCCCGCAACACCCGCGCCGCATCAGCAGTAACACTTGCGTCTATCTTTAACCCACTCATCAAGCAGGCTACCTTCAACTTCTCGGCTATCACTCTCCACTCTGTACGCCCTAAGGGCGCAGTCAGAGGCCAATAGGCATGGACTCCGTTACCCGAGTTAACTACCATCGGGCGGGGGAGCTTCATATCCTTCACAAACTTCTTCAGCCCCTGAATAGCACTAGCTTGGTCAGGGTACTTCTTTATATTGTCAGCCCCGCAGTCTAGGTCGAGGAAGAACGATTTAAGTTGTACGGCGTTAGCCGCAGTCCGGTTCTGGTCATCTTGGTAGTTAGCCACCGCGACAAACGAATTGACCCCCTGTTTGTCCAGCTTCTCAACTGCGGCGTCTACTCCTACTAAGTCCGCATGGAACGTTTGTTGGATCGCTTTGGTGCCTGATACACCCACCACACAATAGATGCCCTCAGGTGGGAGGATGACTCCCAAAAACCCCTGTCTGGTTAGCATCGCTATTCATTTTCATCAAGGGGTATAGGTATGGGTTTTCGTTTTAATTTTACGACAAGTTGTGCAACCCGTTCGCGTATATATCTACTAGGGTATGTTCTGCCAAGTACCCAATTGTACGCAGTCTGGCGGCTTACCCCAAACACCCCTGCAATCTCCAACACCGTGTATCCGTGCAGGACACACAACCTACCTAGTTCCCTACCCAGATGGGTGGACTCAGGTATTACCAAGTCACGTATAGTTTTTTTAGGCACACTGTTTCTCCGTAGTGCGGGGGGGCAGACGCTCCTGCACCCCCTTGTTTTAATTATGCTTCGTCATCATCCCAAGCATCCAGCACTGCGGCCAGATTCTTTTTGGGGGGAGTTTCATCCTTCTTTGACTCCCTGCGTTTGGGTTCTTCGGCAGGAGGAACATCATCCACCTCATCATCTACTTTTGCAAGCTTAGACTTAGTAGCCTTGGGTGGAGAGGGCTTCGCTACCTCCTCTGTTACATGGGCGGGGGCGTACTTCACGGTCACCGCGTCGATGGCCTCCTTCTCCTGACCCCGCTCCACACACAGGTTGTACTCTACCTCGGTCAAGGGACGGATGGCCTTAAACGTCAGTTTGGGGGTGCTGCTGTCCGTATCAAAACGCATCTCGGTCACAACTGCTGTAACGTTGACGTTGAACCCCGCTAGGAACTGTGCATACGCGTTAAGAGGCAATTTACCCCCCTCGCCACTGCCAAAGATAGACTCAGCCGGGAGCGCCATCCCATAAACATCCCCATTCAAGTCGTTGTCCAGCACCACTGCGACATGACGGTTAAAGCGGCACGCACGGCCTGTACCCGCTGCGTTAGAGCCTTTGACGTTCTGGGGGCACGTAGCGCACGTATCACTCTGTAGCTCTGAGGATTGCGCGCTGGGGGTGTCTCCGTTGTCTGACCAGCAAGTAGGACCGGTCTTCACATTTGGATCAAATTTACCCGCGTAGAAGGTACGCGCCACCTTGGAGGCTACATTGACGATCACCACGTTCATGGCGCGGTCCTCAGCCACCGTGATTTCCTTGCCATCCACTATCATGCGGAATGCACTGCCACGGATGGAAATACGCCGCCCTTGCTCCCCGCTACCAATAAGTGCTTTGGTTACCTCGTCAAGGCTCTGCGCCTTAAGATATGCGGGTATGCCGCCTTTAAACAACGATACTTCGTTTGCCATTTTGTTTCTCCGGGTTGAAATTATTTACGGTATACAACTACGCTGTACTCACTATCAGCGTTCAGGCTTGGTGGGTGTAGGGTGGGGTTCTCCTCTAGGTAAGTTGCCATGTTGGTTTGGTGGATGCGCTTCTCAAGCAGTTCAGGCACATCATGTTCCCTGATGAACTCATACATCATGTGCCAGTCACTAGGCCAGTAACGCGTGGACTTCTTACGCACCACCCTACCAAAAGGGGTCTTGAAATTATCCAACCCCAAGGTATTGCAGAATCCTAGTATCTCTGCTTTCACTACGTCCATCTGCTCCTCAACCTCTTTGTCGCGGTTGGCTATTTCCACACGAGCGTCCCGCATCTTGATAAAGACTTTGATGAGCTTTGCTACCTTTGCATCTACCGCTTCAGTCATTTTGTTTCTCCCAGTTCAGCTACCTCTTCTTTATATAAATCAACAAGCCGCTGGTGTATATCCACCTTGTCTTGGAGCATTTTATACATCTTGCTCTCCACACGGCTACCTTGGAGGTGAACAATAGTCACCTTATTCACCTGCCCCGCCCTATGAACCCGGGCGTTTGCTTGCAGATACGTTTCTACACTCATTACAGGTGACCAGTACACCACTACGTTGGCAGCGTGAAGGGTCACCCCATGTGACGCCGCTCGCGGCTGTATGACCAACACCTGTGGGTCGGGTGTAGTTTGAAACCTATTAAATATCTCTGTACGTTTGTTGGGGGGCACCGCTCCGTTGATAACATCCACGGTGTACTTTTGCTTCCTTAGCCATTCCGCCACCATTGTCAGGCTGTGTGTGAAAGGCACAAACACCAACACCTTATGGCTCGCCTCCTCAATCACCTCACGTAGCGCCTGTAACCTGTTGGAGCAATCAAACTCGATAACTTCCCGTGTGTCGGTGTATGCCGCGCCCCCTGAGATTTGTAGCAGCTTAGAAAGGTTGACAGCGGCGGTAGGGGCTGATATCTCCTCCCCTGCGGTAACAATCATCTGCTGCTGTAGCATCTTAGTGTAGTACTTAAGTTGTTGGGGGGTGAGTGGTACATCCCGTGTGACGTACATCATATCGGGTAGGTCTAAGCACTCCTCTTTGGTGAACCGGATGGCAGGTTGTAGTGCTCTGAACACAATCTCGGTCGCATCTTCCCTCGGTGCCCACTTAAACCGCGTGATGCTATACATTACAGAGTCTCGGAACGCCCCATAGAAATTAGGCACACCATTGGGATTGATTATTTTTGCCAGTCCGTAAGCGTCACTCGGTGCTTGTGACGCAGGGGTGCCTGTCATCATCCATACCCACGTGCTTGGCTTTATAATCTTGGCTAGGGCTTTCCACCTATCAGTAGTCACTGTCTTATAGGCGTTTGCCTCATCAACAATGACTAAATCAAACCTACCATCAGCTACAATCTCATCCGCTACAATCCCCAATCCATCATAGTTGATGACAACAAACTCTGTATCCCCCCTGATTATTTTCTTGCGCTTACTCGCCTGTGAATTATGGGCTATCTCAAACGTGCGGTGCATGGCAAATTTAAACAAGTCACCTAACCATGCTGACCCCATAATAGACACAGGGCATATCACTAGTACACGACGTATCTTCCCCCGCGCCATTAGATAATCCGCCGCCCATATCGCGCTGGCAGTCTTGCCTGTGCCTTGGGAGTTAAAGCAGAATGCTCTGCGATGTAGTGTTAGGAAATCTGAAGTCACCTTCTGGTGGGCAAATGGCGCAAGCTTACCGGGCCATGCGTAGCTACGTAGTATCGGCGAAGGTACGTTCTTTATCTTGAGGTTGCGTAGCACCTGTGCTTCCTCCAACCCCCACCTGACCAACACCTCATGCTCCCCTATCTGCTCACTACAAGGGATCACTGAAGTGATTCTTGCAGGGTCACGCACTTTCAATCTGAGTGCTCTATTGTCAACTATTTGCATACAGCCTTCTCAACTCGTAATAGGTCTCTGCGGCGAGGTGCTGTTTCACCTTGCCGTGCGGTACTTCTTGGTACGGGGGAACCTCTCCCCCATCCGGATATATTCAGCTACTTCTTCACCGCTGTCAAACTATTTTGTGACTTTCGTCTTTGGGGCATTCTTTTTGACAGTGTGGTCGGCGTTACGGCTAAAACTTGCGTTCTGCTCCCGCGACTTTAGCCGCAGGTTACCCGGCGCGTTGGTGCCCCCCTTACTCAGAGGTTTGATATGGTCGATAACCCTGTCGCCCCTGTCCACGCCCTTCGCATCCATTTCCCGCCGCGCCCGTTGGCGCGCCATACGAGTTGGTAGCTCCCCTCGTTGCTTCTGCTGTGTGTACTCCTTCTTATACGGGCGCGGCTTATTAACGTAGGGCATTCTTAACTCCTTCCATTGTGGATACAACTCATCACCGGGCACCAGCCCCGGCACGTGAAGTTTTGCTTGGCGTTCCATACATCATTGGCGTATGCCTGTTCCATACTCTCTACGGTAGATAGCCATTTCAACCAGCGGCTACCCTCCTCTTCCCTGAGATACTTCGCCGGTACGAAAGTATTATGCACAATAAAAAGTAGCCCCGCCTTGACAACCTCTACTTCTGGGAAATGCTTAAACACCGCGAGGGACAAAAGTTCTAGCTGCTTTGTATCTGGGAAGNCATCCCTACCCGACTTGTAGTCCACCACCCGGGCCTTTGCACCGTTAACCACCAGTAGGTCGGCTACNCCCCGCCACCATACGTCAGGTGCCTTAAAGTCACAAGGGGTAAGGTCTGCTGTCAGACTTAACCGGGATTCGCAGTACATGGTGCCTTTTAACTGCTTCAACCGGTCAAGGGACTTCTGCATATAGTCATACTTCACAGGGAGGGGGGTGCCCTCCCGCATATAATCTTCGGCTGATTTATGAACATCCAAACCGTAGCGCATCTGATCAGACACCGGCTCTGGGATACCCCGTGCCACCCGGAGGTGGTAGTACTTCTTGGGGCACAGCGTGAATAGACTCGCCGAACTATATGACCACTTAATACCCATCTAGCACTCCCCGTAATTCGCACCTATGCCCGACTCACAGTCAAGAGGGAGTCCCTTCGCCCATATAGGAACCCAACGCATGCACTCCTCCACATAAGCCTGTGCTTCAAATGCCTCCCCCACAGGGGCGATACACGCTATTGCGTCATGCACTGTCAACACCACCCTGTACCGTTTTGCTATCCTCAGCATCTGCAACCCCACGATGACCCTTGCTAAGTGCTGGATGATATTCTCCGTGAAAGAACCCCCATAGATGCTCTTTATCCCTGTACGGGAAGTATAGAGGAACCCCCGCTCTCCGGAGGGTTTAGTTGCCCTGTGTAGTTGATGGAACTGTAAGGGTATCCCAAGGGGGGTATGCACCATTGACCATGCTACCTTCACCACACCCTCCACCCCGTAGGACGTGGTTTTATTATCTACCAACGCTGCCAAGCACCGATCACCCACCTCCCAGAGCAGGGGGATTTTATGGTACGTGCTGCGGTACGTTTGCACAATATTCCTACACCTATCCACATCCATGACCACTTTGGCATTGAGCAGGGTTGCTTGGAGCTTCTTTGGCCCCGTCATGTAGCCACAGCCAAGAATGACAGTCTTCCCTAAGAAGCGTTCCTGTGGGGTTATCTCCTCCATAGGCTTACCGTAAAGTCTTGAGGCCATGATGCGGTACACATCTTTTTTGTCTCTAAACGCCTCCACTAAGTCCGTCTGCCCCGCCATCCATGCCAGCATCCGTGCCTCAATCTGGCTGGAGTCACTATTAATCATGACGTAGCCCTTGGGGGCGAGGATGGAACGTTTGAGTTTGCCCGCGTTATTCCCTCTGCTTGGCAGGTTCTGAAGGTTCACCTTGTCTTGCCCACCCCACCGTGAGGTATGTGCAGCGTAATACTTAAGGGGTATAGGTAGGGTGCCGCGCTGCGCAATCGATAGAAATCGCGCAGTGCGGGTCTCCTCTAATGTACCTTTAACCCCCAGCCTCGCGGCCACCAACACCTGCACCTCCTCATTGGTGTGCTCTAGCAACGCCTTCATTCCCTCATCAGTCTTGGCAAAAGCGAACGCACTCTTACCTGTGGTGGGGCTTATCTTCATAGGGGGGGCCACACCCAACCCCTTGAGCAACTCCGCAAACTGGGGGTTACTCATTAAGGCACCCTTGACATCAGCATCCCCCACTTGCGCCAACAAGTCCTCTTTGCGTTGCTTGACATCTACTAGGTGCTGTTCCAAGAGCAGGGCGTCTAGCTCTAGCACAGGCTCGGTGAACATCTTTATAGTCTGGTCTATAAGTTTCAACTCAGTCTTGGGGTACCCATTAGCGAGGATGTTAAAGAGTTCGTAGGTCATCTCGGTGTCGTTGACGCAGTACGCACCGTATCTAGCCAACCCCTCCGCTGTGAAGTCCAACCTATGTTTACCCAGAGCATCGACAACCTCGGTGCCTTTCACTCCTATATTGTGGTGCGCGACCAGCTTGGCGAGGCTACCCCCCACCACAACCCCATGTATTGCACGTGCCATGCTCAGGGTATCCGCTATGGCCTTGGGGTGGATATCAAATATAAAACTCAAGATAGCCGCGTCGAACATTGCGTTGTGTGCCACGAACATGGCGTCCCCCCAATTGAACTGTTGAAGCCAGTTCTTAGTCTCTTTATGGGTGCCCGAGAACCACTCTGCGGGGGCGTCATTCACTTTGATGGATATGCCAATGGCTTCAAACTCATCCCCCCTGACATACTCCTCTGTTGTCATCTTAGAGAGGCTGTATGTCTGCGAGTAGAAAGTTTCAAAGTCCCCGGTTATCTGGATCATTTCTCCGCCTTCATTATCACTTCGTACCCAAGCTGGGCGATATACCCAAGCGTCTCATGGGGGATGCTGCCATTTGGTGTCGCGGCAATCGCCGCGAATAGTTTTGCCTTATCACATACGGGCATGAGTAGCACCTGTCCGATACCCGCCACCTTCACTGTCGCAACTGTAATGTTCATACCACCTCCTTAAATACATAGTCAACTGTCGGGGTAGTTGACTTAAACGTCCCTAGCCCTCGTACCAACGTACCCCTAACACGCCGCACACTACCCTCGGCAACAAGCGCCTCCAACTTCCTACGCGCTGTAGCAAGAGATAGCCCTTCTTGGTTCGCATACTCTTTAACAGTCATGCTTCTTTCTCCAGTTTGTCCAAGCAGTACACCCTAACTCGTCGTCCTGATATGATGATTTCATCGGCGCAATCACACGCCTCTGCCCAGCGCCCCGCGTTCAGTGCTTCCCTCGCCCTAAGCCGCAGTTGGGAAATGGTGATAAGTGCTTGGGCATAGTCGTTCAACTTCTCTATCTTTACTTCTGCCATCGGTACGTGTGCCAGTATTGTCATTTCAAATCCCTCCGGATATTTTGCAACGCATGAGAGTCACTGGGGGATACCGATATAGTTGCTGTCCTGCCGTTTGGCCCCCGCCCCTTGATATGCCGCTTGCCTTGGGTAAATGTCCACCCACGTAGCCCCGCCTCTTGCAGTATCTTCCGTAACTCTTTATTGCTTGTCATGTTTACTCCCTACGCTGCGCTTTTGGCGTGGGCATTGGCAGGGCTGCGTCTGTGCATCGGGAGTGGTTTGCGCAGCCTGTTCTGTTGTCACGCGTGCGCCAAAGCTACCAAACATGGCACCTAGTGTTGCAGCGAGTGCAACCAGAAGTAACGCTGCTATAGCCGCTGTTATAATCTTCATGTTAGCCCCTTACGTGTTTGTCTATGTATTCTGCTTGCAGCCACGCCAGCGCCCCAAGTTGTTGGTAAACGTCAATGTGATGGTCACACCACGTTGTTACTCTCAAGCCGTCGTCAGTAAACCCTGTGCCGATGTATGACTGTAGTTGCCCACCCTCGGCCATCGCCAGCACCTTCTTGAGTAGGTCAATCAGTTGGGGGTTGGGCTTGCCATGCTCGACATCAGTTCCATCTAAGTTAACTACGTTTGTCATCTTGTTGTCCTCTCAGCTTGTGTTTTCATACCTTCTCCTCTTCAGGCAACACTACGTTAGCCGCCTCGTGGCCCCCGGCTATAAAAGCATCGCGCACCCTGCCACTGTATTCGCAGCCGATTAAAACCCTCATGGCTCCCCCTTGGCCACACAAGCAGCCGCGTACCACTCGCGGCGCAACTTGTCCAGAGTTTCTACATCATGCGTACTGAGCCGCTGGCCGAGCTGCTGCGCCAAGTTGAAGGCCACGTTCGCAAGTTGGCCGCCTACCAACTTGGTAGCGGCATGGCGTCGGTCGCAGCCGGTGATAGCGAGCGCCTCAACCCGCTGCGCGAACGCATGCACAATGCGGCCAGTCGGCACGCTCCCGGGGGCACTGCGCGTCACTTCCCGCCATTCTCTGTTTGCCGTCTTTCTGTCCATCTTCAATCTCCTGTTGTCTGCCCAGAGTGCCGCCTAACCTTAGGTGCCAATATGCAGCGAACTGCGCGGCCACCCATCCGGTAAATCTTCTTCCACGGCAGTCCGATGGTTTCTTCTGCCTGATTCTGGCAGTCTTTTCGGGCGTAGGCCGTGATCGAAGTTATATAGGGGCGTGGCTTACTGTTACTCCATGCAAACCCCCAACATTCCATCGGTTCATATTTCATACCTTCTCCTTTTCCGCCGCCTTAGTTACGTCGCACAGCGGTGTGCTCAGTTTATCGATTTCGCGCTGAAGCTCCCACGCTAGATCAATCTCAGCGCCGTTGCCCTTGCCCCCCTNGCCCGTCAGCCCCACGGCCGCTGCAAAAACATCGACGACACGGACCTGCGCAGAAAGCAATTCGTTTTGGCGCCGCAAGTAATCCAGTTCTTGCTTCGCGCTCTTCAACAACCACAACATGTCAGCCATATTTCCTCC
>JGI1221J13441_10000777_pt1 | contig 13915 bp, 8 predicted proteins | sample LakVidmifraction_4_FD_13441 | JGI IMG/M metagenome (IMG submission 13441) | reverse complement strand
GGATTTGTATTAGAATCCGGTGATGTTTTTACTGATCCTGATTTTGCTGAAAACATCAATCAATCCTTCTTTAATGTGGGTGTTGGTGTTTATTACAATACCGATAATTATTATATAGGGTTATCAATTCCTGCAATTCTAAACGGAGAATATCTCGACAGAAATAATGGGAAATATCAAGGGACGGAGCAAGCACACACGTATTTAACGGGAGGTTATGTTTTTGAAATCAATGATTTATTTAAATTTAAACCGGCCTTTATGGCAAAAGCAGTAAAAGGAGCTCCAATTTCATTCGATATAACCGCAAATGTTTTGTATGACAATACAGTTGAATTTGGTATAGGATACAGGGTAGATGATGCGTTTAGCGGAATGGTAAATTTTAAAGCCACTCCCGAATTGCGAATAGGTTACGCATACGACCATACCATTTCTAACCTAGGTCCATTTAGTTCAGGTTCTCATGAACTCTTTATTTTATACGACTTAAACATTTTAAACAAAAACAGTGGTTTTGACAAATCCCCAAGATTCTTTTAAAAAACAACTTGCAACATGAAAAAACTAACATTTATACTGTTTATTATTACTATTTCAACCCAACTAATGGTAGCGCAAAATTTAGACCGCGCAAACTATTTATTTAAAACTAGAGCATATTTAGATGCTGCGGAGTTGTTTTTAAATGAAGAACCAAAAACTCAAGAAATATTGGAGAAACTTGGCGACTGCTTTTATTTCAACAATGAAATGAATGAGGCCGAACTATGGTACAAAACGCTTCTTCAAAGTTATGAGGCCAACGTTGACCCAAATTATTTATTTCGATATTCCCAAGCCCTGAAAGGAGTTAAAAAATTTAAAGAAGCTGACAAATGGTTCCAAAAATATCAAGAGAAACAACAATTGAAGCCTGCTGAAAAACCAGAAACTTTAGCCTTTTTTGAAGCATTGAACAAGGATACTAAAAAACCATATATTGTTACTAAAGTTTCCATAAATTCGAAATTTTCCGACTTTGGTCCGGCATTTTTAGGTGATAAAGTGGTTTTTGCCTCAGCAAGGAATAACGGAAAATTATACGATTGGAACAATCAGCCCTATTTGGATTTGTATCAAGCCGATGTTAATAATGGCGACTTAACCAATGCAACTCCATTTTCCAAAACCATCAATACAAAAATGCACGAATCAAATGCGGCGTTTACAAAAGATGGAAAAACTATGTATTTTACAGGAAATAACATCACCGGTCAAAAATCGGGAAGGGAAAAAAACAAAGTAAATCAATTAAGTATTTATAAAGCACAATTTGTTAATAACGAATGGACTAACATTACAGATATTCCTTTCAATAGCGATCAATATTCTGTTGAACATCCAGCGCTGAGTCCTGATGAAAAACAGCTTTATTTTGCATCTGATATGCCCGGAACCATTGGTTCATTTGATATTTTTGTGGTGGATATAAATGCAGACGGAACTTATGGCTCTCCTAATAATTTAGGACCAAAAATAAACACTGCCCAAAGAGAACAGTTTCCTTTTGTGAGCAAAGAAAACACCCTTTATTTTGCGTCTGACGGACATTTAGGACTGGGCGGATTGGATATTTTTAGGAGTGAAATTTCTGATGAAAATTTTTCTGCACCAAAAAATTTAAGCGATGTGATTAACAGTAATTTAGATGATTTTGCTTTTGTAATTGACGAAAAGAATGATACTGGTTATTTTTCTTCAAATAGAGCAGGTGGTATGGGTGATGATGATATTTACCGGTTTACGCAGGAGAAAACATATTATTTGAATGGGATTGTGAAAAACAAAAAAAGTTTAGAACCACTCCCAAGAACATTGGTTACGCTATTTGATGATAAAAACAATGCAATTGATGAGGTGGTTGTTGGGGATGACGCTGCCTATTCCTTTGAAATTGAGAAAAATAAAAATTATAAAATCAAAGGTGCCAAAAAATTATTCAAACCTTCTGAAATTGAATTTTCAACAAATCAAAAAGGAGATATGGATAAAGACATATTTTTATCATTAGAATCTTATGAAGATAGCGAAAAGACTATTGTTGTTGAAAACGAAAAAACTCAAATCAAAACAAACCCGATTTATTTCGATTTCGACAAATGGGATATTCTTCCGGATGCAGCAATTGAGCTAAATAACGTTGTGGATATTATGAAAAAATATCCTGATATGGAATTAGAAATAGGTGCTCATACCGATGTCCGGGGAAGTAATGAATATAATTTAATTTTATCAAAAAAACGCGCCAAATCGGTTATGAATTATCTAATAGGCCAAGGAATTTTAGAAAACAGATTAAAATCTGAAGGCTTTGGGGAAACACAACCTTTAAACCGTTGTGTTAAAGAGGGTATTTGTAATGAAGAGGAATATGATATTAACAGGCGGTGCGAATTTGTACTAACCAAATAGAAAAAATCCTTAAAAAAGTCGCTTCAAGCGGCTTTTTTTATACAAATCTGCGAATTCCACAATAAAATTTCTTACCTAAATAGCTACAAAATTAGGTTTACTCAATTTTAGGTATAACTTTTGTTAACTTTACAAGAACAAATTATGTCTTATGAGAAAAACTGCATTTACACTTTCGGTTATCATTTTATTTTCATTAACCACAAAAGCCCAACAGCAACAGCAATATCATAATTATGATGATTTATGGAAAAAAGTACAAAATTTTGAGAAAAGCAATTTACCAAAATCTGCTTTAAAGGAAGTTGAAAAAATTTATGCAACCGCCAAAAAAGAAGACAATGCGCCTCAGCTTATCAAAACATTGCTTTTTAAATCGAAATATGCTTTAATACTTGAAGAAGATGCGCAACTGAATATTATTAATTCCTTCAAAAAAGATATTTCAACCACTAAATTCCCAACCAAAAACATTTTGGAAAGTACACTAGCCAATTTATACTGGCAATATTTTCAGCAAAACAGATGGCGCTTTTACAATAGAACAACCACGGAAACTAAAGTGGATACCGCAGATTTCCGAACCTGGGATTTACAAACTTTATTTGCAGAAATTCATATTCAGTTTCAAAAATCCTTGCAAAATGAAGTGTTGGCCGAGAAAACAGATTTAGCCAAATTCGATGATATTTTAGAATTGCAGAAAGATTCCAAAAAATTTCGCCCAACTTTATTCGATTTTTTATCGCACAATGCCTTGGATTTTTATAAATCTTCTGAAACTTCAATTACAAATCCTGTTTATAAATTTGAAATTTCCGACGAAATATATTTGGCAAATTTTAAAGAGTTTTCAACAATAAAATTAGAAACTAAGGATAGTTTATCCCTTCAATTTAATGCCTTAAAAATTTATCAAAGTTTAGCGGCATTTCACCAAAAAGAAAATAACAACAACGCTTTCATTGCTATAGAACTTGAACGACTAGCATTTGTAAAAGAAAATGCGACATTTTCCGAAAAAGAAACGCTCTTTTTAAATTCATTAATCGAATTAAAAAATGTATTTAAAACTACTGAATCGTCCACATTAATCGATTTTGAGATTGCTTCTGTTTATAACAATCAGGCTGACGAATATGTGCCAAAAACAAAAACTGAAAATCAGTTTATACGCGCAAAAGCGCTGGAAATTTGTGAAGAATCCATCAGTAAATTTCCAAATAGTTTGGGAGCTGAAAAATGCAACTTATTAAAACAGCAAATTCTTAACTTATCCTTATCCATAATCGCTGAAAAGTATGTGCCCAATCAAAAAGACAATAAGGTATTGGTTTCCTACAAAAATATACCGGAATTGTATTTTCATATTTTTAAAATTAATGAAAAAGAAAAGACGGAATTTGCCCGGACTTACAACGATTCGGCCAAAATAGCATTTATTAAAAAACTTGATTTGGTTGCAAACTTTCATCAAGCCCTAAAAACTGAAAACGATTATCAGCAACACACTACTGAAATTTTAATCTCGCCTTTTTCTAATGGAAATTATCTAATTTACGCTTCAACCTTTGAAACCTTAAATGAAAATAGTATTTACGCAACGGCAATTATTCAGTCAACAGATATTGCAGTAATTGAAAACCGACAAAACAATAGTAACCTCTATCAGATTGTCGACAGAAATACGGGAAAACCTTTGGTTGGCGCCAAAGTAAATGTAAAAAATTACAATACAGGAAAGTATAACACCCCAATAAATGAAAATTATATCGCCGATAACAAGGGCCAAATAAATTTTACCACAAAAGATGTATTAGAAGCAACAGGATATAGTCAGATTGGTAGAAATGTAGTGTTCACTGTAAACTACAACAATGAAACAGCCACTTTTGGCGACTATTATTTGAATGAAAAGAGGGATTTGGCTATAGAACCTGAAAAAACCGTTATCTCTTCATTTTTATTTACAGACCGCAGTATTTACAGGCCAGGACAAATCGTTTATTACAAAGGAATTGTGCTTAAAAGCCTAAAAAATAAATCGGAAGTCGTTTCAAATGAATTTGTTGAAGTCACTTTGTACAATGTCAATCGGGAAGTCGTAAAATCTGCTGAATTAAAGACCAATGAATTTGGTTCCTTTAGCGGTGAATTTATCCTTCCAACGAATGGTTTAACAGGAAGTTATTCCATTGAAGTTGGAAAAGGATCAAAAAAGAGTGAATTACTTAATTCAATCGAAGGGTTTAAATATTCTTCAACAGAAATCTTGGTAGAAGAATATAAACGACCAAAATTTGAAGCTGAATTTAAACCAATTACAGAAACCTATAAAATAAATGATTTAATCACAGTAAACGGAAGTGCCGTAGCTTTTGCAGGAAGCACCATTACTGATGCTAAAGTTGTGTACCGAGTGCACCGAAAAGTACAATATCCAAAATGGTTTTATTGGTACCGACCAATTTTCCCAGCTTTGCAAAGCCAGGAAATTAGCCATGGAGAAATCATGACAGACGCTCAGGGGAATTTCAGCATTTCTTTTAAGGCAATTCCCGATAAAAGTGTTGATGCCGCTAATTTGCCAGTATTTATTTATGAAGTTACAGCCGATATTACCGATATCAACGGCGAAACCCGAAGCGCCACCACCGAAATAAAAGTGGGTTATCACGCTTTAATTGCTGAAATTAAAATCGATGCTGAAATCGATAAAAACAAAACGGATAACGCAATTACGGTTGAAACCAAAAACTTAAACAATGAAGTGGTTTTTGCCAAAGGAATTTTAAAAATTTACAAATTACAAGCGCCGGCAAACGTGTTGAGAAAACGCCCTTGGAATGCGCCAGATTATCAGGAAATAAGCGAAGAAACTTTTAAAAATAAATTTCCCCATGATGCTTATGCCAATGAAGATGACATTAAAAACTGGCCAAAAGGAAATTTGGTTTTTGAAGAAAATTTTGATACGTCAAAAAACACGAAAATTCAGTTAAAAAAAATTCAGAAATGGGAATCTGGTAAATATGTGGTTGAATTGGAAACCGTAGATAAATTTGGACAAAAAGTCACCGACAAACAGCTATTTGCCGTTTTTAGCAAAACTAAAAATCAGGTTTCCGACCATCAGTTATTTGTGATTTCAACCGATAAACAAAGTTACAAACCCTTTGAAAATGTGTTGCTCAAAATTGGTTCGGCTTCAAAAAACCTATTTGTAACAATAGATATTGAAAAAGACCATAAAATAATTGATACGCAAATTATTCACCTCGAAAATAATTCGAAATTCATTCAAATACCGGTCACAGCAAAAGATTTAGGCGGATTTGCTGTTTATTACAGTTTCAGCAATTTTAACGCTTTCAAAAGTGGCACATTGCCTATTTCTGTTCCTTATGAGAAAAAAGAATTGGAAATTGAAACCATTACCTTCAGGGATAAATTGCAACCCGGAGAACAGCAAACCTGGAGTTTTAAAGTGAAGGGAGAAAAGGGCGATAAAGTTGCTGCAGAATTGTTGGCAAGTATGTACGACGCATCTTTGGACGCTTTTAAACCGCACAATTGGGAATTTAATCCAACAGAACAACCTATTTATTATTCCTACAACCAAAGAAATGCTAACAATAGTTTTGGAAACAGCTATTTTAATGTTGCGAATTTACCACAGAATTATTACAGTTCTCTTCAGCAATTTTTTGATCAATTGAATTGGTTTGGATTTCATTTTAATAATTCCATTAGAATAAGAGGAATGAGTTCTGTTAAAATGATGCAAAAAAATAATGATGTTATTCAAGTTGCTGAAGATGAAATGGAAATTGAAGAAACCGTTTTGTCCAATACAGAAACACTGGATGAAGTTGTCACCGTTGGTGTTGGAAAAGAAAAAGAGATAAAGAAAGATGAAAACCTTGAAAAACTAGATCCATCTTCAATAAAAATTCGTAAAAACTTTCAGGAAACTGCTTTTTTCTATCCACATTTAACAACCGACAAAGAAGGAAACGTCAGTTTTAATTTTACCGCTCCTGAAGCATTGACACGATGGAAACTACAATTGTTGGCGCATACCGCAGCATTGGCTTCCGCCACAAAAACCCTGACAACCGTCACCCAAAAAGAGTTGATGGTATTACCAAATCCGCCGCGATTTTTACGGGAAGGAGATACCATTGTTTTTTCAAGTAAAATTTCAAATTTAACAGAAAACAACCTCAATGGAATTGCTGTTTTAGAGTTAACAGATGCCATTACAGGAAAACAAATTAATGAACTATTAGGAAATAGTTCCGCCGCTCAAAATTTCAAAGTTGATGCAAAAGGAAATATTCAGGTAAGTTGGAAACTTGAAATCCCAACAACTGTTCAAGCCGTTCAATACAAAATAATTGCAAAAGCAGGCGATTTTAGTGACGGTGAACAAAATGTATTGCCGGTTTTATCCAATAGAATGTTGGTGACGGAAACCTTGCCTATGTGGGTTCGCAGCAATCAAACCAAGACTTTCACTTTAAACAAGTTGAAAAATAATGTTTCAACTACGCTCAGCAATCATAAATTGACCTTGGAAATTACGTCGAATCCGGCTTGGTATGCGGTGCAGAGTTTGCCGTATTTAATGGAATATCCATATGAATGTTCCGAACAAATATTTTCCCGTTATTATGCAAATGCCTTGGCAAGTCATATTTTGAATTCAAATCCGCGCATTCAAGAAGTTTTCAATCAATGGAAAACGAGCGATGCCTTGCTTTCAAATTTGGAAAAAAATCAAGAATTAAAATCAATTATTATTGAAGAAACGCCCTGGTTACGCGATGCACAAAGTGAAACAGATCAGAAAAACAGAATTGCACTGCTTTTCGACTTAAATAAAATGACCAATGAATTGCAAACTGCTGTTTATAAATTAAAAGAAATGCAGTTTGAAAACGGTGGTTTTCCTTGGTTTAAAGGAAGCAATTATCCAAACCGATATATCACGCAACATATTGCAGCCGGATTTGGGCATTTAAAACAATTGAATGTTGCCATTAACGAAAAAGACGCTTCTGAAATAATTTCAAGAACAGTACATTTTTTAGATGAAGAAATTGTAACCGATTACCAAACGCTTTTAAAAGAAGCTGAAAAGTTAAAATCAAAAGAAAAAACCGTTAAAAAAGGCGAAAAAGCGGCAGCTGATTATTTGGCTCAAAATCATTTGGGTTATTTACAATTGCATTATTTATATATGCGAAGTTTTTATAAGGATTTAAAAACTGATAAAAAGGCACAAACTGCCATAGATTATTACACAAAACAATCGGCTCAATTTTGGAAGGAAAATAATTTGTACTCAATGGGATTAATTGCCTTAATTCAACATAGAGCACAAAATAAAACGGTTGCTTCAGCCATTTTAAAATCACTTAAAGAAAACAGTATTGTTAGCGAAGAATTGGGAATGTATTGGAAAGAAAATGTTGGAAGCTGGCATTGGTATCAGGCTCCTGTTGAAACTCAGGCTTTGTTAATTGAAGCTTTTTCAGAAATTGAAAATGATCTAGCAACGATTGATGAATTAAAAGTTTGGTTGCTTAAAAATAAGCAAACCAACAGCTGGAAAACAACCAAAGCAACTACTGAAGCTGTTTATGCACTATTATTACAAGGAAATGATTGGTTGTCTGTAAGCGAATCGGTTGATGTAACTATAGGTTCTCAAAAAATTGAGCCTTCAAAATTAGAAAATGTAAAAACAGAAGCCGGAACAGGTTACTACAAAATCTCATGGAACGGAAATGAAATTAAGCCAAATATGGGTGAAGTAACCCTTTCCAAAAAAGGAGAAGGCATTGCCTGGGGAGGTTTGTATTGGCAATATTTTGAAGATTTAGATAAAATAACCACTGCGGAAACACCGCTAAAATTAAATAAAAAATTATTTGTGAAATCGAATGCTGATAAAGGCAAATTGTTAACTGAAATAACTGAAAATTCGAAATTAAAAGTTGGTGATTTAATTACTGTTAGAATTGAATTAAAAGTTGACCGACCAATGGAATTTGTTCATATGAAAGATATGCGCGCCAGTGGTTTAGAACCCGTAAATGTATTGTCTCAATACAAATGGCAAGATGGTTTGGGATATTATGAAAGCACCAAAGATGCATCAACCAACTTCTTTTTTGAAAATTTGTCAAAAGGCGTTTACGTTTTTGAATATGATTTGCGTGTTAATAATGCCGGTAATTTTAGCAACGGAATTACAACAATACAAAGCATGTATGCGCCTGAATTTAGCAGTCACAGTGAAGGCGTACGAATTAAGGCAGAATAATTATAGTTGCTTAGCGTAGTCGAAATGGTTGCAGAGCGTAGTCGAAGCATTATTTTTTAGGAGGATATTTGCTTAATAATTTTTTAAATGCTTCAGTATAAAGTTGTTCTTTTTGGGTAATTTCAACGTTGCTTTGAAAATCGCCTTCATAAAAACCGCGCCAAACTAATTTATCGTTTTTTGCATCTACAAAATCAATGGTAAATTGTTTGGTTAATGTGTTGTTGTTAATTGGTATTTGACCGCCAACACTTATGCCGGAATGCATTCCGAAACTACCAAAACCAATGCCAACAGAATTCCTTTGCGCTTCAAACTGGTTTAATTGAACATCAACAAAAATGTCAGGATTTTCATGATATGCCAAGCCTTTTTCTACCATTGCATTTTCCAATTGAGTAAAAATCCGCTTCGCTTCTATCTCATTTACGGGAAGCTTAATATCATCAAAAAAACCAAAAGTTTTGTATTGATTAAAATCGGCCTGATCATCATAATCATACACTATTCTAGGGCCTGCGCAACCTATAAAAACAAATACCAACAAAAATTTAAAATATTTCATACTCTTAAATTTTAAAATACCTATAAATGCTAACCATAAAATTAAGAATAATTCTGATTTAACCAGCTATATAAAATAGTATCTTTGAAAAAAATTAAAGATTATGGATTTAAATCTAATTCCAAATTTAAAACACACCAAAAGCAACAATTTCTTTTTGTTGGCTGGTCCTTGTGCCATTGAAGGTGAAGAAATGGCCTTGAGAATTGCCGAACAGATTTTAAAAGTGACCGATAAATTAGAGATTCCATTTATTTTTAAGGGAAGTTTTAAAAAAGCGAACAGATCGAGAATTGACAGTTTTACCGGAATTGGAGATGAAAAAGCCTTAAAAATACTCAAAAAAGTATCCGAAACTTTTAACATCCCAACGGTTACTGATATTCATGAAATTTCAGATGCTGCCATGGCCGCTGAATATGTTGATGTATTACAAATTCCCGCATTTTTGGTACGCCAAACCGACTTGGTTGTAGCAGCTGCTAAAACAGGAAAAGTGATCAATCTGAAAAAAGGACAATTTATGAGTCCGGCTGCGATGAAACACGCCGTGCAAAAAGTAAAAGACAGTGGCAACGAAAAAGTGTGGATTACAGATAGAGGAACCATGTTCGGTTACCAGGATATGATTGTTGATTTTAGGGGAATTCCAGAAATGCAACAGTTTGCGCCAACAATTTTAGACATTACGCACTCTTTACAGCAACCAAATCAAAGCAGCGGTGTTACAGGCGGAAAACCTGAATTGATTGAGACTATTGCCAGAGCAGGAATCGCAGTTGGCGTTGATGGTTTGTTTTTAGAAACCCATTTTGATCCTGCAAATGCAAAAAGTGATGGCGCCAATATGCTGGATTTAAAATATTTAGAAAATTTATTAACCCGTTTGATTGCCATCAGAAAAACAATAAACAGTTTTCAATAAATAAATTAGATAAGTTTACCAATATTCATAAAAAAAGCGACAAAATTTTAAAATTTTGTCGCTTTTTATAGTATTTCAATATATTATTATCCGCATTTGGTATGTCCGCAATTTTTGCATTTTAAACAACCTTCTTCATAAATTAATCCAGCAGGATCGCCGCATTCGGGACATTTTTTATCTACTGCCTGTGTGCCATCCTCCACAAATTGTTTTAATGCACGTGCAATGCCGTTTTTCCATGTATTGATATTTTCGTCATACATGTTCAAATTATTAATTAAATCAACTGCATAAGGAATTGGCATTCCGTGACGTAATACACCGGAAATTAATTTGGCATAATTCCAATATTCTTTATCAAAAGTACGTGACAATCCTTCAAAAGTAACTTTATATCCTTCCTTATCACGAAATTGAAAATCGTAACGGGATTCTCCACTCTTATCTCTGTTTTTTATTACCCAACCCTCTTCAAGCCAAGCCGGTAAAATGAAAGCGTCTTCAATTTTTCCTGTAAATATTTCATACGGCCTGTTGTTTATCAAACCTACAACTGCAACCCATTTCTCATAATCATTTTGAAAACGAACTATTTTTGCCGCAATTTTTTTAGGGCGTTTCGGGAAAACGGTTTCTGCATAGCAGTCAACTTTTTTATCTGCTTTTTTGGTGTCATTTGCGATTAAAATTCCGCTTCGGGAGCCATCTCTGTAAACTGTAATTCCTTTCAACCCTTTGCGCCAAGATTCAATATAAATATCGCCTACCAAATCTACAGGAACATCCCTGGCCAAATTTATCGTTGAACTAATGGAATGCGTCGTGTATTTTTGAACCAACGATTGCATTTCTACACGTTTTTTCCAATCAATTTCAGGTGCTGTAGATCCTTTATATGGACTTTCATTAATGTCGGTTTTTCCGGTAACATCCATCCATTGTTTCAATTTTGGATGATAAACTTCAAATTCTTCAAATGCATCACCCATATCATCAACATAAGCAACTTTTGCATTTGTATCCTCTTGATTTACTTTTCTTCTTCTTTTGTACGATAATAAAAACACCGGTTCTATACCTGATGATGTTTGTGCCAACATACTCAAACTTCCGGTTGGCGCCACAGTACTAATGGAAATATTTCTTCGGCCGTATTTCATCATTCGAGCATAAACATCCGGAAATTCCTTTTCCATCATTTGCACAAATTCCGAAAATTTTTCTATTGCAGGGCTAAAAACCTCAAATTTACCTCGGGTAATCGCCATATCAATACTGCTGTCAAACTCACCTCTCAATTTGGTTTTCATAATCTCGTCAACAACCGCTATTGCTTCATCTGTGTCAAACTTTTTGCCCAAAGCAGCCATTGCATCTGCCAAAGCGGTAAAGCCTAATCCTGTTCTTCTGCCCTTTTTACCAGTTTTATATAATAATTTCCAAGTATCAATTTCAACCTGTTTAATTTTATCAGGTTCTTTATCGTGCATTATTTTATTGAAAATTTTATTTACAGCTTCCAATTCCAAATCCACCAAATCATCCATCAAACGTTGCGATTCATAAACAATTTCATAGAATTTTTTAAAATCGAATTTCGCTTTTTCCGTAAACGGGTTTTCAACAAAACTATATAAATTAATTGCAATTAAACGACAACTGTCGCCTCCTTGCATCGCAATTTCTGAACAAGGATTTGTGGAACTGTTTTTAAATCCGGGATAAATGGAAGATGTTGAATAGAAATGCTGACGGTCCCAAAATATCAATCCCGGTTCAGCTGTGTTATGGGCACATTTTATAATGGTGTCCCAAAGAGATCTTGCTTTAATTACTTTTGTATAGGTCGGTGTTTTACTCTCAATTGGCCAGCGTAGGGTAAAATCGTCATCATTTACAACCGCCACCATAAATTCATCTGACAAGCGAATAGAAATATTGGCGCCGGTTACTTTTGTCAAATCCTGTTTTACGGTAACAAAATCTTCAATGTCAGGATGTGCAATATCCATCGTAAGCATTAATGCCCCTCTTCTACCATTTTGAGCAACTTCCCTTGTGGTATTTGAAAAACGGTCCATAAATGAAACCGCTCCTGTTGTAGTACCGGCCGAATTGAAACTTGGGCACCACCTGGTCTTAAATTAGATAAATCCACACCAACACCGCACCGTCTTTTAAACAATTGTGCCAATTGCTGATCTGTATGAAATATCCCACCATAAGAATCAAAAACAGAAGGAACAACCACACAATTTGACAATGAAGCAATAACATTATTGTTACCTAAAGAAGACATTACGCTTCCCTGCGGAATGACATATTTGAAGTCTTTAAATAAATTATAAATGGCTTTTTCTGATAAAAATTCACGATTTTTCCCATAATCAGAAAGCCCTTCCCCTTTCTTTTCCCCTTCCTGATATTTCTTTTCTATGCGGCCAAATTCCACCGCCATACGTTGATGCATATCATTGGGTGTAGTTTCTAAAAACTCACCTGTTTTGGTTTTCATCGCATACTTATTCATCCACGTTGTCGCTGCGAGCTCATCACCCTTAAAATAAGCTAAAGTACTCTTTAACAAATCATTATAAGTGTAAGTTTTCGGGAATACTAATTCTTCTATCATTTTTAAGTAAGTTTATGGTTGCTGAAAATAGAGCTATAAAATTATTGAATATTTAAACTTATCTCATGTTAAATTTTAATTAGTTAATAACATTTCATTGTTGAAAAGTTATATTTTTTCAATAGCTTTTTTTTGTAGTTTTAGCTTTTACTAAAATTTAAGAAAGATTGAATATAAAAATTCATAATTTATCATTAAGGGGAATCACCGGAATTTTAGCAGGGGTAATTTCTTTGATTTACATTTTTGGCATTCATCTTTTATTGTTGCAATATGCTTCGGGATCGTCAGGGGATTCCGTGTTACCCATTTCATTTTTTGAAATTCTGATTTTTAGTATTTCTTTTATTTATATTCTAATATCCTATTTTACAATCGCAATTATTAATAAAAGAAGAAGAAAAAAAATTTATTTTAGAAATTGGGACTTTAAAGCCAAACACATTCTCCGTATTTACTTGATGCATCTGCTGGTTGGAGGAATTATTTTATATTTTCTCATGGCTAACGGTCTTATTAAATTAATAATTCCGACTTCGCTCATACTTTACGGAATTGCAGGAATAGTTTCAAACAGATATACTTATGGCGCCAGTGCCATTCTGGGAATTGTTTTCCTTATTCTCGGTTTTTTAGCACTTTTATTTCCAAGTTTAGCGTTTTATTTGTGGGGTTTTGCTTTTGGCGTTTGCCATATTGCATACGGACTATTTTATTGGAGTGATAAGTTTTAAGTTCGCAATTTTAAATTTTAGGCTGTAAGCTGAACTTCTAAATTTTAAGCCTTCTTACCAAATCTTCCAATCCGTTTAATTGAATTTCATAAACCAAATGCATCATTTCTCCCAATTTATTCTTTGGGAAACCTTTATTGCGATACCACACCAAATAAAATTCAGGCAAATCGATTAAATATTTTCCTTTATATTTTCCGAAGGGCATTTTGGTATTTGCCAGTTGTTCAAGTAAATGTTGCTGATTATTTTCCATCTACAAAATCTT
>JGI1221J13441_10000776_pt1 | contig 13935 bp, 3 predicted proteins | sample LakVidmifraction_4_FD_13441 | JGI IMG/M metagenome (IMG submission 13441) | reverse complement strand
CTCAGTACCTGTGGCCATAGCTTCGGCGGTAAGGCTTTCTTCCTGCTCTGGGTCGTGCACCTTCATGAAGGTGGCCGGGTCGCCGATGTTCTTATAGGCCTGCTCGTCCTTCTCTTTAAGGATTTCCAGAATGCGCTGATCCCCTTTCACCGTGGGGTTGTCGCTCTGGTTGATCAGGTAAGTGATGATCGGAATTTCTGTTTGGCCGTAGCGGTCTACCCGACCATTCCGCTGCTGGAACACCATCAGCGACCAGGGCAGATCAAAGTGCACCAACCGGTGCGACAGGTAATGCAGGTTGATACCTTCCGACGCAACATCGGAACACAACAGTACCCGCAGTTTGGATTCAGTCTTGCCGAACTCTTCAACGATTTTCTGCTGATCCACATCGCTCAGACCCCCGTGCAGAAGTTCTACGGCGTCATCTTTTAACTTCATATCTGACTTTAGGTTTTCCTGCAGCCAGTTAAGAGTTTCGATGCGTTCGCTGAAGATGACCAGTCGGTCTTGGGTATCGGTTTTCTTCCAGCCGTAATCGGCGCTTTTCAGTAGTTTGAGCAGTTGCTGGTATTTATTAAAGTGCGCTGGGGTGACGTTGCGCAGAGCTAGCAGCAGCGATTGCAGGTACTCGCCTTCCAGCAGTTCGTCTTCGGTAGGTTCGTCTCTGGCTTGCAGCTTTTTGATGCGCTGCTCAACCGATGTTTGTGCCGCTGCCGGTGAGCTGAAGATGGACTTCTGCAGACCCACACGTACTAGCTGACCGTTTTTGCTTGGACTGTGCTCGCCACGATAAGTGAACGGCACTTGCAGCAGTTCTTGGTACGCGGCCTCTTCTTCTGACGAGGCATCCAGATAAATATCGTTGACTACCCGCTCTTTGAATTCCTGCGTAACCTGATCACGAATGTCTTTCTTGAACCGACGAATCACTAGGCCTTTATCGCGGAAGTCTTCTTTGGCGTAGTCGTCTGGATCGCTGATGGCGGTGGGGTCGAGCATATTCATCAGGCTGGCGAAGGAACGCGCTTTGCCATCGTGAGGCGTGGCGGAGAGCATGATCAGCGAATCCGACCGGCCCGCCAGCAGTTGCGCCAGCTTTGCCCGCTGGGAGCTGGAGCCGCGCTCGGCGACGTTGTGGGCTTCATCAATCACGATGATATCCCAGTAGGCTTGCTCCAAATGGCGACGGTATTCGTTGTCTTGCTTGAGAGTGTCGATGGAGATGATCGACTTATCAAAATAGTAAAACGGATTGTGGTTGCCGGGGATGTTATTACGCACCCGCTGCAGTCCTTGAGAATCAAGCCGGGTAAGCGGGATGGTAAAACGGTTCCACAGTTCTTTCTGGAACTGGGTCATCATACTTTTGAGGGTGAGTACCAGAATGCGCTTACCCTTACCTCGACGCATTAGCTCCGTCATCAGAATGCCGGCTTCCAGAGTCTTACCCAGACCCACTGCATCAGCAATCAGAATACGCTGACGGTTTTGCTTCAATGCCTGCAGGGCCGGATCGAGCTGGTACGGAACCGGATCCATGGCCGCGTGGTGGCCAAGGTGAATACGATCATCCGCAGGGGTAATCTGGCGCAGCTGGGTTTCAATAAACAGGCGGCTTTTCTCAAAGCCTGGGCTCATGTCCTGCTCAAACCGAGTTTCGGCTGGATCTAATACGCGAATGGCGTCGGCGTCTTCTTCCAAACGGGTAAGAAACTGGGCACTTTTGCCGCTCACCAGTTCAGACAGGCCATCTACGGTGAGAATGTAACCGCCATCGTCACAGGGGTCTGCGCGACGAACGATCCATTCGCAATCCCGAACAACGACGCGTGCGCCTGGTGCGTAAAGTGCTTGCATGCCTGGCCCCTGAGAGATTCCGCGACGATTTTTATTAATTCGGGCGGGATACTAACCGCAAGCCCCGACATCCGGTGTCGCTTTATACGAAATTACATTTTGGTTAAGAGTAGGATGATGCGGCAGATTGATGTAAAGAGAAAGGGAGGGGCTGTAAAATCTTGTTATTTAACTGCTTGATTTTTGGTTGTTTGCATAAGTGAACTAATTGCACGCTCTGCATTCATTGCTGATTTTTAGAGAGGCCCTTCTCAGGGCCTCTCTATTTGCCTCAGATCTGACATGCTGTAAGTCTAATCATATTCGTGTCCTCGCAAACTGCATTGCGCTCATTAACCGGCGACTAGCTTCAAACGTGTCTACAAAGTACACCGCGAGAGAGTGATCCAGTTCATCCACGGCCTCTTTGAGCGCTGGAGCTGGGGTATGGAGATCCCAGAAAGGATGAACGATCACAAACGCCTCGTGTGATTCGGGGTTGCTCTTGTCGATTACCGCAGGCAGGCCGATACGCCCAATCGATACCACCCTGCAATGATCCGGATTCAAACGGCGGATGTTTTCAGCCGCCATTTTTGCTTGGCTGTGCCAATCCTCTAGCTCAGGATAGCGATGGAATTCCCCGTCGAGTCCCGCCTTGTATGTCGGGTCAACCAGAGCTCGAAGAAAGCCAATGCCGAGTCGCCAATCGAGCAAACCATGGTAACCCCGGTTACCGTATCGCTGGATACAGCGGTAACAGGATCGGATACATTCCCCCTTATGAGTTTGCTCAAAGAAAGCTCCAGTCATCGCATCGTCGGGGTTGTCGATCAAAGAACGGATTAACTCGACAACGAACGGCTCAGGCCCTTTACCTGCTTTAGCTAATCGACGGCAAAATCCTGCACCGTTAACCAAAGTGTCCGCGATTTGTAAGTATGGTTTCCCATCGCGCAATCTTGGTTCAAGCGGCTCAAACTCTTCAGGTGCAATATCCATAGCCAAAGATGCTCTTTGCACGAGCATATGAGTTGCACTTAATGCAGCGGCCCTCAGGCTAGTCCCTGACTGCCTTCTTGGCCCAATACGATCCATTGAAAGCCCATCGGCAATACCGAGCATACCTATACTGATCGCATCAGTTCGCTTACTGGAGAAAAGTCTGACTTGCGCAGGGGCCGGTCCTTCCGGCTGCTCAATCCAGTGTTCGCGGCTTTTCGCTTTCTCCGCAAGAATGGCTTGATTGGGCAGCTCGGTGATGGATTTGAACCCCTTCACTGGTACGAATACTCGGCTCTGTGCCCGGGTAACGATTTCATAGGTTTCAGGCTCTCCCCCTACTGCAATCGGGCCGCGATTGCGCCTGATCACATAGGCTTCAGTTCCACTGGCAACGGAGAGGTTGGTATCGCTGACAATAGTCGTTTCCATAGGCTTTATGATTGCGCCAGTCTCACGCCTTACCATGCTTCTCGGTGGCTCTGTGCCATCAGAAGTTCTTGGTATGAAGTCTGTGCGAAATGCGGCTGGTGAGAAATACAGTTCAACATTTTCAGCGGGAATATCTTTGCCGCAGTCATCGCAACTCAGGTTTTTTGGCTCTATGTCGCCGTCCGTCCGATTCAATGCACCACAACTTGGGCAATCTGCAATGCCTGCCTTTTCAGCCCACCAGTTCTCACTGGGCGAAGGTAAAATCTTGGATCCGCCCTTTGACCGTTGTACATAACCTAGCTGGTCTGTAAACCCGATACTCTCATGGAGTCGTTTGTCGCGAACAACCACCTGGCCAGGCGCAAACTCATAGATCGCGACGTCAACCTCTCTGTCGACCAAATCCCACTCAACGCCATCCTGCCCGGCAGATTTAAGCCCAAGGTACATGGGCCGAACTCTTGTTGGCATACCGAACATAGGCAACAAACCGCTTTCCGCAAGGAACTGAGCCAACCCGATATCTCTGCGCGCCCCTTCAGCCTCCAAAGCTATTATTTCTTTCATAACAAGTTCGGGCTGCATATGCCCGCTCAAAGCTTCTGCTCTTCCCGGTATGCCTGCACCCAGCACACTACAAATTTCGTCAGATACATGGATCGTTCGCAATAACGCTGCCTCCAAGCGCACCGGCCAGCTGCTGTTTTGTTCATAAAAATTTCTTGCCGGAAGATACTCACCATGAATGTCCGGCGGTGCCTGATCTCCAGGAAATTCAGCCCCTTCCTCCTGACGCAAGAGCCCAAAAGCTTTAGTCAGCCAAGCCTTACGCACCAGCCGAAGAGCGATGTCTATATGATCCTGAGTGAGGAATGGTGGCGGTGGTGCATCGCCAGTAATCGCCTCTGGATGACGAAAGTAATGCATATCATGACTTCGCCCACGGCAGAGTGTCATGGCCAAGGAAAAGGCTTGTTTACGCCGCCCCGCCCGGCCAACACGCTGCTGGTAGTTAAATCTCTGGGGAGGCATGTTCGCCTGGTAGACCGCTTGGAGCGAGCCAATGTCGATGCCCACTTCCATCGTTGTGGTAACCGAGAGCAGATCTATTTCCTCAGCAAGCCGTTTAAGGCTGCCCGCCTCTTCATCCAGAAATATTCCCTGAAAGCGACGCAGTCGATCCGCAGGCGAACTGGTCTGGCCTGTCAGTTCTTCGCACCGGAGCCTGAACGAAGATTGTTCATCCGAGAGCGCTTTCTCAAGTCGCAAAGAAATGTAATTCCGGCGGCGTAAATCACCTGCGGTAAGGTTCGGCTTTTCAGGCAAAGGATCATGACAACGAGTACAAACACCGGTTCCCCGGTGCAGGTGCGCCCTGCCACAGGTTTGGCATTCAAACACGGGCGCATCCGGTTTAACTAGGCGAACACGCAGCCGTTCAAGCCGAATAATCCCCCCTTTATGGCCAAGGTTCTCGAGTTTTTGTAAAACCCCGGTCATACCTGAGGCATCCACTGCTGACGCCTTCATGAACCCCTTCACGCGACGATTACTGACGGAATGGCCATCAACCCATTCTTTGATGTCATCTTCACGAACCCACTTATTGGCCAGTACCCGGTAGTTATCAGCGAGAACGCGAAGGAACGCATCAAGTTCCTCTGCCTCAGCCTCGGCTCCTGCCCCTTTACCGACTTCGACACAGGGATAGCCAAGCCCGGTCTCTTCCAGTGCGAAATAGTTCCGAGAAAACAACACATCTTCGATTAGTGTTCTCTGGGCTTTGGCCACTTCTACACGCGCTGCGTTGATATCAAGTGGATCAAGGTCTGTGTTCCAATGAATTGAACCTTCTTGCCTCTTGAAGAGTTCGGGCCAATCAAACTTGGCCCATTTTCCGTCGGCGCCTGCTATCTGCTCTACACCCGTCTCATCTGTTGGGTGAACACCAATATTGATCATCCCCTGCAGAAGCGGATGAGCTTTAGTGCCGCTCCTCGGTGCGCTGAAATCCGAAATCTCGAGGACGTATTCCAGCGGAATGCGGTCGGTAGCTCCTTGATTTCTAGCCCGCCTTATTAGTGCGGTCAGCTCATCTGACAATTCATAATCACCATCATCTTCTGCTGTTTGTTGACGCTTCCTCAGTGTAGGAAGATCCTCTGTCGGTTGAGCCGCTTTTTGTAAAGCATCCACCAAAACCTTCCGCCGAGCGTCATTGTGATGATGCCTTTCTATATCAATGGCCGTTTTCGCCGCATCTTGCCGACTATCAGAAAACGCAACAACTTTGGGAGCGTTGCCTGAGCGCTTCAAAAGCTCAAGAACCTCAGTAGCCAGAAGCTGAGAGGTTTTAGCAAAGCCGGTTCTGAAGTTTCGAATCGGTGAACGACGGTACTGATCACTTCGCCTAAAATAATCAGAACCGCAAGCCGGACAGCAATTTGGAGCTGCAGTCTTCGGGGCCTTCGTATCTCTTTTACCGCCTTTTATGATTGAGAAGGCGCTTCCACTTATAGTCCCTACTTCACCCTGAGCCGCAGGACCGCGGCGCAACTGCCCATTTTTGGTATCTAGCCACATTGGCACCCAACTTTCGGCGTCATTGTCTCCCTTCCTGGGATCCTTATTGGAAGGCCAGAAAAGAACGAACTCCTCATGGCTAAGGTCCTCAAAACTCCGGCCTGCACCAGACTCTGGAAGCTTCTCAAGATCCTGAGTATGAGGGAGCAGCTCTATCGGTGGATTTGGCCCACGATGGCCTCCATGCCCCCTTAAACCGCCAATAAACTCCGAATGGCACCCTTCACAATGAAACAGCTCAAACAGCCGCTGCGCTCCCTGAGACGTTTCGACGTGACTGGCGCCCCGCTCGACCGTCAACCCTTCGTATTGCAACCCCTCTTCCGTCATCAGTGGGGTTGCAAATAGTCCCTCCAAGCTTCGCAAAAAAAGGTGCTCACGAAATGCAATACTCTCAGACCCCACCTCATCCCCAAGGCCTCTGATCAGCGTCAAACCTCGTACTGCAGTTATCGCGCCAGGATCGCCAAAAATTTTCCGAGCTAACTGGGATAAAGGTCTAGCCTTGATTTCACCACTGTCGTCAGCGCACCCATACGTGAGCATGGCTGCAGCCTCATCTACGATGTTCGGTAATGAAGCATTGGCAGATAACCCCAGCACCTCACCGCAAATGGCTATAAGTCGATCAAGTTCTGGGTCTTTTCCAGGCTCACAGTTAAGCTTGCCGATGTATTCAGCACTCGGACTCAAATGCTTGGTCAGTGCCTCGAAGGGACTTGGTGAAATTTGTCCTGAGACTGAAGGTTGAGGTAAGGACACCTCACCCGTTACCACTGAAGTGGCCCAGTCGTCTGGGCTGGCGTTCCCTTTGCTTGACGGGTTTACAAAGCTTCCAAAAGGGCCAAAAAAATCATACAAATACTGCAGGCTTGCCGATCTCTCGTCGCCCTCTATTGGTAGTGAGGCGCTCGAAGCCAGAATTCGTAATTTGTGACGAAGTTCAGGACGATCCAGTCCAAGTCGATTAATTAAAACTCGAATCAAAGACGCAACTTCAGAACCAGTGGAGCCACGTATCAAATGAAGCTCATCGAGAACAAGGAAGAAGTAAGCCTCTGGATCAGTTTCCAGCCATAGCCGCGTCTGTTCAAAGATTGGAGCGTCTACTTCGCGCGAAAGCATAGCGTTCAGCATCGAAACGTTTGTCACTAAAAGGTCTGGTGGTGTCTCCTGCATATCCCACCGGGTGATCAGTTCAGCGCCTTCCGGTGACGGGAAAAGGTACCGGGTTGGGTCTGAAGACTCTCCGGAAATAGCATCGAACCGCTGTGCCTTGTTCTGGTCTTCGGCTAGGCCACAAAGTGCGATACGTGCCCGCTCCAAACGCCTTTTTCCGCGTGTTCTCTCCTGCTGATCAACGCGCCGGGGATGCATCAGATAACCCGGCACCGGACTAGCACTGGTGTACCGACCAAAAAATATCCGATTACCATTAGCACGCTGATTCAAAACCGTTTCAGCTTCGGGAGAATCGAGCATCTTCCGTAACCGAACCATCTGGTCTTCAACCAAGGCATTCATTGGATAAAGTAGCAACGCTCTTACGGCCTTAGGACGGGAGCGAGACTCCTCTTTTCTATGCGGAGCAAAAGCATCACCGTCTTTCCACCAGCGGGTATCAAGGTAGCCAGAGCCCGGTGCTGGCCAGCGAGTAGCCTCTGCCATAAGCTCGGCAAGTATGGGGAGCAGAAAAGCTTCTGTTTTCCCTGACCCAGTACCCGAAGTCACTATACCGGGATGCCCGGGCCTCAAGCCTCGGCGGAGCATATCCATTTGATGCTGGTAGGGTTTAAATAGGCTGCTTCGCCTCAGGTCGCCTTCTGATTCTTTGCCAGGGAACAAGCCAGAAAGGGTCATCTCTATGATGGCTTGGCGCTCATCTTTCGAAAAGCGACAAAGTGGATTCTCATCCGACTCCTGATCAAACAAACACTCCATAGAGTTCTCTGCTGGACGATAACGCACAACAGGCTCAAGGAAAGGTTCTGGCATCAACGTACCCGGCTGGGATAGCAGTTTCATGCGCTCCTGCCGCAGATCGTCGCGTCTGAGTCGATAAACTGTATCCAGATAGGAAAGATAGAGTTCCTGGATATCTTTATATGCACCTATAGGGTCTATCATCACAACGCCTCAGTGTTAATTCTCAAAAAGTGCTTTTAACCAGCTACGCCCGCTATCACGCAGTGCAGTGGTTTGTTTCAATATGTCAGTTGCCGAGGTGTTACCTTCGGCATAATGGCATGCAGCTCGAAACATCCCTGCCTCCAGAGAGATGACGCCCTCTTCCTTTTCTTGCACATCGTCGAGGTAGTCCAGTAAATCGGCACTATCCATCTCAGATGGCTGGTCAGTGATAAGAACCGTATTTTGAGGCGCTGCGCTATTGTTTCCGGTAAGAAAATTGGCAGGCCTAAGCCCACTCAGAGAAGGAGTCAGCGAAACAGCTACCTTGTCCAAGTTCGGGAAAATGCGATCGCGATCAAGAAGAGGAGCATCAAGGCTTGCGGCTATAAGCAAGTTTTTCGGTCGGTGTTGACTAGCAAGCACCCCAACCAAGCTCGGCAACCAGACATCCATCGGCGTCCGCTGCAGGCCATCAAGCCATACAAGGTAGAAGCGTTCACTATTTTTTAGGGCCGCGTTCCAGGCCCGAGCAAATGCGGTTAAAGCTCCCCTAACCGGTTCAGTCCATAAGTCATCTAGGCTTAAAACGCCTGGCCCAAGCGGTTGTCGCACAAATTCGCCGCCGGTAGCCGCGTTGGCGTAAGAAGGGAGCACAATCTCTGCGGCAGCTTGTGGCAGTATGGTGAGTGCACCAGATCGCAACGCTATATCCAGCGAAGATAGGTCTTCAATGTTTAGACCAACCCTTCTCGCATCCACCGACAGGCGTTCAGTGAATGCTTTGAAGTCTACTGGCTGCGCCACAGCTGACTGGTCGACACGCGCCCAAGGGGGAAGTGTCTGGTCAACAGGCTGAATCAGAGCTCCTGCTGAACCCAGCGACTCCTTTAAGCGGTCAACCAAATCTTGAGAACTTTCACTATCCGGCTCACGAATATCACCCAGCACACCGTTTAGCTCTGCAACTTCAGTAAAAAGTTGTTGCCTGAAAGTCGTTAATGTTTTTGAAACATTTTCATACTCGTGAAGGACCTCTCCCAGCTTAGTTTTTTCTTTTTCTAACTCTTCTTCCACCGTGTCCCATTGATCGTAAAGCTCACTCAGATCCTTCTCTATTTCAGCTCTCACAACAGGTTCAAGGTCGCAACGTAGCTCCTCAGCTGCACGCGCTCGAATAAGCTCTAGCTCATCCCGCACTGGTGCAAGATCCGAAAGAGCCACCGCAACTTCCTCTGGAGAGTTGAGGTGTTCTTGAGCGCGGGCAGAATAGCTCTCTAGCCACTCATTTAATGAGTCCCACTCAGGTTGTTCTTGGGCTAATGCGGATGCCCGATTCAAAACAGAAATAATTCGTTCACGTTCAGTTTTGGAAGGTCCCTTTTCATCGAACTTCTTGAGGCGTTTAAGCACCGTATCGAGCAGGTCCTGATCCATCTGCCAATGTATTTCTTCCTGAAACTCACCAACAGTTACCCCTGGAATTTCCAGAAACTGGTCATCGAACTTATCACCTGAAAATACTTCAGGGTTTAACTTGAACAGCTTTATCGCACCGGAGGGCGCTACCAGCCTTCCAGACACCGGATGCTCGGAAAGAGTTATAACAGCGCATTGAGTATCTGAAATGGCAGCAATAAGCTCAGAAGACCGGGGAGCCACTCGGACTACTCCATTTTCAAGTAACGCCGCTCTTGCTGCCTCCATTCCTCTTTTCCTGAAATCAACCACTTGCCTCAAGGACTTTGCCTGATCAACGATAAACTGGTCTTTATTTTCATCAAGAGAAGTTCTGGGATTCAAGACGGCCGTAATGGCCACGGGCTGATTCAACTGTAACCACGACAAACTGACGGCAAAAGCCTTCCCAAATGGCGGCAGGTCTGCGGAAAAATCTTCGTCTCGCCGCCATTGTCCTGCGACGGCCTTTGCTACACAGGTAATTCTTGTATAGGGATTGGGAAGATAATCTGAGTAACCGAGATAGAGTCCGTTAGCCATAAAAACCTGCACCTCCATGCTTATAAATACTCAATCGTTCGCCCCTTCGCCGCTGTATAGCAAGCGATGCTGCAGCCGGCTTATGGCTCTGTAATCCTTGCAGGGATATGGCCTCCCCAAATATCGTCGTCAGAACGTTTACTTGGCTGAGGCTAACACCATACAAATAATGTGACTGGCCGGATTCAACCAGAGCTGGCCCTGTTTGCACAAAGGACGCCCGCCTTAACCATTGGGCGACTGGTAACGGAAGGTGTCCTCCAGGGCGTTTGCTGCGGAGAATCGAATCAAACCACTCAAATTGCGATTTTCTGGAAAGGCGGGAATATTCCAGGAACGCAACAACGCGCTGAGAAGCGACAAACTCGTGACTCTTTCCTCTAACGCTATACACATCTCTATCATCATCTCGGATAAAGCGTGAAAGCGCCCAGGTGACCGCTTTGTTTACATCGCCCGGTATGAACTTTTTTAACTCAGAGTGCCAGATTCCTGCACATTCACGACCTTGCGTTGTACGCTTCTCCTCCAGCCAACAAGCGGGAGCTGGTCGAAGTTTCGGAATTTTTGCCTGATAAATTTTGTAATCTAGCTTTTCGGCCACCTCAGGAATACGATCACCAACAAGCCCAACAACAGGTACAGCCCAGGGATTTTCTGCGTTTATCATAATTGCTACTGAGACTTTTTTTGCTTCAACCGTCAGCAGATCCAGCTCAGCGCTGCCCAAGGCCCCCTCAACCAGCGCCGTTTCGCCACCCGTCAGTACAATATGAGGTGGCATCACTCTCCAAAATCGCCCCCGCCATTGCCGATTTAGATCCTGAGCAATCCAGCCAGCCTCCTCCAGCGAGCGCTGGATATCCCAAGGGGACACTGAGCTAGGCACTACTCGTTTGATGAGCTGAACTATCTCGCCCTCTGGGCGTGGCGATCCAGCACGTGCATATATAGCTTCTAGAACGTCAGCGAAGCGATTCGGATACAAACCCGCGCTAAAGGGATGTGCACCATCCGTAAGAAATGGCCCGCCTTCAAAGCGCACCTCCACTGACTCCTCATGACGTTCAGATCTCGCTGCCCATCGAGTTGCTAGCGGAGCATTGCGTAGTAGCTGAAACGATGTTTTAAAAATGGATGCGTCGCTGGCTGAGGCATCCATTCGTCGTCGACCATCAGTTGGCGAAGAGTCTTCCATTATGGCCACGCCTCCCTCATACCTGAGGGCTACTTCCGGAATGATGGTGAGCTGTCGACAATCATGAAGTCGTATGTAGGGCAACAAACCGGGCCTGTTAAGCCACTTTCCCCGACCAAGCGGCACTCCGCCTTCTAGTTGAACACTAGGCTGTGAAACCTCTTTCTTAACGATCCCTTTCCCTCTGGTCAGCTCAAGCGCTTCAGCCAGGGTCATCGGTTCCGTGACCTTCCAGTATCTGCCAGCAGTCAAGATAGCCCGCATAGAAGCGACGACATCATCCAGACATGAAAGGACTATGACTCTGCAGTCTTCCGGTGCTTTTCGGTCATCTTGAACCCACAGACCACCGGGAATTTCATGTAAGATTACAACACCAGAATTGAGTAGTTTTTTTACTTGAAGAGGCGCGTTGGAATAATTCAAAAGCTCTTCAAAGCTACCAGACCAATATGAGTAATCTAACTGAGACCTCCGGTTTCCCCGCGCCAACGAAGCTTCAATTTCGTCGCCATCCCAGCCGGTAAAAGCAAGAGATAAACACCACAGCAGAGAGGATCTTCCGGGCTCACTTTGCGAAAGCTCTGCCAGTACATTCTCGATCAGCCGCCAAAATGAATTCTGCTCAAAGGAACCGCTCTGCCGATAAAGCATCTCCAATTCGCGCAGATCATTCTGCATGCGCTCCGGAAGCTGAGCGCTTTCTCTAGATAACTGCTGAAAAAGGACATAGCGGTTTTCCAGAGCTCGTTCTGGCAATCGTTTCAGAACGCTTTTCAGCTGAGATCGATCATTTCTTGATGGATATGCTAGCCGAACTGCATACCCTATCTGGGTCATGTTTCCTGGCTCAGGTAGAACGATCCGTCTAAATGGCTCCCCTTTTGAGATTTCGTTATCGATCCACCTTGCTAATGAGCGCCAAAGAGAGTTGACGCCTTGGACCTGCTGCTCCTGACCATTACCATCATCAAACAGCACGCCTAAACGCTCACGAAAATTACCAGAGTCGCCGGCTTCAGTTGTTGTTGCGCTCACAACACAGGTTAAAACGAGGAAGTGGAAACGGTGGTACACATGAGAACCTACATATTTGGACACTTCCGTACCCAGAACTTTTCTTACAGTATCCCGAGAAAAAATCGCCATAAATGCACTAAGAATCTCTTCGTCAGACAGATCCTCAAGGCCGGCCGCTGTGCGAAGTTCTGAAGGCGTAGCATCCAGCGAATCCAGAGGCGTGCTTCCACTCGGCCCATCCGTTCGCAAGTAATGGTGTTGTAGGCATTCCTCCCACTCTTTTGCTGTAAGTATTGAACGCTTGGCAGTCATAACGTCACCTCGCAACCACCTAGCAATCCAGTCGAACGAAGGATGCGCGGCAAAGGATCCATTCCAAACCTCGCACTAAAATGCGCGCACTTGGTGCGTTCAGTATTTGCATGCTTGGCCCCTGAAAAATTTCGCGACGATTTTTATTGATTCGGGTGGGATACTAACAGTGAGACCCGACATCCAATGTCGCTATATACGAAATTACAATTTAGTTATGAGTAAGATAATGCGGCAGATTGATGTAAAGAGAAAGGGAGGGGCTGTAAAATCTTGTTATTTAACTGTTTGATTTGTCGATTGTTTGAATATGCGGACTAATGCATGCACAGTGCCTATTGCTGTTTTTTAGGCAGGCCCTTCTCAGAGCCTGATGAATGTATAAAATATCCGGGGCGATTTAGTCAGCTGAGCACAAAAGACTGTTCAAGTCATATTCTTTACCAATCACAATGCAATAAGAGCCTCCTACCCAATGTCATCAACTTAAGCCCCAAAAGTCCATCATGACCTTCTGAGTCACCAAGATTACCAATCGTGAGACAGCCTACTATTGAATCGACAGGCGATTAAAATCAGAGTCTAACCCGAAATCAGCTCCAAAGACCGTCAATGGTGCATTTGCAGGTGTGTCAGAGCGATTTAAGCACTATTCAGGGCGAGCGTCATCCGACCGGTGGCCAGCACAGTCTGTCAGGAAATCTTGTTAAACGTCGTCGAGGTTTGGTGTCGGTCAGCGAGTCGGCTTGTACCCTTCACAGCCTTTGGCGGCTGGCCGTTTTCGGCGTCGTGGGCAGCTTCGCCCGGGGCGCACCGCACTCAGACTGTTACCCATCAGACGACACAGATTATCCAGGGCCTCACAGCTGGGCCGCACCAACAGGGCGACGAGGGTATGCTTCAGCCGGGATACGCCCTGGGTGAAGTTTGCCTTCCAGGCCAGCTTTCGGTGTGCGGTTTTGCGCTCAATATCAGGCTGCTGCAGGGCCTGCATCAGCAGGGCCAGGTTCTTGAGCAGTTGGCAGGCGTGGATATCCTGCTGTACGGCACAGACCGTCCGGCCACTGACGTTTTCCAGGCTCAGGGTTTGCTTGAGCCGGCGGTAGTCGGTTTCAATGCCCCAGCGCCGGTGATACAGGTCGGCAAAGAGCTCGGCGGGGAACGCCTCGGTGTCCAGGAGCGACGTGGCCAGCACCTCGGTTTCCCCGGTGGGCAGAGTCAACCGGATCAGCCGGATCTGGAGGGCCGTGTCCGGATCAACACCGGACTGCTCACAGACCTGTCGGGATAACCAGTGCCGGCACGTCATGGAGACGGTGTTGTCGTCTTTTCCAGAATCCACAAACGCGCGGACTTCTCGGGAATGGGTCAGTGTCAGGCGCATCAGGAATTGCTGTTCACAGCGCTGTAGCTCAACA
>JGI1221J13441_10000775_pt1 | contig 13944 bp, 7 predicted proteins | sample LakVidmifraction_4_FD_13441 | JGI IMG/M metagenome (IMG submission 13441) | reverse complement strand
GGCACAACTGTCGCGATTAGTATTTTTAGCTGTGTGGGCTCTATTGGCTGGTTTAGCGCCATGAGCTTGCAGCATGTTGCCTATGTAAAAACGCTTGGCCAAATAGAGGTGTTTTTTACCATACTCATTGCCGTACTGTGGCTAAAACAACCGCTTAAAAAACAAGACAGCGCCGGGTTATTACTCATTGCTGTTGCCGCTATTTTAGTCATGTTGCCCAATTAATTACATACTCTCTTATTGTATTAAAAAATCACTTAACCAACTGATTTATAAGATTACTGTTACTTATAGTTTATTTTAGATATATAGTACATCTGAATATAAAATTATCTAAACGATTAAAAAGGATTTATTAAAATGGAAAGAATTGTAATATGCTCTTTAGCTAAAAGCTTTGGAAATGAAGGCGATAGAGGAAAAGTTAATGTATTCTTTGAAAAAATACACGATAAATTATACCCCATCAACATTGAAGAATTTTTTTGCCATACCAAAGAAGTATTTATAACTAGAAATTACTCTGAACTAGAAGAAAAATATAAAGACGAGTTATTTGAATTAAGATGCTCACCTAGTAAGTTTGAAGTGAATGAAGGTGATTGCCAATATGTTTCATTGCCTGAATATGCATCACCTATTAGAAGTAAGCTAAACGTATCTGAGGTGTTTAATACATCTTTACCAGATGTTTCTGAACCAATTATATTTTTGCCTAACCTCCCACATACCAAAACCATATTTCTTCAAGAAGATAACTCAGTTTTAGGTCCTTTTGACTATGAGATTGTCTCTGATGTAGATGAGAGGCGCCATGCAGTCAAATTAATTACAGCAGCGTTAGATTTACAAGTAGCCCCAGGTAAGTTAATAACTAATCATCACTATGCTGTTTTAGATAAATTTAAGTTAGAAGAATATACTCATCAAACTATTATTTCAGGTGCTTTTGTAAATGTCTTGATAAACCATAAAGATTTCCTTGGCCATATGGAACAGACTATCGACTACATGACTGATGAGCAAGTTATTACTAAATATGGAAATATGGTCGCTCAAAACCCTAATATACGTAACTTTAGTAAGAGTATGGTAAGCCTTATCCGAAGTCAGGCAACTAATATAAAAGAGTACAAATCTAATAAAGAGCGCTTCCATAGGTTTTTTGATTTATTAGATCTTCCTCTTGAGTGGGGAAGAGTCCGTTCAGACTTAATGTCAGAGTTAATCAATAGTCCTAATGGTAGCAAAGTATTAGAGTCGTATATTGCCGAGAACAAAGCAGATTTTTTTAAGGACGAACGTGAGGAATATCTTTTAACTTTAAAAGAAGAGAATCTCAAAATTCAATCTGAAATAGATGAATTAATTAAAACTAAAGAAAGCGTTCAAAGTGAGCTAAGACAGAAAAAAGATGAGCTTCAAAATAGTGATACTGAAGAGCACCAACAAGCTATTAGTGATGAGTTAAAAGAGAAGTTAGAGGTTGACCTTGAACTAGTTAAGCAAGAAATTAAAAATTATGGAGAAAAATTAAAGGAAATAAAAAGTGAATTTAGCGAGTACAACTCCCTTAAAGAAGTTCAGTTGAGAAAAAATAACTTAGAAATTATTAATAAAGAAAAAGATAAAGACATAGAGAGGTTAAGTGTAAGACGGGATGAAATCGCAGATGAATTAAAGAAAGATAATACGCAACTAGTTCAAAGCCTATTAAAAATTAAAAACCAAGTCGACGTGTTAACTGGGGCGAATCCAACAGAAAAGAAAGTCCAAGTTAACTTTATTGTCAGCGCTAACAAAGCTATTGATCAATATGATAGTGATGCGCGAGAAAGTTTTATTAATGATATCTCTGATAAATTAACAACATTAGGAAGAAAAACTGATTTTGATGACTTAGCAAATATTATAATTACGTTATCACAAAGCCAGTTTACTTTGTTTAGTGGGTTACCTGGTACAGGAAAAACGTCACTTGCTAAACTTATTGGCCAATCTATGGGGCTTCAGAGTAGGTTACTAAATATCCCCGTTGCCCGAGGATGGACTTCACAGAGAGATGTTCTCGGCTTTTTTAATGCCTTATCTCAATCTTTTGTACCATCTTCAACAGGGCTCTATGACTTAATAGAACAAATGCAAAGTGAAGATGTTAATAATGGCTCAACTGCTATTGTTTTACTCGATGAGTTTAATTTATCTCAACCCGAACACTATTTTAGCCCTTTTATGGAGATGGCCGATAGTGAATCCAACCGCACTATTTATACCGGTGATCCAAATCAACCTGAGCTTGTTATCCCACAACATCTAAGATTTTTAGGTACAGTTAATCACGACGAATCCGTCCAGGCATTAACGCCGAGGATGCTAGATAGGGCTGCAATTATCAACTTTGATAATTTAGTTAGCCAAGGTTCTATTAATGCGATTTCTTCTAAAAAAACATTTGACGCAATATCTGAGTGTATAAAAGGTGAGGATTTTATTAAGTTATTCAAAGCATCAAAGTATGAATTACCTGATGATATAGCTTCTATCATAAATGACATTACCAGCGTTTTACATGATGATAGCCCCGAGCTAGGTTCTCAAATCATTATTTCTTATAGAAAAATAAAAGCGATATCAGCTTACTGCAATGTTGCATCTCCACTTATGATTTCACATAATTTAGCTGCTTTAGATTATGCTATTTGCCAACATATTTTACCCTTATTAAATGGTTATGGTGAACAATTTGGTGAGAGGCTTAAGAAATTAGCTAATATAATCCCTAGTGAGTTAAATAAGTCTTATAAAAAAATTAATCATATTATTTCTCGAGGTGAGCTGAATATGCAAGCTTATGGAGCCTTTTTATGATCCAATGGGCATTTAAGCTAACTCATGGAGTTAATGAGGATGCTGTAATTTATAAGCCGTCGCCTGAGCAAATATTGCAAATTAATGAAACTGATATCGTCGAAATTATAGTTGATATTAGTGAAGAGTATTTTGGTCTTGGCGACCCGTATATATTAATTGGTGATGTACCTATTCAGTTGGAGCTTAGTTATCGAGGCGATGGCTACAGACAATTCAATTCTATTCAGCATAAAGAGTTTAACAAAAATCAGTTGTTTTTCAATTATTTTGGAGAAAGTGAAATATATTTAAAGTTTGAAAGCGAGCATAAGATTTTAGATAGAGTTCATATTGATGTAAAAGCCAGAAAAGCCAACTCAGAGCTTGCTAAATCGATGTTAGAGTATATTTCTGATAACGAAAATGAACTTGTGTCCTTATGCTTCTCAAAAAGTTTTATAGGTGGTAATTTCGATAATCAGAGTCAAGAGAATATGCATAAATTCTCTTTATTACGAAAAACGGTACACTATTTTTATAATAAATTAGGGGTGTTTTATCGAGATTATAAACATACTTTGGAGAATTCGTTACAAACATCCCAGCAAGGGCAGCCTACTGGGCCTGATAGTATTTATTGGCTTCTACAGAACTTAGATAAAATTACACCTTCTAATGCTGAAGAAGCAAAGTTAAAAATACATAATAGGACCTATACAATCAGTGAAGTACCGTCTGAGCGTTTAATTCATAATACTGACATATTCGAAAATAGGGTTATTAATAGCTTTCTTTATTCGGCCAGAATATTCCTTATTGATCTGAGAAAGAAATATAAAAGCACTTCAGGGTTAATGACAACTGAAAAAATACAAACAGATGATTCGTCAGAGTTTGTATCGTTTGATCATATATTGTCATCGTTCAAAAATGATATTATTAATCATCATATCGAAGATATAAACTCTCTTTTACTCTTAGTAGATAAACTAATTTATTTAAATAAGAGTAAATTACGGAGTAAATTAATACCAAAATTGAGGCCAAGAATTACCTCTTTTGTTATGAAACGTCCGTATTATAGACATTTATTTGTAGAAATTAATAAATGGTACAATGCAAGTACGCCAAATCTAGATAAGAACAATATTTTACTCGGCCTTAGAAACTTATCTTCTATCTATGAAATATCAACACTGTTAATGCTCTCAAAAAGCATCCCTGAGATGTTTGATGTACAACTAGAAAATAAGATTTATCGCAGGTATTCTGAAGACTTATCTTTTGAAGGTGAAGAGCGGGAAAGACCTGTTGATAAAATTAATAATTACTTTGGGTTCGGTAATGATGATGTGTCAATTGAGTTATTTCTTGAGCCTCAGATTTATAGTTACAAGAAAGGAATTACTCAATTTAATGATCTTATCAACATAAGCAACAAAGAACCTAGATCTGCTTATGGTCGCCACTATTATTCTCCAGATTATATTATCCGGATTAACAAAGTAGCTTGGAAAGATCCTTTAATTGTCATTCTCGATGCTAAATACTCTAGTAGAGCCAATGTATTAAAGTACTCACTTAAAGAAACTTCTGAAAAATATTTACATAATGTATTTCAATTTAAAAAAGGTAATATAGTAGGCGCATCTCCAGTTAAGTTAATGATGATACTTTTTGCCCATGGCAAAGATCTTCCTACATCTTTTTTAAATGAACAGCATTATGTAGATGGTGAACTACCAATATACCCTCAAGCTGTTGGGGTTAAATATATCCCAGGCATATCTGATACAGCCACGAGATGGTTAACGGCATGTTTTGATGCACACCATACAGAACAGGCTAGATTTATAAATTAACCCTAGTTTCATAATTGATTACATACGACTCGTCGCAGCACTTAATAACCCTAAAATATATGCTTATTAAAAAGCGATATTTTAGGGTTAACTTGAATCTATTACTTTAAAATATTGTTTTAATAATATATCTACTACAAAAATAAATTAATGGCTTATTTTAAGTGTGATCACACCGCAAATAATCATTAATACACCGGCAATACGGCCAAAAGTGGCGGCATCACCATAAAACAAAATGCCCACAATAAATGTGCCAGCAGCGCCAATGCCTGTCCATACCGCATAAGATGTACCCATAGGAATATCACGTTGAGCTAGCCACAACATAAAACCACTAACCACCATAAATGCAACCGCAATGCCAATACCTAACCAGCGGCTGTCACTTTGTTGCGAAATTTTTAAGCCTATTGGCCAGCCAATTTCAAGCAAGCCCGCAATTATTAAATACATCCAAGCCACTTAAAGCACTCACTCTATTAAAAATTTGCGGTATTTTAGCGAGCTAATTTATTCATTAACAGCAATAAACAAGATTAATGATAATTAACCAGCTCACACTTTAATAAGCTACCTATTTTGTAGTGATTAAAAGCTACTTTTTTGCTTATCCGCACTAACCTTTTTATCGTCGCTCACTTTTTTTAGCATTATGTCGTATAAATCTTCACGTCGATCTTTTAAGTTACGTACTGTCCCTTCGCTGTGAAGAATTTTTAATTTATCCATATCAAGGTCACTAAATAACAACATTTCGGTATTAGTGGTTGCCTCATTGAGTGTTGCATCATGTGGGAATGAAAAGTCAGACGGTGTAAGTACTGCCGATTGTGCAAACTGTACATCTAGGCTTTCTACTTCTGGTAAGTTACCAACAGAGCCTGCTATAACCACATAACATTCGTTTTCAATAGCGCGTGCTTGAGCACAATGACGTACCCGTAAATAGCTATTTTTAGTATCAGTCCAAAAAGGTACAAATAAAATTTCTAAGCCTTCTTTGGCCATAATTCTAGATAGTTCTGGAAACTCAACATCGTAACAAATTTGAATACCAACACGCCCTGCATCAGTTTCAAATACCGCTATTTTGTCGCCGCCTTGAATAACCCAGTCATTTTGCTCATGCGGGGTAATATGAATTTTACGTTGCTCATCTATTTTACCGCTGCGGTGACATAAATAACTGACGTTATAAATTTTATCCCCGTCGGCTACTGGCATTGAGCCGGTAATAATATTGGCATTGTATTCAATTGCCATACGCGACATAGCATTTTTAAAGGTTTCTGTGTACTCGGCTAAATTGCGGATCGCTTCGGTTTGATTAACTTGCTCAGTTAAGCCCATTAGCGGGGCATTAAAAAACTCAGGGAATAAAATAAAGTCACTTTGATAATCAGAAACCGTATCAACAAAATACTCGACCTGCTTGAGCATTTCCTCTACCGACTCCACCTTACGCATTTGCCACTGCACCGCACCTACACGCACAATCGACTTTACTATATTAATAACGGTGTCGGTTGGTTCGTACAATATGTTATTCCACTCCAGTAATGTGGCATAACCTACTGATTCTTGATCTTCGGGTAAATACTTTTTAAGTAAGCGTTTAACTTGAAAATCGTTTGCTAGCTGAAAACTTAAGATAGGATCGTACAGCTCTTTTTGATCTACTTTAGCTATATATTCCATTGGGGTCATTTCATTACTGTGATTGTAATAACGCGGAATACGACCACCCGCTAAAATAGCGCGTAAGTTGTATTGGCGGCACAATTCTTTTCGGGCATCGTACAGCCTACGCCCAAGGCGCATACCTCTGTGCGTTTCGCTAATCGCAACATCTAAGCCATACAGTGCATCGCCAGCGGTATCACTAAATACGCGGTCATGACCATCGGCTATGTCTTCATAGGTATGGGGGTTAGAAAAGCGGGCATAGTCTACTTGCACGCTTAATGCTAAGCCTACCAGCACACCATCATCCACAATGCCTATTTGCCCTTCTGGAAACTGGTCTATTAATCTAAAAATTGTATGGCTAGGCCATGCACCACCTAAATCTGGGTATGCTTGATCCATCAAGGTTTTAATTTGTGGGTATTGCTCTTTAGTTAAATTACAAATTTCGAGATGGGTTTTTTCTACCGTCATACACAACTCCTTGAGGAATGGGGAATAAAAAAGCCGAACATGCGCCCAGCTTAATAAAATAGTTGATGTGCTATTACTTAATTCATTTTTATTATTTTAAACTACGATAAAAAAGTGTAGTTACACGCTCTTTAGGTAACCAGCTAGCGTATTCAAGGCCAAGCTCTGCCAATGGGTCGGCGTTAAGTACTTGCTCTAAGCTTACCTTGTTTTGCATTGCTTTAAGCATAACATCTTTGGCTTTTTGCACCAGCTTACGATACACCACCAGCCCTGAACGATCGCTTAGCGGACCATGTCCTGGGATCACTTTTGTATTATCGTCAATTTGTTTCACTACGTCATCTACAGCCGCTAAAATACCATCAACACTGCCACCACTGTCTACATCTACAAACGGTAAGCTGCCAAAGTTAAAGAAAATGTCGCCCATGTGTACAATGTTAGCCTTGTTAAAAAATATGACTGCGTCACCGTCAGTATGTGCATGCTGATAATGCATTACATGAGCATGTTCGTTGTTAAAGTGCAGCTTTAAATCGTGGCTAAAACTAATCCGTGGTAAAAAATCTGACCCTTCACCATGCTCCGCTACTAAGCGCTTATGCACATTATCGTGAGCAATAACGTGGGCACCTGCTTTAGCAAAATTTTCGTTGCCTCCGGTGTGGTCGCCATGATGATGAGTGTTAATTACAAACTCAGTACTGCCGGGCTGTAAATCGCTAATCGTTTTTTTAATATCGCTTGAAAGCTTGGCAAATTGATCATCAATAATATAAATACCATCGTCGCCGACACTTACAGCAATATTGCCTCCTTGACCAAGTAACATATAAATATGCTCGCTCAGTTTTTGCGTTTTAACTACACTTTCATCGGCATAAGCCGCACTACTTAACAACAAGCCAGTGATTAATACGGGAAGTAATTTTTTCATTTTAGTGCTCACTTATATTTATAATTAATTATCGTCTATTTATGAAGAATAATTACACGACATAGACCCTGCCTTACCTAAAAACCAAACATACGGCTGTAAATTTAATCTCGAAAGATAAACAAGCTCTAGCTTAGTTCACTAAACAGCTACTTGCCTTTTGGCGATATTATTATTTGATGTACTAGCGCTTGTGGTAATAATGGCGTGTTTTCTGCATTAATATATTGACTAAAACCGGCACGATAAAAGTTTGATAACGGGTGCCCAGACTGCCCGCCAGGTACGGTTAAAATGGCGTTTTCTAAATGTCCGGGCTGTACAATAAAGCGCTGTGAAGCACCAAAGCTACGCCCCTGCACTGCTGGCATGTAACTATCACCAAACCCTGGCGTTTTTGGCATATTTAAAAAGCGGGCAAGTATTGGTATTTGTTTAGCAAACGGATGCTCTATAACCAGCTCGTTTACTTTGCCCCACTGCCAGCCTTGAATGTTATTACCGTATTGCGTACTGAGTTTAGCAATAGTTTGACTAAATGCCCCCTGCAGCTGCTGCTCCCAAGTTGAAAATTGTGGATTGAGCCAACTGCTTGGTTGCGCGTTAATAAGCTGCCAAACTGCCGGTTCTAAGTCACGCCTTACGTAGCTCAACGTGCCATTTTTCTCACTTAAGCTTTGCTGCAACGTACTAAAGGTAATATTAATCACTTCATCGCGATAATGCTTTACCAAGGTATAACCTACTGAGCTTGCGCACGCGCACTGCTGCCAGTTTTCAACCGCGCTAATATACGCGGCGTTATTACCTTCATCGGCTTTGAGTTGCTTGAGCAATAAAGCGTGCCAAGGAATTAAAAACCGGGCTTGGTTATCAAGCTGTAATTGATAAAAATCATCTTCAACAAATTTTTGTTTTTCAAACAAGCGGTCGCGCACTTGTGTTGCACGCGCGCCAAGTGAATAGCCGCCGTTACCAAAGCGCTCGTTATCCTGAGCACTTACCACCCGTGAGTTTGCAGTCCATATTCGTCCACTTACTGGGTTTTTAACCACGGGGCGCTGCGCTTCATTTTGCAACCAAAGCGGCGAGTAATCAGTACTTTTCACACTAAGCTCGCTGGGTGTTTTACGCCCAGGAATTCCCCCCATTAACTTCCATGCGGCACTGCCTTGGCTATCAACTACAATTAAATTTTGTACCGGAATACCTACATCGCTGGCTATAGCTAGGGCATCATCAACTTCAGTTGCCTGTTCGAGCTGTAATAATTGCATGTTAACCGCATAACTTTGATGCGCCGCCCAGCTCAGTGCATAAGCTTGCCCGTTAATATATTTTACCGGGCCATATTCGCTCAGGGTAAGTGTGTAAGTTTCGGCTTCATTATTAGGTAATGCAATTTGCTCATCTACTTGCCACGTTTTATTGTTACTTGTAAGCGCAACCCAATCCGCGGTATCAATATAACCATTGGTAAACCCCCATGCGATATGATTATTAGTGCCTACTACAATAGCTGGCGCCCCCGGTAACGATACGCCCGTAACTTGGGTTTTTACATTGTTATGTACATAATTTAGTTGCGCTTTGTACCAAATAACAGGCACTGCCATTGCTAAGTGCATGTCATCGGAGAGCATAGCAGATCCGGTTGTAGTTAATGCGCCGGTAACTGCCCAGTTATTACTGCCGCGCTCTTGGCTTGCTGCAAAAGAATTAAATGCATACATTGCTGGTGTTGATGATTGCACAGTGGATGATTGCTGCGTTTGTTGCTTGAGTATTGGTAGTTTAGGTATGCCTGCGCTGTAAGGCGCTAGTTGGCTGCCATCAAGCGCAGCTTGGTATTGACTAGGTTGCGTTAAAAATTTGAGCATATGTTTGCCGTATTGCTGCTCAATTTGAATTAATGCTTGGTCGCGCTCAAAGGTGGCACTTTGTAAATCAAGATACATACTAAAAATTATTAATAGGCTGTCTTCGCTTTGCCATGGCCTTTGCTGTGCACCAGTGAGCAAATATTCAAAGCTTGAGTAACCTATTTGCGCTAACCCTTCGTTAACCCCTTGAGCGTAGCTTTTAAGTAATTGCTTATCCGACTCAGGAAGATTTTTTAAAATAACTTGGCTGCGTTTACGCAATTGATGAAAACGCATTTTTTTATCTAGTGCTAGCGCCGCCTTACCAAAAATTTCGCTCAACTCACCAGCGGCATTACGCCTCAGTAAGTCCATTTGAAAAAATCGGTCTTGCCCATGCGCATACCCCAAACCATAAGCGGCATCGTTGTGGCTTTGTGCTTTGATAACAGCTTGACCAAGTACGTCGCGCGAAATAATGACCGACTCATTAATCGCTTCGCTATGACCTTTGCCGTCAAGCGCTGGTAAACTCAAACTAAGTACACCATAAACAACCGCAGTACCGGCCAGCCCTAAAACCACTACTAACAGCAGCAAGCGCTTGATTACTTTAAACATCCAGCTATCCTTTAAGAATTCTAATAAAGTATTATTAACATATATTTACTATCCTTCTATTAAAAAGTCATATTCTGCGGCGCAAAGGATGAAATAAACCTCAAAATCCACGATAATAGCTAATCCACATATTGTGCAGCCCTAGTTGAGATGAGTATGACTGATAAAACATTTATAAAAGGTAAAGACCGCGATTTAGAATCGTCGATCTCTACTATGCAAAATAAGCTAAAAGCCCTTAATATTAATATTGAGGAAGCGTTATGGCTTAACCCTGTAGCTAACTGTTATTCGGTACATATTCGTGACCAAGACTGTGGCGTAATGTTTACCAATGGTAAAGGCGCAAACGACAAAGCATCGTTAGCTTCGGCATTAGGCGAATACTTTGAACGCTTAAGCTGTAACTACTTTTTTGCTGACTTTTATTTAGGTGAAGAGTTTGCCCATGCAGAGTTTACCCATTACCCAACCGAAAAGTGGTTTACAGTAACAAACGATGAAGTGCCTGAAGGCATTATGGATGAAAGCTTATGGGACTACTTTGATCCAGAGCGCGAACTTAATGCATCGCACCTTTTCGATTTTAACTCTGGTAATGTTAAGCGTGGTATTTGTACTGTGCCATACACCCGCCAAAGCGATAACCAAGATGTGTATATTCCGGTTAACGTTATTGGTAATATTTTTGTATCTAACGGTATGAGCGCCGGCAATACTAAATTTGAAGCACGCGTACAAGGCTTATCCGAAGTATTTGAACGCGCTATAAAAAGCCGCATTATTACTGAGGGCTTGTGTCTGCCTATCGTGCCTGAAGAAGTAGTTAAGCTGTATCCTAAAATTCATGAAGCGTGTGAAGAGTTACGCAGCCATGGTTTTCATTTACGTATTGCCGATGCCTCTCTAGGCGGTAAATACCCAGTAATGAGCGTTACCCTTATTCACCCAGCCGATGGCTCTGTATTTGCTTCTTTTGGTGCTCACCCATCGTTTGAAGTGGCACTTGAGCGTACCGTAACAGAACTATTACAAGGTCGTCGTTTAGATCAACTTGATGTGTTCCAACCTGCTACTTTTGATAATGATGAAGTTGCCTCTCCTGAAAACACTGAACTGCACTTTATTGATTCTAGTGGCTTAATTTCTCATGACTTTTTCCGCGCAAAAGCCGACTTTGACTTTGTGCATTGGGACTTTAGCGGCACAACTGAGCAAGAATATAACTTTTGTACCGACTTAATTCATAGCATGGGGCATGATATTTACATCATGGATTACACCCACTTAAACGTATATGCATGTCGTATTTTAGTCCCTGGTATGTCAGACATTTACCCAGTTGATGAACTAATTTGGCGTAACAACAATGAAGGCGCTAAGTTCCGCGAAACATTTTTATCACTTGATCAGTACGACGTTGAGCAATGGATGGAAATTTATGACTCACTAGAAGAAGCGGGTCATAGCGATATCATTCGCGCCGCCGAGTTTATTGGTTTAGTAACCGACCCTGATACATCTTGGGATACACTGCGTATTGGTGAACTAAAAGCGCACCTTTGCCTAGCCGCAGGTAACGAAGAAGCCATTGATTGGGTTGACTGGATATTACATACCGGGCAAGTAAACGAAGATGCAATGCGTCACTTTCGCTGTTTAAAAGCTATTTTAGAAATAAAATACGATGACGAACGCGAATATGCAGACTATCAAGATGCATTAGGCTTAATGTTTGGTACTGCCAATGTAACGCTCGCAATTGAAATAGCCGAAGGCCGTAAATTATTTAACGGTTTAACCTTCCCAGGCTTATCGCTTACTGGCTTTACAAAGCATGCTGCATTACTCGATGGTTATCGCAAGCTCCATGTAGCTAAACAGCAGCATTGGGCACGCGAGGTTAGCGACTCGTAATTTAGTTAAACTATTAATTATAAAAATAAAATGGCGCATAATCTGATGCGCCATTTTTATTTGTACAATAAATTAGCTATAGTGGATACTGTCTAATATAAAAGCAAAATGTAGCTAATGTCGCCAATAAAAAGTAGTAACAACAGTAAAAACAATAACTTTAAGTTAGCCTTTTGGCTGTCGATTACGCTTATAGTCTTAGTTATCATTATGCTAGATCGTATTAATTATAATCGTGCAAAAGACGCCAATCAATTACATACCTTTTCAGAAGTGAGCACTTACAGGGCCCAACTCGAAGCAACTTTAGTGTCTAATATTCAGTTAATTCGTGGTTTGGGAGTCGCTATTACTGCCGAAGCTAATTTAGACCAAGCACGTTTCTCACAAATTGCAGCCCCCATATTTGAGACCTCAAACGAGCTACGGAATATTGGCGGTGCGCCCGACATGATAATTAAAATGATTTACCCGCTTGCCGGTAATGAACAAGCCTTAGGCCTTAATTTTTTAGATAATGAAACTCAACGTATCGATGCAATTAGAGCCAGAGACACAAATAAAATTGTAATGGCTGGCCCGCTAACTTTAATACAAGGGAGTTCTGCACTTGTTGCTCGCGTTCCTGTTTATAAAACAGATAAATCCTTTTGGGGGCTGCTTTCTGTCGTATTAGATCTTGAAAAGATATATCAAAACGCTGGTATTTACGAGCTTCAAGAGCAGTACAATGTTGCTATTCAAGGACGCCATGGCTTAGGTAAAAAAGGCGATTTTTTTTATGGCGATAAAAGTATAAAGCAACAAGACCCACTAGAGTTTACGCTTAACTTTCAAGGCGGAAGCTGGGAGCTTTATGTTGTACCTAAAAAGGGCTGGGCCCCGCCTAGCGCGACTATTTGGCCACTACGCTTAGCAAGCATAATTATATGCGGACTGATTATTTGGTCATTTTTGTTCTTTTTAAAAATGCTTAATCGGCAACAGCAAAATGAGAAAATGCTGGAAGTTATGAGTGATCTGGCACTCGTAGGCGCTTGGTCGTTTAATTTAGAAAACAAACAAGCATATTGGTCTGATATGACCAAAAAAATATTTAAATACGCCCCTGACGAACAACCACAATGGCCAAAGGATCTTGGCTACTTTAAGCCCGGAAAAAGCCGAGAAAAAGCAGCTAAATTAATTGAACGAGCGATTAAATTTGGTGAAAGCTACGAAGCTGAACTTGAAGTTATTGACGCTAAAGGCAATATTATTTGGGTATTGGTACACGGTGAAGCTGAGCATAAAAATGATCGCTGTATAAGAATATTTGGCTCATTACAAAATATTGATACCCGTAAAAAAATAGAATTAGAAAATAATAAAATATCGCTATTTAACGAAGCCTTAGCGTCTTTAACCGTTAACGATCAAATTTTAAACGGGCAATTAAGCCAATCTAAAGATGTGATTACTCAAGCAATTTGTCAGGCGCTCAACATCGATCAAGCCAGCATTTGGCTATTTAGCGACAATAAAACCCAGCTCAAGCCTATTGCCTTTCATAATATAAACACCACCATAAATAACAACAATGAACCATGGTTACAAAAAGATATTCCTGATTTTTTTGAAGCTATAGAGCGCAAAGCCATATTTAGTGCAGCAGATGCACAGCAGTGCCCTATTTTAATGCCAATTAAAGAGCACTACCTAAAGCCACTAAAAATAAATGCCATGTTGT
>JGI1221J13441_10000774_pt1 | contig 13964 bp, 13 predicted proteins | sample LakVidmifraction_4_FD_13441 | JGI IMG/M metagenome (IMG submission 13441) | reverse complement strand
GGGGCTCAATGCCTCGGTGGCCAGCGGCAGCCCCATCTCGGCCAGGTTCAGAAGCAAACGGCGTGAACGTAGCAAGCCCTCGTTAATATCACCGGCCCCTGAGCGCTCGGGATCGTACAGCAACCCCTTCCAACCTACGGTTGTTCTCGGCTTTTCCAAGTAGGCGCGCATAACAATAAGAAACTTATCGCTGACCGCATCCGCCAGCGCTTTGAGCTTTTCGCCATACTCCAGCGCGGCAACTTCATCATGAATCGAGCAAGGCCCGATCACCAGTAGCGTGCGATTATCGGTACCGTGCAAAATGCTTCGGACAGCATGCCGGTGCGCCTCTACCTGCCTGCCAAGCTGTTCGTCAGCAGGCAAACGCGCCCGTAATTCAGCCGGCGTTGGCAGTGCGGTTTCCCGCCGATGCGTGACCGCAAAGCTAATCATCTGGTCTTCTCCGGCTGTTTTCAAAGGCATGTTCATATCTGTGTTCCCGTTTCCCTGCATCAGAATCAAAAAAGCCCCGGCTGGGCTACCAGTCGGGGCTTTCTGAGTCCGACGGCAGCCTGGTTTTTCGCCGGGCTGCCATCCTCGTTGTTCGTTTTTTGAAGATGCTATGGGCGGCCCTGACGCTGGCTAAAGTAAAAGCCATAACCAAACCACCAGCAAAACACAGCCGCGACTGCCACCATCGGTTTTTGGCCGAAAGCTTGCAGAACATTCAATTGACAGAGCGCTTGTGTCGTCTTCATGCTTACCAATATACCCCCCGGGTTTTCAACTTGGCAACCCGTAAACCGGATTATTTAGCAAACAAACCGGATTTTTCGAATAATTTTCGGGTAAAAGGGAGCCAGAAATGACATTGAACCTACGGAATTGCACCACTTTGTTCTTCTTTATGCTCGTGCTGGCACTCAGCTCCGGTACCGGTTCTGCACACGCTGAGTCCCGAGCCTACCAGCTTAACAACCGGCCGGGTGACGATGTGGCCAGCCAAGTGCGGGAGTTGTATCAAGGTGAGCCTGTATCAATCACTGCCCAGGGGCAGCAGCTTGTGATTCGCGGCAATCAGCAACTGCTGGATGAAATCGGCACCTTAATTGAAACCCTCGACGTAGCCCAAGCCCAACTCCGCATCACTGTACGATCCACAGAAGATATCGGCGGAAAACGCTCTGGCGGAGGAGTAACCACAACACGAAACAACCTTGGCGTAACCGTGGAACGCCGAGTCACAAGCACCGGCGGCTCCCAAGAGCGAAGCCTAATGGTTATGGATGGACAGTCTGCCCATATAACGTCGGGCCAGGTTCGAACGCTACCCTTTGCGGTACGTGGAGGCAGAAACCCGGCGGCCATTTTTGAGCAGATAGAAACTCGCAGCGGGTTTGTTGTCAGCCCGCAGGTTATTTCAGACCGCGCTATAGAACTGAACATTACCTCTTTTGAAGCGGATCCCGCAGAGCTTGAAGGGTATGACACTCAAGCGCTGGTCACGGTTCGCAGAGTGGAGCCCGGCCAGTGGGTGTCTCTAGGCAGCACTTCAACCCAATCCACCAGCAAGCAGTCAGGTATTGCCTACAGCGTTAAGAGCAGCCGGTCAGACAACCGGAGTTTCGAGGTAAAAGTCGAGGTTGTACACTGAGGCTTACGCCCTAGTTCGAATCAACACACTCTTGGCCTCGTTGATTTTGGCGGCCAGGTAATCGCTCCCGCCCCTATCCGGGTGCAGTTTCTGCATCAGGCGGCGGTGTGACATAACTATGTCTTCTCTTGAGCACGCCGCGGTCACACCCAGTATTTCGCAGGCCTCTCGCTCAGTCATGCCATGGCCCTGTGCCTGACCAGCCCCGGCTTGCTCCGAATTCGACCCGGCTCCGCTACCCGGCTCCGCATTATCCTTGCCCGTAAAAAGGCGGTTCAGCGCCGGGAGGAACCGAACAAGCCCCGGCAGTTTACGCAACAGCGGAATCAATGCAGCTATCGCAGCGGTTAGCACGTGCACTCGGCCAGTCAGAACCATCACTAACAGCATAACGCCGCCGGCAATAAGTACGAGCTTCCAGGTTGCAGCTTTCTTCTTTTCCGCCGACAATCCGCCCCAATGTTTCAGAACCACAAAGACGGTTGCCGTCAGCGCGATCCCCAGTATCCAATGCATGATTGATCCTTTGCTGCTGAAAGATCGTAATTCTGTCACTCAACGTAGCGACAATGCTAGCCAAAAATACCTACTAACCGGTGACAACTGCACCTTGAATTTTGTAGGATGCTATGTATTCTCGTGAATCACTAATTTCCGCCCCCAAACAGTCTGTTGTTATGCAACTAGAGATTCCCAGGACCTGAACTATGCGCACTGCTTCCCGCTTCCTGATCGCAATTATTTTCCTTGGCGTGGTGCTTGGCGGCATCTTCGGCTACAAGTTTTACCAATTCGGCCAAATGAAAGAAATGCTGTCCCAACCGCAGCCGCCGGTGCAAATATCCGCTACCGAAGCTCGGGCGGAGAGCTGGACACCTTCTATCAAAGCTGTGGGCAGCATCAAGGCTGTTAACGGCATCGAAGTGGCCAATGAGGTTCCCGGTGTTATTGAAAGTATTAACTTTGAATCCGGTGATACTGTTAAGCAGGGCGACATCCTCATCCGCCTAAACACCGCCATTGATGAAGCGGCTGTGCGCACTCGCAAGGCAGAAGCTCACTTGGCAGAGCAGGAGTTCAAGCGCATCTCTGATCTGTTGCCAAAGCGTGCCGTATCCCAGTCTCAGTATGACCAATCTAAGGCGAATTTCGACGCCGCCGAAGCCCGTGTAAATGAGGCAGATGCTCAGTTAAGCAAAAAAGTAATCCGTGCGCCCTTTGACGGCACCTTGGGTATTCGCATGGTGGATCGAGGCGAGTACATCGCCACAGGTACGCCGATTGTTGAAGTTAATATGCTCAACCCAATCTACGTCGACTACACCCTGTCCGAGAAAAACCTGCAACATGTTGCCAGGGACTATTCTGTCGTCGCTACCGTTGCAGCTGTTCCCGAGCAGGAATTTGAGGGTAAGGTCAGCGCCATCAACACCTCTGTAAACCCGGAAACCCGTACCGTGCGCGTTCGCGCCACTCTGGATAACCCAGACAACCTTTTGCGCCCTGGCATGTTTGCGACCATCCTCACTATTCAGCCCAAAGACGACGAAGTAGTTACCATTCCACGCACCGCGATTTCCTATAACACTTACGGGGACTTCGTGTTTATTGTGGAAGAAAACGACGAAGGTGATCTGATCGTCAGCCGCCGCTCTGTTGAGACTGGTGAAACTAGGGATCCCCGGGTTGCAATTACTTCCGGCCTTGAAGCAGATGAACAGGTAGTTTCCAAAGGATTGCTGAGACTCCGTGCCGGCCAGAAGGTCGTGATTCAAGATGACGACAGGGACGAAGAAAAGCAGCCCCAGGAGGCATCTGAGTGATGCGATTCACCGACATTTTCATCCATCGTCCCGTACTGGCGACGGTGATTAGCCTTCTTATTCTGTTGCTCGGTGTCCGTGCTGCCATGGAAATGGAGATCCGGCAATACCCGGAGCTCGAAAACACCACGGTTACGGTCACAACGGCCTATCCGGGCGCCAGTTCAGATCTGATCAAAGGCTTTATCACCACCCCCCTGCAGCAGGCTATCGCAGAAGCCAGCGGCATCGACTACCTGACATCTACCAGTTCGCAGGGCGCGTCGACCATTGAAGCCAAGATGGTACTGAATTACGACGCAAACGCGGCGCTGGCCGAAATACAGGCAAAAGTCGCCAGCCAGCGCAATGTTCTTCCAGCCGACGCCCAGGACCCCGTGATCACCTCGACCACCGGGGACTCAACGGCGCTGATGTACATTGCTTTCTACAGCGCAGACATGGCTGTGCCACAAATTACCGACTACCTGACCCGAGTGGTACAGCCCAGGCTTCAGGCTCTGCCCGGAGTTGGTAAAGCACAATTGCTTGGTCGTAAATTTGCCTTGCGGGTCTGGCTGGATCCGGAGCGCCTGGCCGCAGTCGATATGACGCCTACGGAGGTGGTGGCCAAGCTGCGCGCCAACAACTACCAGGCTGCTGTCGGTAATACCAAAGGTACCTACACTGAAATCAGCATGACCAGTGATACCGATGTGGCGGACCCCGACGACTTCCGCAACCTTGTGGTCAAGCAGGCTAACGGAACCCAGATCCGGCTTCAGGATATTGCGCGGGTGGAACTGGGGTCAGAAACCTACAGCGCACTGGCGCTTTACAAGGGCCAGCCGGCAACTTATGTCGCGATCGAGCTGGCACCCGGTGCTAACCCGCTCACGGTAGCAGGCTTGGTCAAAGGCGATCTTCCGGATATCGAAAGCCAGCTGCCGGGCGATCTGAACGTTCGGCTTGCCTACGATGCCTCAGACTTTATTGAGGACTCCATAAATGAGGTTATCTTCACCCTGCTTGAAGCTATGGGCATCGTGCTCGTGGTGGTGTTCCTTTGCCTGGGCTCTATCCGCGCTTCCATTGTGCCCTCTGTTGCGGTTCCGCTGTCGCTGATTGGCGGTGCCTTCATCATGCTGATGTTCGGGTTCTCCCTGAACCTCCTTACGCTGCTATCCATGGTACTGGCTATAGGGCTGGTGGTAGACGATGCCATCATCATGGTGGAGAACGTACACCGACACATTGAGCAAGGCGAGTCGCGGATTGATGCAGCGTTGCACGGCGCACGGGAAATGGCGGTGCCGATTATTGCCATGACCACAACGCTGGTGGCGGTCTATGCCCCCATCGGGTTTATGGGCGGGCTGGTTGGCTCCCTATTTACCGAGTTTGCATTTACTCTGGCTGGCACAGTGGTGATCTCGGGCATTGTTGCACTTACGCTTTCGCCAATGCTGTCGGCCAAGGTCCTCAAACCCCATGGCAACCCGGGTAAATTTGAGAGCCTGGTTGAGCGCGTGTTCAGCGGCATTGCTTCGGGCTATAAAGCCGCGCTCGTCTCATTGATGCAAACCAAATCCGTGGTGGTGTTTTTTGCGCTCGTCGTACTGGGCTCCATCTACTTTATGGCGACGATGAGCCAGAACGAACTGGCGCCCACAGAAGATCAGGGCATTTTGTTCTATCAGGGTCTCGGCCCCCAGACGTCCACTCTGGATTATCTTCTGGAGCATGGGGACGAAGTTCAAGAGCGCATAGCCTCCGTACCCGGCTACGCCGAAGATTTCATGATCGTCGGTATCACCGCTCCCAACGCCGTATTCGGCGGTTTTAAAATGGCACCCTGGAGTGAGCGAAAGATTACCCAGTTTGAGGCTCAGCCTCTGCTGGATGCCGAGCTCAAAAAAGTAACGGGCCTGCAGACCGCCGTGTTCCCACAGCCGGCGCTTCCCGGCTCAGGGGGCGGCCTGCCGTTCCAGTTCGTGATCACGACGGGTAACGACTACGAGCAGCTCGATCAGGTGGCTGAGGAGTTACTGGGCAAGGCGATGGGCAGCGGTAACTTCATGTTCCTGCAAAAGTCTATCAACTTCGACCGCCCGGTTACCCGCATCGAAGTGGATCGCGATCGGGTCGCTGATCTCGGGCTCTCCATGCAGGACGTGGGGCAGTCACTTTCCAGCATGCTCGGCGGTGGTTACATTAACCGCTTCAGCATGGAAGGCCGCTCCTATCAGGTAATCCCGCAGGTGGATCAGAAGTTCCGGCTGGATGAACAGGCGCTGAACGATTACTACATCCGCACAGGCGAGGGCACCCTGGTTCCGCTCGGCAGCGTCGTGAGCTTCAGCCGTGATGTGGAGCCCTCAAGCCGCACACAGTTTAACCAGCAGAACTCCCTCACCCTGCAAGGGGTGGTTATGCCAGGTGTAGCGGCGGGTACCGCCATGGACTTCATGGAGCAGGCCGCAGGCGAGGTGTTCCCACAGGGCTTCACCTTCGATTACACCGGGCAGAGCCGGCAACTGGCAAACCAGGGCAGCGCCTTGATAGTCACGTTCTTCCTGTCTTTGCTGGTTATCTATCTGGTACTTGCTGCTCAGTTCGAAAGCTGGCGGGATCCGTTTATCATTCTGATTTCGGTTCCCATGTCGGTGGCCGGTGCAATGGCATTTATCGTGCTTGGCTTTGCGACTATGAACATCTATACGCAGGTAGGTCTGATTACACTGATCGGGGTAGTATCCAAGAACGGCATACTGATCGTGGAATTTGCAAACCAGCTACAGAAAGACAAAGGAATGAACAAATTGGAGGCCGTTATTGAGGCCGCCGCCATTCGTCTACGGCCGATCATAATGACGTCATTGGCACTTATCTTTGCCATGGTGCCGCTGCTGCTGGCAGCTGGCCCAGGTGCAGAAAGCCGTTTTGCTATTGGCCTGACTATCAGTGCCGGTCTGGGCATTGGCACTCTGTTCACCGTCTTCGTACTGCCAGCGTTCTATATCCTGTTGGCTCGTGATCTCAACGAAGGGAAAGAAGAGCAAGATGAAGCCTCAAAACCGGTACCCGTAAACTCATAACGGATAACCGGCAAACCTCAAAACCCGGCTCGCTTTATGGTGAGCCGGGTTTTTTATTGGTTAAAAAACCTGACCGCATACGGATTCATTCAATAGCTGGAGTTAACCCGGCGCATTGATTCCTCGATGCCTCACAATAGGGTAGTCTTACGCTCTGACCTGATATTTCTTTTGGAAGATCGTCGCTATCGTGTTGTTATCATGACTCTGGGAACGCTGTTCTGGCTGTTTGTTTCAGCCTTTACCATCTGGTACTGGTGGCGCGCCAAAGCCATTAAGGACTCTGTCCTCCGGGCTGCCCACCGCTATTGCAAAACTATGGACGTCATGCTGCTTGATGACGCCATCTATCTGCGGGGCATCTGGTGCAAGCGGGATGACCAAGGCCAGTTTCGCGTGTGGCGTCGCTTCATGTTTGATTTTACCTCCACCGGTGAAGAGCGCTACGGCGGGGGTCATCATGCTTGGCCCCCGAATACTGCATATGGACTTGGATCCGCACCGGTTCCCCTGAATTCCGGAGCATGGTTGCGCCCTGCACCACCTCAGATACTTCGGCATTCACTTATCCGCATAATGCCCAAAAATATGTTGGGGTTTCCTATACTGTCCCAGCCACTCTCAACAAATAGACCGGAACAATGGATATCCATAACGACCAGCGCTTTGCAATCAACCTGAACGTTCGGGGCATCCAGCCCTCTGCCACCCTAAGAATCAACGAGCTCAGCAACCAGCTTAAATCTGAGGGCAAGGACATTATCAAACTCGGGCTTGGGCAATCGCCCTTCCCTGTTCCTGAACGTGTCGTCGGTGCGCTGAGAGAGCACGCCCACGAAAAAGACTACCTGCCCGTTAAGGGCCTCAAAAGTCTGCGTGAATCCATTTCGGGCTACATCAACCGTAGTGAGCGTATGCGGAGCACGTGGGAAGACGTACTGATTGGCCCTGGCTCCAAGGAGCTGCTGTTCATTCTTCAGCTGGCCTACTACGGCGACCTGCTCATTCCGCGGCCAAGCTGGGTCTCCTACGCGCCCCAGGCACGTATTATTGGCCGCTCGGTACATTGGCTGCCCACCCACGCCGATAACAACTGGCAGCTGACCGCAGAGGAACTGGACATCGTTTGTCGGGACGACGTTTCCCGCCCGCGCATTCTCATTCTCAACTACCCGTCCAACCCCACCGGTTGCACCTACACTGACGACCAGCTGCTCGCCATCGCCAACGTGGCCCGCAAGTACAAGCTGATCCTGCTTTCTGATGAGATTTACGGGGAAGTACACTTCGAAGGTAAGCATAAATCGATTGCACGCTACTACCCAGAGGGCACCATTATCAGCACCGGCTTGAGCAAGTGGGCGGGGGCTGGCGGCTGGCGCTTGGGCACCTTCATTTTCCCAAAAGAACTGCGCCCCCTGCAGGACGCCATGGCCATCATCGCCAGCGAAACCTACACGGCCACCAGCGCGCCCATACAGCATGCAGGGATTACTGCGTTTGATGGTGGTGACGACATAGACGAGTACCTCAAGCAGTCCCGCCGCGTGCTTAAAGTGATTGGCGAATACATGCATCGCCGCTTGAGCGAGATGGGTGCGGTTGTGCAGAAGCCAGAAGGCGCGTTTTATCTGTTCCCGGATTTCTCGGCCTTCCGTGACCAACTCACCAGAAAAGACATCAAAACCAGCCAAGCGTTTTGCCAGTCGTTACTGGAAAGCACGGGCGTTGCCATTCTGCCAGCCAGCGACTTTGGCTTTGTGCCGGACCATCTGGCCGCGCGCTTGGCGTTCGTGGATTTCGACGGTGCCGCGGCCCTGAAACTGGCCGGCGGAGACTATGCCGATCAGGAGTTGGCTGATGACTTTGTCGAGCAGGCAGGCCCGCGCTTGGTGAAGGCGATGGACAAGATGGAGGCGTGGCTGAACAGCCTGTAACCCAGCCATGGTAGACTGGCGCCGTAACTCTTTAGAGAAAACGTAAAAGGGGGCGCCATGTCTGATTCTGTTTCCCTGCGGGGCATTACCGACTTCACCGAAGATCTGGCCCTCGATGCCGGAGAGCTCATTCGTCGAGAGCGCGATAACAACACACTGCGCACCAACTACAAACATCAGACTGAACTGGTCACCCACGCCGATATCATGGCCGATGAGTTCATCACCAACGCCATTCGCAAGCGCTTCCCCCATCACCGTATTCTGTCCGAAGAATCCATGCCGGATCTCAGCCAGGCCGAGAACCTCGACACACCTCTTTGGATCGTCGACCCCATCGATGGCACGGTAAACTACGCCTACGGTCACCCGCAGGTTGCGGTGTCTATTGCCTACGCTGAAAACGGCCGGGTGCAGGCCGGCGTGGTACACGCGCCCTTCCCCGGTGAAACCTTCCGCGCCACCCGGGGCGAAGGCGCCACACTCAACCACAGCCCCATTCGCCACAGCGGCGCTACCGTTCCCAGAGACTCGCTGTTTGCCACCGGTTTTCCCTACACCAAGGACAACCTAGCCCCATTGATAGGCCGTTTAGATGCGATGATTCACCAGTGCCGAGACCTGCGCCGCATCGGCTCTGCCGCGCTGGATATCTGCTGGGTAGCCTGCGGTCGATTGGATATCTACTACGAAAACGTCAGCCCTTGGGATTTCGCCGCCGCCCGCCTGATCGCCTTGGAAGCAGGCGCGACAGCCGGACACTTCAGTGAGGTTCCCGATGGGTACCCCGTCGACCTCTGGGGCCGCGATATACTGATTTCAGCGCCCGCCATCTGGGAACCTGTTCGCCAGATTCTCCGTTCGGCCTCAGGGTATGATTGAAACTTGGGTGCTTTTGTTCCTGTAGCCTTCTAGTTTTGAGGCGGTCACAGGTTGGGCTTTTCCGGAATGTCGGAGGCCAGGGATGGCCGGAGTCAAGCGCACACGGACGTGCTTGTAGCGGTTCCGGAAAAGCCCCGCCCTGCACCGCCAAACCGCCCAAAAAATCAGGCTACAAAGAAGAAAACCACCGAACTACGACCAAACAGCCTCAGCAACCAACCCCCAGCTTTCGTCAAAGTCTGTGGAGGGCAACCGGGAAAACGACGAGCGGATAAACCGCTGAATCCGGCCTTCCATGAACACCAGTACAAAATCCGCACCCCGGGTAGCACTGGTGCGAGGCCGCAAACCCTGGCGGATCTCGCCTTCTTTCAATGTTTGCCGCACCTGGGTTTCCAGACGCTCAAAGAACTGAGAGGCCCGCTTACGCAAGGCTTCGTTTTCGCCCACCAGAGCATCACCCGTAAGAACACAACACAAGCCCGGATTGCGCTCGGCGAACACAAGTACCAGATGCGCCAGCTGCTGCAATCGCACCCGCACATCCTCCTGCTCTTGAAGAATCACCTGACAGCGGGAAAAAACAGCCTCCTCCGCAAACTCCAGAAGCGCTTCAAACATCTTCCGTTTGCTGGGGAAGTGACGGTACAGCGCCGCCTCGGTCACGCCAACGGACTTGGCGAGAACAGAGGTGGTGATTCTGGCCCCCGGATCGTTTTCCAGGAGTTCCAGAAGGGCGTGAAGAATGGTCTCTCTGCGACTTGGTTTCTGATCGGTCATGGCAATACTACAGCGCTCTTAATCAGAATTTGAATCAGAATCTGAATCAGAAGAAGGTGCCATCAAGGGGCGACGACGCGCTTGCGTAGAGCTTTTTTGGCATCCGCCCTGCGAGATACGATTCCCGCCCGGCTTCAATGGCCAGGCGCATGGCGTTGGCCATTTTAATCGGGTCTTTCGCGTGGGCGATGGCGCTGTTCATTAGCACGCCATCACAGCCCAGCTCCATGGCGATGGTGGCATCGGATGCGGTGCCAACACCGGCATCCACCAGCACGGGCACCTTGGCGTTTTCGATGATCTGCCGGATGTTGTAGCGGTTCTGAATGCCCAGGCCGGAGCCAATCGGAGCGCCCAGCGGCATGATGGCGATGCAGCCCATCTCTTCAAGGCGCATGGCCAACAAGGGGTCGTCGGAGCAGTAGACCATTACTTTGAAGCCGTCTTTAATAAGCTCCTCAGCGGCTACTAGGGTCTCAAGCATGTTTGGGTAAAGGGTTTTGTCTTCGCCCAGCACTTCCAGTTTGACCAGATCGCGGCCGTCGAGCAGCTCTCGCGCCAGTTTACAGGTGCGCACTGCGTCTTTGGCGGTAAAGCAACCAGCCGTGTTGGGCAGTATGGTGTAGTGTTCCGGAGAGATTACGTCCAGAAGATTGGGCTCGTCGGGGTTCTGCCCCAGATTGGTGCGGCGAACGGCTACGGTCACAATTTCTGCGCCACTCATTTCGATCGCGTGGCCGGTTTCCGTCAGATCTTGGTACTTACCCGTGCCCACGAGCAACCGCGACTGGTAAATGCGGCCCGCAATTTCAAGGGGCTTGTCTTCGGGTAACTGGGTCTCTGGTTTCTCGGTCATGGTGTTTCCGGGTTGGTAGAGCGTGACAATGAAATGCTTGAAACGGGTATATCGCGGCCAGATCTCTGCTTGGCCAAACGAACGTTAGCCGCCGCCGATAGCGCGTACGACTTCAATGCGATCGCCGTCATTCAGGACAAATTTTGGGTGCTGGCTGCGGGGCACTATGTCTTCGTTAATTTCCACCGCCAACCGCTTGCCCGTGAGAGCCATTTTTTCCACCAATGCGGCAACCGTGGCCCCAGCAGGAAGCTCCATGGCTTCACCATTTACCTGAACCTGCATAGCGTTTTAACCTCTGTCTTAATTCGTTTGCTGGCGTACGCCAGCCGTCAGCAGTAACGCCCATCCAATCATAAAGCATAAGCCGCCCAAGGGCGTAATCGCGCCGACCCAGCGCATATCTGTCAGCACCAGTGTATACAAGCTGCCACTGAACAGCAGAATACCCGCAAGAAAGAACCCGGCGGATAGCGACAGCAAACGCCGTGAAAGCCCAAAGCCAGATAGCAGGGCAATAAGTACCAGCGCAATGCCGTGATACATCTGGTAGGCAGCGGCCGTTTGAAACACCTCTAGGCTACGTTCACTCACCAGGTTTCGCAGCCCGTGAGCCCCAAAAGCTCCCGCCATAACAGCAGTAAGGGCGAAGAAAGCGCCAAAAATGATAGGCAGACGCATTAGGCCGGGCGCGGACAATCTTGCGGATTCAGCAGTCACAGTGGATCTTCTCTGCGGTATCCAAGTTCATCATCGTGAGCGCACCACCCCACACACAGCCGGTATCCAAGCCGATGAATCGTTCAACACCTGTCTTGCCTTCAATAGCCGCCCAGTGCCCGAAAACCACTCGCAGATCATCGGTGCGGGGGAACTCGAACCAAGGAGCGAAGCCCTTAGGCGCGGTGCCTGAGGAGTCTTTCGCCGTGAGTTCAAGCCTGCCATCGCTGGCAATAAAACGCATACGAGTGAAGTAATTGGTGATAACCCGCCAGCGATCCATACCTGTGAGGTTTTCGCCCCAGCACTCGGGCTTATTGCCGTACATCTGCGCAAAATATTCCGGGGCGCTGTTCCCGCGAATCACCTTTTCCACTTCCCGGGCATTAGCAAGTGCCTGTTCAAGGCTCCAGATATGCGGAAGCCCCGCATGGGCCATGATTAGGTTGCGCTTAGAGTCATGCACACACAGGTTCTGCTGGCGCAGCCAGTTCACCAGCTTATCGCGATCCGGGGCGTTCAGTATGTCTGCCAGCGTATCCTTGCGCTTTAGCGCATGACCACCAAGAGCCACAGCCAAAAAGTGCAGATCGTGATTACCCAAAACCACAACGGCCGAATCGCCTAGGCTTTCAATGTAGCGCAGGGTTTTTAGGGATGACGGCCCCCGGTTAATCAAATCACCGGCCACCCACAATCGATCCCGAGAAGGCGAAAAATCTACCTTGGCCAGCACATCCTTCAAGCTATCGTAACAACCCTGAATGTCGCCTATGGCGTAATCAGTCATTGCTGCCCCCGTTACTGCCTTCGCCGCCTTGCTCGGTGCCCTTCACACTGCCTTTCTCAGCTACGAGCATGTCCGCGATGCTCACGTAGTCTGCCAGGCTGAGGTTTTCCGGTCGCAGGCCATCGTTAATGCCCAGAGTATGAAGCTGATCAACAGTCACCAAGCTACCCAATGCTTTGCGCAGAGTTTTTCGGCGCGCGTTAAACGCGGTTCTTACTACAGCCTGCAACGTGCCTAGATCCTTCGCCGGGTGCGGGAACTCAATGTGGGGAACCAGGCGCACGATGGCAGAATCAACTTTAGGAGACGGCCGGAAAGCGCCAGGGCCCACTTCAAACAATGGCTGAACCTTGCAGAAATACTGGGTCATGATACCTAGTCGACCATAGTTGTTGTCGCCCGATACCGCTGCCATCCGCTGCACCACTTCTTTCTGCAGCATGAAGTGCATGTCTTGCACGACGCCCGTCTGAGCTAGCAGATGAAAGATCAGCGGCGTGGAAATGTTATAAGGCAAGTTACCAACAATGCGCAGGGGTTTTCCGTCTGTAAGCTGGCTGTAATCAAACTTCAGCGCGTCGGCTTGGTGGATACGGAATTCTGGGTAGTTAAAAAACTTAGTGCGCAATATAGGAATCAGGTCGCGATCCAGCTCCACCACCTGAAGCCTAGGATTAACGGCCAGGATCTCTTCGGTAATGGCGCCAAGGCCGGGACCGATTTCCACAATGGCATCGTCCGGCTTCGGGTGAATGGCGCGAACGATGCGCTCAATCACGCCCGGATCGTGAAGGAAGTTCTGCCCAAATCGTTTCCTGGCCTGATGGCCGGCTTTTTTACTCACTCAAAATTCTCTTTATTTGTGGCTTTGCGATTATTGGGGGCTTTGCGGTTAACAGCTTTGAGGCAGCGCGCCATTTGCTCGCCCATTCGAATGGCGGTGTGCAGGCTGCCGGCATCGGCCTTACCGGTGCCGGCAAGATCCAGAGCCGTACCGTGATCCACGGATGTGCGCACAATGGGCAAACCAAGGGTGATGTTCACCGCACGACCAAAGCCCTGAAATTTAAGCACCGGTAGCCCCTGATCGTGGTACATGGCCAAGACGGCGTCCGCATCGTCAAGCCAGTGCGGCGTAAACAGCGTATCTGCCGGCAGCGGGCCGGTCAGCTGCAAACCATCCGCACGAAGCTTTTCAAGCGTGGGCTCTATTATCTCAATTTCTTCCCGGCCCAAATGGCCGCCCTCACCGGCATGGGGGTTCAGGCCAGCCACAAGAATTCTTGGCCGTTCAATCCCAAAAAACGTCTTCAGGTCGGCATTCAGTATGGTGGCAACTTGGGTCAGCCGTTCTGGCGTAATCGCTGCAGGCACGTCTTTTAGGGGTAAGTGAGTTGTTACCAACGCAACCCGCAACTCTTCTGTGGCCAGCATCATGACCACCCGTTCCACGCCGCAGAGCT
>JGI1221J13441_10000771_pt1 | contig 14005 bp, 20 predicted proteins | sample LakVidmifraction_4_FD_13441 | JGI IMG/M metagenome (IMG submission 13441) | reverse complement strand
CTTGCCACAGACTTAACCTCGGTGGTCTTAATTCCCTCAATCCAACTAAGAATATTATTATCTACTTTAGTTTGCACATTGAACAAATTCTTCCCCACACTTTTAACTCTAACATCTTGCACATCCTTAGTCTCATCAAACCATATTGGATATTTAGCGTTCATTTCATCTGCTGTGAGGTTGTAGTCGGGGTTGGATGAGTCGATGCCCATATCGATACACATTACTTCTTTTACTTCCATTACTTTTCCATTAGCTGTTGCTGTGTCCGCATAGTTATGGTTAACATACAAATTCAAACCAAGAGAGTAGTCCCCTGTTGCAGTAATAACACTATTTAAAATTATTTCTTCGTTTTGAATTGGGTTGCTAAAAATCACATTTTGTAAAGGTGAGGAAGTTAAATTTCTAAATAAAAATTGAATGTTTATGCAAGCGCTGTTTGTTACTTTTACTTTTGCACGTAGGAAAGTTCTGCTATTTAGTTTAGGTTTGAAACTTTCATTATATGAGCGTACTCTTCCGTAGGTGCTTGAACCACTGGCGGTGTTGATTAGCTTGTTTGAAATAACACTACTTGAAGAAGATTCTGAAATCCATCCAGTAGTCCCATTAGCAAAGTTACCATTCTCAACAATATTCGTTGCTGTCTTACCATCAACGACAGCTGTCAATTGCCCTTGTTTTGCTGTTGATGGAAGTGATGTTACGAGTGAGTCTGTTTCTGTTAGTGTTGATACTGCTTGTGTAGTAACATCTGCCAATTCACCATTAATGCTATTAATTTGTTGGTTAGTATAATATTGCTCTACTTCTAAACTATTAAATGCATTTGTCCACGTAACTACTTCTGGCATAGGCACAAAATAGACATTATCTCCAATACCTACAATTACATTAAACGTAAATTGATTGGTAGTTGTTATCGCTCCATTTGCATCTAATAAAAATACTTCTGTTACAACCATTCCTGCAACTTGCAATAATTGCGTCGGAATAATAAATTTCATATTTCCTATTATCAAATCTTGTTCTTCAAAATCATTTTGATATAATATCTCTCCTATTTTATTTTTGTAAACAATAGTAGCCATACATCCAGATAAATCAGCAATTTTACCTTCGTTATGTATTGTTAAATTTATTAAATTACCATCATCGTCTCTGCTTACAACATCAAATACTGTATTTCTTGTCTTGTTAATTAAATCTAATAATATATCAAATTGTTTGACCATATTGTATTCCTCCTATAAGTAATGTAGACAATATACGCTGTTTTAAGGACTTTAAAATACTTAGTTGAGTTATTGTATTAAATCATTATGAACTCAACTAATATATATACAGGAATTACTTAGCTACTACTTTATCATCTATTGTATTAGTCATATCTGGTTCATTCATTCCGATAAAGCTATTATCTAATAACTCTCTCTCTAATGCCATCTGCTGTAACTCTTCATTCGCTTCTTGGTCTGTCAGATTTCTCCACTTCTTCATATATGCTTTCTTAGACAATGTGAAAGCGTTTACTTCTGATATGTCAATTGCCTTTTCTTCTTGCTCATCTTCTGGTAAAGGATAATTGTTTACAATATGAATCTCATACTCAATCGGCGTAATCTTATCTTTTGTATATCTCTCTGCTGTCTTAGGATATAACATTGAACCTTGAATAATTACGTCTACTAAATATTCTAATTGAGGTGCCCACATCTTCATCTTCTCTTTGCACCTTACAACTAATGGCCAGTAAATTGCTTTCAACGCTTTACCACTTGTTATACTACCCATCATACTTTCTAAAGTAATATTTGGCATATCGACTACTTCATACATAGATGTTTTAATTCTATCTAATGTAGTCTTTAAAGCTGCACTATACTCTATGCTACTTGTTAACATTCCAACTGATGGAGCAGGATTGTCTATATTCTGGTCTGATGCTAAATCCCAGAAACTACCAGCAGCTGAACTTAAACCTACTGTTGAACTTGAATCCATATCTACTGTATATCTGATTGGGTTCATGCTCTTTCTTTCGCTATCAATATCTGCATTAGATAGTTTGCTATACCAACTCTCATAGTTGAATAGTTTATCTATTTCTGATTCTCCTAGATTGTCTCCAGTTAAGCCGTCATTGATAAATATAGAAACTGGTATTCTATCAAATAGAGTTGGCTGAAACTCTTCTACTATTTCTATGAGTACGCCTCTACCATCATATATACTTTCTTCTAACCAACATAATCCATTGACCATTTCTAACTTCTTTTTATATACTCTTTTCTCTGCTAAGTTTATCTTATCTTCAATAACTACAAACGATACAAACTTACTTAACTCTTCTGCATTGTTTACTCTAGTCTCATAGATAAAATTTAAAGCAGATAAGAATGTTATTGTTACACCCGTATCTTCGCTAAAGTTAACTACTCCTGCAATCCTCTTACCTATAAAGCAATCTTTAGCTGATTGCAAAAGTATCTTATCAAACTTATTCTTCTTTAGTATAGTTGTAATCATATCTTGCATAACTGTAACCATATCTTTTTCAGATTGATTAGCTGCATCTAAGTCACCCTTATGCTCAATGATTATATCTGGTGTCTCACCGAATAAGAATCTTACTTCTTTATTAATTAGACTTGCTGTAGTCTTATACCTTAAATCTGCTGGTAAGTAATCTGCACCTGAACCTTCTGGTATAAACTTTGAACCTTCTTTGTATATCCTATAATACTGAACTATCTTTGCAAACTCAGCTAGTATTTCTCTAGTCGAACCTTTAGATTCTGCATTAATTAGTCCATAAGGAATATTATTATAAGCTGTAACTATTTCAGTTGAAGCTGTTAACATTTGTTGCGTTTCTTCTGGCATATCTTTCCCTCCTTATTCAGAGAAGCCATATAATTCTTCTCTATCTATTTTCTCACCTATACATTTATTAACTTCTCTACCATTAATCACATTGTAGTATCTACAACCTATCTTCTTGCTGTTTTGATAAAGTATCTCCACGTCTTTAGTCTCTATCTTTTCATGAAACCATCTTGGCATACGACTTGTGAATAACTTGAACTGTTGTTGCATTACTTTCTCTCTATGCCTGCTTTACTATTAGACTTTCTATCTTTTAAGTCTGCTACTAAATAAGAATCTAATCCATACCATATCGCACTGAATGTATGCGGGTCAATGCTAAAATCGTCATGAACTATATTTCCCTTATTATCTTTCTTATATGTTAATTCTTTCAACTCTCTAATACAAGATATGCATTTAGGACTACATATAATTTTTCTGAATCTCTTTATCTTTCTTGTATTAGATAGTCTGCTGCCTGCGAATTTATTTCTACAACTTCTTATCTTATATCCCATTTGTCTATAATAACTAATTGCCTTTGGGTCTTCATTATCTGCTACTATCTGTCTCTGCTCATTTCTATACTTTTGCATCTCATCCATATTAGCCATCTTNTCNTCTGTAACATGATTAATATATAACTCACTATATATGTATAAGTATTTCTTCTTATCGTCTACAGCCATATCTATAACTGCATTATAACTTTCTTCAAATCCAAAGTCCATTCCTGTAAAATGTAATTCAGATGGTATTGCTCTAACGGCTTCAATAAACTTCTTAGCATTAGTTGCTACTTCAAATTGAGGCAGAACTCTTATACCATTTGCACCAAATCTTCCCCATCTTGCTACTCTATATAACGGATAGTCATAATTCTGAATATCATCTAATCTTGCTAAATAAGACTTAGGCAAGAACGGGTTATCATCTGGTACACTATGATGGTAATATACTCCATTCTTTATAATTGTTTTCTTCGCATATAATTGCTCATCATCAAGTATAATTGTTTCTTGCCCATCATTATCTATTCTAATAAAGAAGTGTCGATATACCCAATTTGATTTATCTACTGGATTACATGATAAGATAAAATGCAGACTTACTCCGGGTGTTCTTATACGTCCAAGTAGCTCTTTATAACCATCATACTTTATTTCGCTACATTCTTCTAACCATACTATACTTACACCATTAATAGATTTAACTTTTTCTGGCTTATCCATACCTTTAAATATTATTCTACTCCCATTAGGAAATAAGAATTGCATAGGACTTTGTCTCTTTTTAACCTTTGTCTTTCTATGTAGCTTATTACTTTCATCGGCTAATAAATCCATATCCATTAATATCTCTACTAATAAGTCAAAGCATGATTCCGTTATAGTATCATATACTTCTCTTACTACTAATACTTTTCTTTTCTCTTGTAGGCATTTGAGTATAATCTTCAAGCCTATTTGATATGACTTGCCACTCCCATATCCACCTATTAAGAAATACTTCTCATAGTCCCAATCGAATATGAAATCAGCAAACCGTTCCGTTACTTCCTTAGTTATCTCCAATGTATACTCACCTACTCTGCTTATTTAATCTTGCTGTAACATTATTACTAACTCATCTAATTGCTCTGATGCTTCATACTTGCTTAACTCGGCAAACGTTTCTTCATCCGCCTCTTGACCTAGTAGTTCGCACATATATTTATAATAGTGCAATTGCTTATCTGTTACCATCTCTTTATATATTGCCATAATACTATACTCCTTCACTTAACCATTGCTCTTCTTCGCTTCCGCCTTTTATAACTTTACCTTTCTTACTCTGCTTAGCTAAGGTAGAACACTTGTTCTCATCTGGTTTCTGTTCATTTGTATTACTTGCAATAGCTTCTTTCTCTTTACTCTCTTCTACATTCCAATTATCTTCATTATCCTTTTGAGCTTCGTTCTTGCCATGACGTATAATATTGACTGTGATATTTGATTCATCATCTTTTAATTCTAACATATTATCTCTATTGCGTTTCCATAATTCTGGTTTTCTATTATTCAACCATATTGCAATTGCCGTTACATTAGGTGAGATTTCTTTTGTCGTTTTCTCTAATCTAACTGGTCTATTACCATCTTTATCTGGTGACCCTGATATGATAGTTTTGACCTCTTCAATACTATAACCTAATGCTGATTTCAGTAAGGCATTTTCTACTTTGTAATCTACTACTTCTCGCCCTCTGGCCATTGCTTCTTCGATTACTGGATATTCTTTTCTCCATACCCATAAAGTCTTAGCAACTATTTGTAATCTTTCTGCAACCATATCATTTGTGTAGCCATCACGTGTCCAACATTCAATCAACATCAGATTATCTGGCTTAATCCACTTTTCTGCTTCTGATGCCATTTTATATCCTCTCTTTCATTTGTTCTTTTATACTAAATAAAACTACCAGCTAATTAAAGCCGATAGTTATTACTTAGTTATCTATTTATAAAATTCATCTGAACTTTTTAATATTCTGTTGTCTGTTTTCTTCTACCACTCTTTTCCATAACCATTTTGGTAAAGGATTTTCTGCTCTTTGATTTTTAATACTTACACTTTCAGCTTCTATATTCTTAGCCTCTTTTGTTTCTTGTTGCATATCTGATGAATCAACAATTTTAGCTCGTGGAGGAGACCACTTTGTTGCTTCTATATTTTTAGCATCTTCTATTAATCTTTTAGCTCTATCGAACTTTAATCTACAAGGTTCACAACATACAATTGAATCTTCATTACAAGGACATTCTTCACAAATAGCTTTATTCATAGCTTTTACTTTTATTATTCTTTCATTATAATACTCTTTAGTTTCTACTGCTTCTTTTCTGCCCGTATATTCTTCTGTCCATTCTTCCAAATTAACAGCTTCAGCTAAATCTGCTTTCATTCTTACAAACTTTTCATTTTCAGCTTCTCTTGCTAATTTAACTAATTGAATGAAAGCGGCATTATACAATATATTATGGTCATTAGCTTCTGTGAACTCACAAAATGCAATCTGTTCAACTATTTCATTAACTGATGAATTAGCGTATGGATTATCCTTTGGTTTTTCTGTGACTTTAAACTCACCTATGGCAATAGTTTTATATCTTGTTTCTTCTAATGTTTTATAAGTTCTCAAATCTTCTAAAAATCCTTTAATCAAAACTTTGCTTGAAATATCATCTATTTGCTGATTTCTGTTCCACTTAATTAATGATGATTCTACATTGTCTGAAAAGCCTTTCCACTTTTTATTTTTCATTTAATTTTCTCCTTTAATCTATAAGGGGGAGGAGCCGAAGCCCCTCTAGTTTCTATAATCTTATTTTCTTTCCAGTTATAATATCTACTACTGTTGTGCCTTTACCGAATGCTGTTTGCATTTCATATATTTCTTCTTCTGATTCTTTTTGTATTTTCATTCTTGAAATAGTTTTTCCTACTTCATCTTCTCTAGCAGCAATTGTTGCTAACTTTTCATAAGATGTTAAACAACCAGCAGTTTCTAAAACTTCCATCATATCTGACATTAATGCTCTACCAATGCAATTTCTTGCAACTCCGTTTTCGTCTATTGTTATTGCTCCTTTTATAAAATCTGATTTTACTTGAGCAATTGTTTTATTAGCATTCTTAATCCAGTAGACACCTAGTAAACCGTTTAGTTCTTGTTGAAATCTTGTCATGATATTTTCTCCTCTAAGAAATTAGTTATAGTTGATTGGTATACATACATTATATCATACTTTCTATAGTTTGTACACTGTTTTATCATTTATTTTAAAAAGAATTTATATAGTTATTATATCCAAAATCAGCAAAGTTTATACTTCTTTATTGCTTTTCTTGCTATTTTTTATTTCTTTTTCGGAATCTAAATATTTTTGAGCTAACAATGATAAACCTTTTTCTTTATCGGCTTTCTTTACTTCGCCTTTTGAGATTAATCTTTCAATAGCTTTATCAATAGTTCTACCATCTTGAATCTTTACTTTGCCTCTGCCAGTTATAGACGATATTGGCACCCATTGCTTATCATCTACATTATCATACCACAAATCTTTTATTTCATCCATATGATTTTCTACAATCAATAACATAGCTAATATTGCTGTTGCAGCATTCTTAATCTTTGAGGCTGATGAAATATCGTCTAATGTTTCTAGCCACTTATCATACTCACTAAATCTGGCTAATAGTGTTCTATTCTTACCACATTCTATCTTAACCTGTTTTATTATTCTTGCCACATCTTTTGTTTCATTAGGCAAAAATACAATGTTTAATAGCTGAAAGTCTAGCCCAAATACTGACATTCCTTCTGTTCCAACTTTGTCTAATAGCTCTAAAGTTTTATCATCTAAGCCTGAATACATCTTGTAATCAAACTCATCTATTGATTCGTATAACTGCTTTAATGTTGCTAAATCATCTTGTCCTGCTATACTATTATGAGATAATTGTAGAGCTATCTTCTGACTATGAGTTAACTTATCATCAGTTACCATTACGCTAATAGTTTTCAAATCTGCTTGTATTGCCGCTTGTACTCTATGATTTCCACTCAACACTAAGTATACACCATCATTTTCTAAACAGCAAAATGGAACTGACGTTAAATCTCCATCATTCTTTACATTATTCACTAACCTTTGGAATTCTTCATGCTTCATATATCTAGCATTAATTTCTAATTGTCTAATACTTCTTGGGTCAATTTTTATTATTTTAGTTTTCAATATCTTCACCTACTTTTTTAATTACACCATGTTTATTTTTCCATATCTTCAAACCTTCTCGTAAAGTCCACCCTCCCATTAAAGCACCATAACATAATTTGTAGCCTGAATTATAATACTTATCTGAAATATCCCCTTCATCTTTAACTTTTTCTTCATCCATTTTCTGCTTTACAAATAATTCTAAAATACCTCTATATTTCATGCTTGCTTGATTCTTTGAAAATGCTGTAGTTGATAAACTTCTTACTCTTCTCTTTGTCAATCTTTCTGCTATAAGCTTACTTTCTTTACTTAAAGCTGAATATAGAACTAACTTAGCTAATCGTTTATACTTCGTTGAGTTCACTGGAAAGTCAGACAGTAGATAAATCATGGGTGTCTCAATATACTTGCTTAAACTGTCTCCTGTTAACATAGGACTTGTACTAAATGCGTATACACCTATCAATAAATTTCTAACCATTATGCCTATAGCCATAGTCTCTTGTCCGGGTTTTATATTAGCGTTCATATATTGCGAACGTAAAGCGTGAAACTCTTCTGATTTAAGTTTTATCAACTTAATATCGTCATTCTCATCAATATCATCTTCTTCGCTTATCCTATCTATCATAAGCATTTTTATCTTTTGATTAGGTATAATTATTTTCTTATTCTCTGAATTAGAATATATGTATACTGGCACAGCTCTATTAGTTGTTGTTGTGATTCCTGTTAAGCAGAATTCAAACTCGTCTAATCTTTCATTAACAGCAAACAAGAAATATTTGTGAGTTGTCATTTTTCTAAATAACTCATAAATCTTTTCTTTATCAATCATATCATAAGATGGTTCTTCCCATATCATAGCATCACTTACTACTTTAAACATCTTTTCATAATCGCCACTAAAGAATGGCGGATAGCATGCTACTCCTTGGTCTAAGGGAATATCATTTATAAACATACATACATCACCGGCAAAGAATGAACTTAATTTTAACTTCATTACTTCTAATTTAGCCTTAGTTTTAGAATGCATAACTGGATATTGTTCCGTATAGGCGTTTCTCATACGTTTTGCATATGTGTTATCTTTTTCTTCTGACACTAAGAAATATGGCAAAATATCTGTCATAATCATAATAGAAGCTATCTTATCCATATCATCATTGAAGTATTGGTCTCGGATGAACGCTAGTCTATCATCTAAACCTTCCTTAAACTCCATCAATAAATCATCACCTGCTAGTAACCTTCCTAAACTACTAGAATAAATTGTAACATCATTCCCGTGAATTCTTCCTTCATAGAATGTATTTATAGCTCTTTCTAACGTAAAATTGCCTGAACATCCAACATATATATCTTCGCAATTCCAATCTTTTATAATATTTCCAAACATATTAATAGCCGCTGAAGGTAAACTCCCTCTAAACATAATCTCTTATACGATAAAAAGATAGCGATTAAGCTACCCTTTTAACTCCTTCCCTTTTAATATAATTTCATTTGGTCATTCTTCAATATCTTTTTTAAATCTTCTTTATCATCTTTTAGCTCAACTATCTTAATATCCATATTATATTTAAGCCATAACTCTTCTTCTAGCCATTTAGCTACCATATTTCTATGACAGAAATCTTGTCCACTTTCTATTTTAGCAGTGGCTTCATGACATAATAAAATAGCATCTTCGCCTAAATCTTCATATACTTCTAAAGCATCTAGCTTATTTAAAATCTGTTCTCTATAAAGTTTTTCATATTCAACTGAATCTTCTAATTTAATCAATTCCCAAGTTGGAAATAAAGGTGGATAAGTTCTGCCTGACCAGTATCTGCAGCTTCTTGCTATTGATACTCCTTCTAGGTCTCTACCTTTAAAGTTCTTACTATTTAATCTAGCAAAATAACTTGTATGCATTTAACTTTCACCTTCCTTATTTTATTTCTCCATCTTCTTCTAATGCCATAACATAAGCTTCAATCCAACTCTTTTGAGTTTCATCTGGTTCTAAATCTACTTCTTTAACAAATTCTTTTGCTAGTTTATTTGCTTGTGCTCTTGTCATGTTTTCTCTTCTCTAAGATTTATTTAAGTTAAACTTTATTAACTTATAACTTATTATAACATATAGCTAAGCGTTTGTACACATATATTTAAAGTTATTTTAAAAATAGCATGTCAATAGGAGCTGTTTTAAGACCTTTAAATTCTTTATCGATATAGTTATGAACTATGTACTTCTAATTGATTAAACTAATGTTTCTTGAACCTGTCTAACTGAACAAATCCCGGTGTCTCTAATACAATTATTGCCATCTTACTTCCAACTCTTCTTGTCTTAGCTGTAAACTTTCTTCTGCAATGTTTGCATGTATGATTCTCAAATTGCAAATTAATATTCATTTCATTTCCACATACTGGACAAGTAACTACTTTCCAAATCATTACCCCTCACCCGCTCTTCTTTTGTTTTTAAAAACAATAATAGGCTCAGCCAAAGTAGCCGAACCTGTTAAACTTAACTGATTTATTTATAAGGAAGAATATAGACATCCGTTTTCTTCCCATACATATAAACTTCTCTTTTAGTTAAGGTTTCTTTGATAAGTAATATTTGCTTTTCTGATAAACCGCAACTATCTATCTCACCTTCACTATTTCTAAAGCTACCGGAGAATACTAAGTTTCCCACTAACTGTTCAACTATTTCTTCTCCGCGTAAACCTCCACGTAAACCATCAAGCACCACTAATGCAGATACTTTCAAATCCATAAGTTTCCCTTCATCATTACACCAAACATCAATCTTTGATTCTTGCAATTTACGATTAAAGGTAACATGTTCTATCAAGCCTGCAACTCCCTCACTGAGCAATTCGTATGGTACTTTCTTACCTGTGAACTTCACTTCTGTAAACTCTAATGTCTCTGCACTTAGAACTAAAATTTTTCCTTCTAGCATGCTTCTGCACTTCCTTTGTAATTTTATTTTTACAGATTATAAAACCTGAAGCGAAAAGATGGAATTGAACCATCTTCTTCGACTTGGAAAGCCGATGTTCTTCTATTGAACTATTTTCGCGAGTATTTCTTTTACTATCCTGCATTGCTCTTTACACTCAATTAATTCTACCATGTTATTTTCTTGCTTTGCTTTTAATGCTCTTCCACTTATTCTTTTTAACTCTAAACATAAATCTTTAGTTGCTTCTGTTTTGCTCATTTTATATTCTCCTCTAAGAATTAAGTTGATAGTATGTGTAACAATTAATAAGTAATGTTTAACTTAGTTCTATTATATCATAAGCTAGATTAGATGTCAATAGATATAATGAAAATAGTTTATTTATTTTAAAAGGCCAGTAGGTACGTTTGCTAATACCTACTGACCAACTGCTATATGTTCTTAATAAAAACGTTACATTCTCCGCATATCCCATAAGTGCAATTTAAACAATTACGATTAAAGCCTATAAGCTCTGGTGTCCTCTTTCTGCTTATTCGTAGCCTTCTTTTTCTTGCGTTGTTCAACCCGTCTTTCATATCTGCTAGACTTTTCAATTCTTTCATCACTCCCATTTTCTTCCTCCGTATATCTTAGATAGGTTGTCCTATTTTTTATCATAGCTTTCCTTTCCTCTCTAAGTAATTTTCAACTTCATTGAGATATAATATAATTTCTTGAATATCATCTTGGTTTATCACTATATCATTATCGTCTATGACTTCTGTAAACCTTCTAGCTGGCACAGGTACTGATGAACCTTTGTTATACGTATTAGCTAATGTACTTAATAAATAAGAAGCTATAAACATTATTATTGGAATTAGTAACTCTCCACCGAATCTAATCTCCCAGTTCCTTCTTACGATTAAACTATACCCATATATCAATGTAACGTATGGATTAGAAATCAATAGGATGAATCCTAGGACCTTTAAATTAGATTTGATATAATATGTTAACTCATGATATAAATCTCTTAAACCATTCTTTAAACTATTCAATAGTATCTTCATTTACGTCTATATCTCCCTTCATCTTTTGTTTAAATAGCTTCTGCTTCAGTAATCCTAAGAAGTAAGTTGAGCTCTTTCCTATCTGTTCTTTAAGTCTAGCTTTATAAGCATCTACTTTACAACTACCACATTCAAAGTCTACATTCATATAAAATATTTGGTGAACTTCTTTGCATACCTTGCAATGTCTTATGTATATTTCTTCTTCTTCTAAAGCTACATGTAATGTTAATTTGAAAGTCGGTAATTGAGTTCCTTTAATTCTTACTACTTCGTAAAAGAATTTTAATTCGTCTCCCTGCGATATAACATTTGTAGCTAACCATTTACATAAATTTAAGTAAGCTTCTTTTGGACTATTATCAGCAAATTTCTTTTCAAATACCTTCTCCGAATACTTCATCTTTTGTAAGCATCTCACTTTCTTTTATTTTGACTTAGCTTTCAATACTTCTGCCTTAGCAGCCTTATCAGCTATTTCGTTGAATGTGTTACCAGAATGTCCCTTTATCTTTATCACATCTAATTTAACTTTCTTCTTCGCTCCTTCCGATAGCAAGTTATCTAATAATAACCATAAGTCTTTATTCTTAACTGGTTCTCTTTTAGAAGTTAACCACTTGTTTCTTTTCCAGGCTTTAATCCATTCATTTCTAACTGCATTAACTACATATGCACTGTCAGAATAAACTTCTATAACTTGGCATTTCTCATAATACTTATAAGCTTTAGATATACCCTCAATAACTGCTTTCAATTCCATTCTATTATTAGTTGCTTCTAAATCATTGCCAGATAGAATTCTATAACTCTCACTCAAATTGAATACTGCCGCCCAACCACCTGGACCAGGGTTTTCAGAACACGCCCCATCTGTAAAAATTCTAAGTTTCATTTTATCCTCGTTTCTAAATTTGCTAATGGAAATCCTTCTACTCTCGTTATCACCCATAATTGAATTAGTAGTTTTCCCCAAGTTTCATATAAACATATACCATATACATTGCCTAACCATTCATGATTGTCTGTTCTTTTAGAACTCACAGAATAGAACGGTAATTCGTTCGGTATATATGAAGGTGTTAACTGCTGAATCTTTATAGCATATTTTACACATAACATATTAACCACTTTTTCAATAGTCTCTAAAGGAATAACTTCATCTGTATCTGAATATTTACTTAAAGGCTTTATCTTACATAATACTTTTCTGATAATATCTTTTGATTCTTGTTTCCTATAATCTAACCTTAGAATATCTTCCGTTTTCATTATATCGCCTTTCTCTTTAGAATTGAAAACAGCCACCACAATCCGTGATGGCCATTTAGTTTTATTTACTAAGGATTAGATATCCCAATCATCTTCTTCTTTAGCAGCAGGTTTAGCCGCTTTAGTTGTCTTACCTTTAGCAGCCACTTTCTTTTCTACAACTTCTTCTACAGTTTCTTCTTCGCCCCAATCTTCTTCTTCCTCTTCTTCTACGTCAGCAGCTTCTAAGAGACCTACATAATACTTAACTGGTTTCTTAATAGCGGCTTCTATTTCTCTCTTCTTACAAAGTTTGAACAACTCTTGAGCTGACATCTTACTGTAATCGATAGTGTCATCTTCATCATCATCTGGTACAATTACTGGTTTGGCAGGTTTAGCTGTCTTAGCAGGTTTAGCATCTGCGAAGTGAGCTGTAAGAACTGCAAGCATATCATCTTTCTTAGTTGAAGCAAATTTAAGACCAATCTTTCTACCATAGTTATAAAGTTCTTTTCCAGTCATTTCATCAATTGGTTTCTCTGGAGCTTCTTCTGTTGTTTCAGCAGGTTTAGCAGTTTTTGCAGGTTTAGCTGTTTTAGTTTCTACAACTGTATCATCAGCATCTGTATCTTCATCAGCGTCTGAATCTGAACTAGCAGAATTGATACCTTCTTTTAATCTTGTGTTCAATTTGTTAACTGTCATGTGCTCAGGAAGAGCTACTAATAATTCAACTGCTGAATCATTATGCACTGATTGTGCTGCTAGGATTGCAAACAATGGGAATCTTTTACCGATGTCCATTTTATCCTCTCTTGTACCTTCCTTTAAAACTATGATTGCTTCTGATACTGTCCAATTCTTAGCCATAATTATTTCTCCTTTTAATTTTCCAACATTTAAGTTGTTTTGATTGGTTTATAATAAATGTGAGGTTCCACAATTTATTCAGTTACTAGAATCTTTGTATATTCTCCTCTAAGAAATTTATTTAAGTTATGATTAACTTATGAATACATCATATCACATAAATAAAGGTTTGTACATAGTTATTTGAAAATAAATTATTTATTTTTCTTCCCAGT